>Ga0209702_10004472_pt1 | contig 20232 bp, 3 predicted proteins | sample FRY01_FD_187210 | JGI IMG/M metagenome (GOLD analysis project Ga0209702, IMG submission 187210) | Freshwater microbial communities from Lake Fryxell liftoff mats and glacier meltwater in Antarctica - FRY-01 (SPAdes) (version 2) | ecosystem: Environmental > Aquatic > Freshwater > Ice > Glacier...
GTACGTCTTCGCACAGATGGCACGAATGGTGGGAGGATGCATGGTTCAACATATACGCATACAAAAGGATGGGCCTAAACGACCTGGTCGACGCTAGGTGTCCCATTCTCAATTGTGACTGCTGTAAAGGTAACTTATTTCACTGTTTTCGGACTTCTCGGTTGGTTGACTCAATGGACAAAAAGGAGATGCTTTCTTGGCCCGGCTATGAAAATGCTGCGGCGGAACTCCGCTCCCTCGGCTCTTGGGCACTCAACCGCAGCCTCATGAGCGAAATAAGGTTCCAAGAGCTCCGAGTGTGGAACAAGCTGCTGCTTGCTGGATTTGCAGCAGCACCAGGAGGTCCGGATGAGCTCATCCCGAGCAACATTCCCGAGGCTGCTGATGCGGCGAGAAGCTACCAAGGCGCTTGCACCCGGATTCGGGCTTTGATCTCCGGCTGCAGCGTTGGACCACCCAAAGCCGAAGTCCGCGCTGAGGTCATTGGGGCGCTTCAGGACGTCGATGGAGTCGTGTGGTCCATGCTCGACCTCCCGCATCAGGAGGTGATGCAGGGGAGGTGGGGTGGCATGCTGAACTGCTTGCGGTCGTACCTGAAGGTGGCAGAGCGCCTCGACTTTGCTCGCAACAGACAAGCTGAAGAACGTCCCGGCGGAGACTTCAATGAGTTCCTCATGCCTTCAGGCATCTCCCGGCTGTCAACGGGCCTCACCATTGACCTCCAATACCTCCTAAATTCTGCCCGGTCGGACTCGTGCTAACTAATTCTGGAAATTCTGGAAACACTAGGTTCCGCCCATTCTGATCGCGGACATGGAATTCGACGGACGGTAGTTCATTCTATATCCAGTTTAATGTATTGACTCGGCTTTGCTTTGATTATTCATTCCCGGAGTCTCCATGGGATTACATGGGATGCCGCGAAGCGAGGTCGCATGAGGTCGCATGGAGGCTCCGGGGGGTGTACGCTAAGACATGACGAGGTCGGAACAATCATCATGACGCTGATGTGCCGGTCGATTACATTGAGTTGCCAAGTGGTACGAAGAAGACACCGAACGAAAAGCCCCGTGATTTTGGTCAACCTTTTGCTTTTCCGCGCGTCTTGCTGAAGGGATCCATCCCCCCCTCAAGGGGGGATCTCTCCCAGCGGGGCACGCGCAAAAGAGAAAAGGTTACCTGACATACATCTCGACCCGCGCCTGCCTGTTGATCCCGACGACCATCTCGCAACACCCGTAGACGTCACCAGACGAATAGTTTTTGCCGCCGTATGTGCCGAGTCCGATGCCGCCGATCACGTCGTTCGAAACCCAATCCGTCTCGTTGTTGAAGGCAAACCCCCACCGCACCGAGGCAGGCGCATAGAGCGTGAAGTTGGCGCCGTAGAAGGCGTTGCCAGCCTGCTGCGAGAAGATGTTGGCGCCCGCCTCGGGGAACCGCGGCGGGTTGGCGACCGCCGTCCCGAAGCTCACGTTGCTCGCAGTCGAGAAGAACGACGCGAGCGCCTGGCGCGTGCCCGAGTTGTACGCCGTCTTGAGCCAGCACCAAGACCCGTAGCTCGCGGGGAGGCTGATCGTCCCCCCGGTCGTCGTGATGTCGGGCCATATCGCCATCATGTCCGCCGAAGAAAAGTAGTTGAACGTGTCGAACTTGGCGTCGCCCGCGCCGCGCGTCGTGTCCGTCGGGTTCAACGTCGTCGTCGCGGTCGTCCAGTGCGGCGACGCGTAGTAGAACGTCGTTCCGGTCGCGGAGGCCTTCAGGGCCAGCATCCAACCGCCGCCGCTGACCGCCGAGTCCATGATGCAGTACACCTGCGTCGGGCCGACGGTCGGCAGGTTGATCCAGTACACACCGTCGACGTTGGTGCCGGTCAGCGTCTTGATCGCCGCCGCGCTCGCGGCGGCGTTGACGGCGCTCGAGCCGTCGGGGGGCGCAAAGTAGGCGCCCGTGCCGACGTACGTCTGGACGCCTCCAGGCGGCGTGAACGAAATCTGCAGGTCCGAGCCGCCCCCGCTGTCGCCGAACTGCACGCGGACGGGGTAGTAGTAGCCCGCCGTCATGGCGTACGTCCCCGTCACGAGGACGACTTCGTGGAGGCCCCCGTTGTTGATCGTCGCATTGCCGGTCGTGAACCCCGCGATCGCGTTGTTGCCCAGCCAGATGTACGCCGCGTCGTCCGCTGCGAGCGTGATCGTATATGTGCCGGTAGCGCTCGCTAGATAGAACCCCGTCATTTGCACCGAACGCTGAACGGCGTTGTTGACCCCCAGGTATGCGTTGGTGCAGGTCGACAAGTTTGTCGTGTCGGTCGTGTAGACGCTTTGGAGGAGCGTCGCAGTGGCGAAGAACGAGACGACGTCGGCAAAGTACCCCATAAACACCTGAGAAAGCCACCCGGACTGCGTCGTGACCTGCGGGTCCGACACGGTGAAGGCCTTTCCGACGGCCATCGAGGTCGCGTTGGTGGCGACGGGCGTGATCGTATAGGACGCGCCGGCGTAGGCGGGGGAGAGCACGAGGGCGCCGGTGGCGGCGGCGACAGCGATTGCGCCTGTAGGCGCCGTGCCGCTCGTCACGGTGTAGCCGTAGCTCGTCGGCGCGCCCGAGAAGTAGCTCGACAGCTGGATCGTCGACGAGGCGCCCAAGGTCAGAGTCGTGGCGGGGACACCGCTTAGCGCTAGCGGAATGTTGTAAATTCCAGCGATCCAGGCCTCGACGCTCACGATTTCCGCGGCCGACAGCGTGCCAGTATAGACGAGCACGAAGGCCGACGCCCAGTCGGACGTCTCGGATTGGACGTTGAACCCGATGCCCGTCGCGTACGCACTGCCGGAACCCGTGCTTCGGTTCAGACCGTTACATTTGTACAGCGTGTTCTGGTCCGAACTCAGCAACCAGTTGCTTCCGATGCCCGAAAAAACAGTATCAGCCACCCACCCGTCGTGGAAAGCCACGCCCGCAACACCGCTATAGTGCCCGGTGAGCCAGTTCGTGGGAGGGTAGGGCGCCGTCAAAACACGGCCTTTGACCGCCCCGTTGTACTTGCTCAGCGAGAACAACGTGTACGTCGAAGGCAAGACGGCGGACGGAAACTGCAGCGTCGACGTGTTGTACCCGCCGCTCAGGTACGCGCGGCCGTTGATGCCGGTCGCCGTCTTCACGACGGTCCCGGTGACCGTGGTCGCATGGTTTGCACCGTAGGCGTCCAGCCAGCCGCCCCCGGTCGTGCTCCACGACTCGCCCGTGTACACGGCCAGAAGCCCCGAACCGACCGGCGGCTCTACGACCGACAACGACGCGTCGACGAACTGTCCGCTGGCGTTGGTCGCACGGACCGAGACGGTGTACAGCTGCCCCCTGGTCGCGCCCGTGACGGTCATGTAACCGGTCTGCGCGCTGACGACTGCGCTGACGTACGGGTTGGTCGTCAGAGAGTAAGTGGAGGCCCCCGCGGCGACGTAGGTCACTCCGCCGAAGCAGGCGGTCGAGAGCTGGAACGTGCGGTTGTTGGCCGCGAGCGCGATCTGCGGCAGCGCGATCGCGACGGTCGGCGCGATCGCGCTCTCCGTGACCGTCAGCGTGCTGTAGGCGGTCAGAGTTCCGTTGGTGGCCTTGACGAGCACCGTGTACGACCCGCCGGACCCGGCGTTGTACACTGTCAACGCTCCGCCGCCTGCGGCGACGGTCGCGTTCTGGTAGGGCGTCGAGAAGAGCGAGTACGTGATCACGGGCACGCCGCTGTAGGAGAACAGCGACGCGACGCTGGCGGCCGCGACAGAGGCTTGTCCGTAGGTCGATCCGGCGCCGAACGCGACCGTCCCGACGACGCCTCCGTTGAGCGAGTAAAGCGCGGCGGCGTCGTTGACGACGAGCGTGTTCCCGACTGACGTTTGAGAGAACTGGTCTGTCGCTGTCACGACGACGTTGTATGTCGTGCCGGTGTAGGCCCTGTTGACGGTCAGCATGCCTCCGGAAAAAGATGCGTTGTTCTGCGGGTTGGATGTGACCGTGTACGACACGATCGTCCCCGTGGAAAAGAAGTAGGACGCGACGTTGAGAGAGTACGACGTGGCTGAGCTGTCGATCGTCGATGCCGGGAACGCAGACGTGACGGCCGGAGGCAGCACGCTGGTCAGCCCGATCGACTGCGTGACCGACTGCGCAAGCCCGTCGGTCAATGTGACAACCGCTGTGTACGTTGCATTGACCGCCAACCGCGCGATCGTCACCGCGCCGGTCGATGAGTTGACGGACACGTTCCCGCTCGGGTTGGTCGTGATCGAGTACACGTACGGGGTGCCGCCGGGTTGAGTTGTGAAGTAGCTTGCGAAGCCGGCCAACAGGTAGGCTGCTCCGGTCGTCCCGAGGGTCACTGCGGTCGGTGCCCCGTTGGCGGCCGGAGGAATCACGCTCGTCAACGCGATCGTCTGTTGGACCGACTGAGAGAACTGGTCGACCGCGGTGACGCCTACCGAGTACACCGAGTTACAACCGGACACGCCGGTCACGGTCAGTGCGCCCGTTCCGGCGACGACGGATGCGTTGCTCAGCTGGTTCGTTGTTAATGAATAGACGTAAGTGCCGCCGGTCTTGAGATTGAAACCCGAGCTGCCGAACGTCGGAAGCGAGACGTTGCTCAACGACCTCACAGTTGCGGCCAGTACGCCGTTGGGGGTAGGAGGAGGGACGCTCGTCAACGTGATCGACCGCTGGTCCGACTGTGAGAACTGGTCGACCGCGGTGATGCCGACCGAGTACACCGCGTTGCACCCGGACACGCCGGTCACGGTCAGCGCGCCCGTTCCGGCGTCGACGACCGCGTTGCTCAGTTGGTTGGTCGTCAGAGAGTACGTGTACGCGCCGCCGGTCTTGAGATTGAATCCAGAGCTTCCTCCGAACGTAGGAAGCGAGACGTTGCTCAACGACTGGACGACGGCTGATAGCGCCAAGTTCGCGGTCGGAGGAGGAACGCTCGTCAACGTGACGAGTCGCTGGGCCGCCTGTGAGAATTGGTCGATCGCTGTTACGCCGACCGAGTATACCGCATTGCACCCGGACACGCCGGCCACGTTCAGTGACCCCGTCCCGGCGTCGACGATTGCGTTGCTCAGCTGGTTGGTCGTCACCGAGTAGACGTACGTGCCGCCGGTCTTGAGGTTGAATCCAGTGGTTCCTCCGAACGTCGGGAGCGAGACGTTGCTCAGCGACTTGACGACGGCTGTCAGCGCTCCGTTGGCTGTCGGCGGAGGAACGCTCGTCAACGCGATCGTCTGTTGGACCGACTGAGAGAACTGGTCGACCGCAGTGACGCCTACCGAGTACACCGAGTTACAACCGGACACCCCTGTCACGGTCAGAGCGCCCGTTCCAACGACGACGGATGCGTTGCTCAGCTGGTTCGTTGTTAATGAATAGACGTAAGTGCCGCCGGTCTTGAGATTGAACCCGGAGATGCCGAACGTAGGAAGCGAGACGTTGCTCAACGACTGAACGACGGCGGCCAGTACGCCGTTAAGGGTAGGAGGAGGGACGCTCGTCAACGTGACCAGTCGCTGGTCCGACTGTGAGAACTGGTCGACCGCGGTGATGCCGACCGAGTACACCGCGTTGCACCCGGACACGCCGGTCACGGTCAGCGCGCCGGTCCCGGCGTCGACGATTGCGTTGCTCAGCTGGTTTGTCGTCACCGAGTACACGTAAGTGCCGCCGGTCTTTAGATTGAACCCGCTGCTTCCTCCGAACGTAGGAAGCGAGACGTTGCTCAACGACTGGACGACGGCGGCAAGCGCCACGTTCGCGGTCGGAGGAGGAACGCTCGTCAACGTGACGAGTCGCTGGGCCGCCTGTGAGAATTGGTCGATCGCTGTTACGCCGACCGAGAATACCGCATTGCACCCGGACACACCCGTCACGTTCAGTGACCCCGTCCCGGCGTCGACGACTGCGTTGCTCAGCTGGTTGGTCGTCACCGAGTAGACGTACGTGCCGCCGGTCTTGAGGTTGAATCCTGTGGTTCCTCCGAACGTCGGGAGCGAGACGTTGCTCAGCGACTGGACGACGGCTGTCAGCGCTCCGTTGGCTGTCGGCGGAGGTACGCTCGTCAATGTGATTACCTTTTGGTCAGACTGAGAGAACTGGTCGACCGCGGTGATGCCGACCGAGTACACCGCGTTGCACCCGGACACGCCGGTCACGGTCAGGGCGCCGGTCCCGGCGACGACGGACGCGTTGCTCAGCTGGTTCGTCGTCACCGAGTACACGTAAGTGCCGCCGGTCTTTAGATTGAACCCTGAGCTGCCGAACGTCGGGAGCGAGACGTTGCTCAGCGACTTGACGACGGCGGACAGCGCCCCGTTGGCTGTCGGCGGAGGAACGCTCGTCAACGCGATCGTCTGTTGGACCGACTGAGAGAACTGGTCGACCGCGGTGATGCCGACCGAGTACACCGCGTTGCACCCGGACACGCCGGTCACGGTCAGTGCGCCCGTCCCGGCGTCGACGACCGCGTTGCTCAGCTGGTCGGTCGTCAAAGAGTAGACGTAAGTGCCGCCGGTCTTGAGATTGAACCCGCTGCTTCCGAACGTCGGGAGCGAGACGTTGCTCAAGGATTTGACTGTTGCGGCTAGTACGCCGTTTGCGCTCGGCGGAGGGACGCTCGTCAACGTGATCAGCCGTTGGGATGCTTGTGAAAACTGGTCGACCGCACTGACGCCGACCGAGTACACCGCGTTGCACCCGGACACGCCGGTCACGGTCAACGCACCGGTTCCGGCGTCGACGGCGGCGTTCGTCAGCTGATTGGTCGTCAAAGAGTAGACGTAAGTGCCGCCCGTCATGAGATTGAATCCAGCGCTTCCCCCGAACGTCGGGAGCGAGACGTTGCTCAGCGACTTGACGACGGCGGACAAAGCCGTGTTCACGGTCGCCGGAGGGACGCTGGTCAAGGCGATGAACGTTTGGGACGACTGAGAGAACTGATCGACCGCGCTTACACCGACCGAGTAGACCGCGTTGCACCCGGACACGCCGGTCACGGTCAATGCACCCGTTCCGGCGTTGATGGCCGCGTTGGTCAGCTGGTTGGATGTTAAAGAGTAGACGTAAGTGCCGCCGGTCATGAGATTGAATCCAACATTGCCGAACGTTGGAATCAGGATGTTGCTCGACGACTTCACGCTTGCAGTCAATCCCCCTTTTGCCGTGAGCGGTGGAACGCTCGTCAACGTGACTAGTCGCTGGGACGATTGGGAGAACTGGTCGATCGCACTGACGCCTACCGAGTACACCGCGTTGCACCCGGACACGCCGGTCACGGTCAGGGCGCCCGTTCCGGCGTCGACAACAGCGTTGTTCAGCTGGTTGGCAGTTAAAGCGTAAGAGTAGGTGCCGCCGGTCATGACGTTGAATCCGACGCTGCTGAACGTCGGGAACGAGGAGTTGCTGGACGACTTCACGACGGCGTTCAACGCCCCGTTCACGGTCGCCGGAGGGACGCTCGTCAGCACGATCGACTGTGTGACGGACTGCGACACTCCGTCGGTCAATCTCACGCCGGCAGTGTACGTCGCGTTGATCCCTAGCCTGGCGATCGTCAACGCGCCGGTCGAGGCGTTGACGGACACGTTGCCCTTCGGGTTGGTCACGACGGAGTATACGTACGGATCGCCTAAGGGCTGCGTGGCAAAGTAGCCGGGGAATCCGGACAGCAGGTACGCTGACCCCGTCGAGCCGAGCGTCAAGGCGCTCGGCGCGCCGAGCGCGTCCGGAGGTCGGACGCTGATCAGGGGGACCGCCTGCGTGTTCGACTGAGAGAACTGGTCCGTGACTTTGACGCCCACCGCGTACGACACGTTGCTCGTGAGCCTGGAGATCGTGAGCGCGCCGGTCGCGGCGTCGACGGACACGTTCCCGTATGGGTTGCTGCCGCTCATGACGGCGTACGTGTATGCGCCGCCGGCGCGTGCGGTGACGTACCCGGCTAGGTTCGACAGAGTGTACGCCGTGCCCGTCGTCCCGAGCTTGAGGGAGCTCGGTGTAACGGTCGTGCCCACGGGCGCGAGGGCGAAGACGGTATAGGGGACGTCGACGTTGCACGCGACGGCGAAGCCGGTCGTGTCGAGCGAGTTGACGACCGACAGAGTCAGCGTGCCCGTGTTGCTGCCTGCGGCTACGGCGGCGTGGCCGCCGCTCAAGGTCAGCACGTTCGCGAAGTTACCGGTCGTCGAGAACGGCACGGCGGCGTTCGTGTTGCTCGTGATCGAGAACGAGAGCGCCGTGTCGGGGAAGGACGTGTAGTTGGACAGAGCGACCGCGAGGCCGAAGTTCGAGTCCGTGTACGACTGGCCTCCGGCCGCGACGATCGGAGGTTTGAGGTTCCACGCCCCTCGAGGATAGTACTTGACGTTGGAGAGGTTCCAAACGGATTTCAGTGTCGGGGCCACGCTGCCCAGCACAGGGTTGCATAGGCCGACGGCCAGGTTGCAAGTTCCGAGCCCGAAGGTTTGTTGCATCACGCACGCCGTCGACACCCCGAACGCCGAGTTGGATAGTCCGTAGGTCAGTCGGCCGTCGTTGCTGGTCCCGACGGAGAAGAACGTGTTGCCTCCCTCTGTGGACACGAGGTAGTATCGATTGCTCGTCTGCAGGAGAGAGATGGACGCGCCGTAATCCTGCAGGTATCGGGACATCAAGACCGAGTTTGAGCCGTATCCGACGGACCCCGAGACGACGAGTTGGGAGTCTGTCACGCCCGCGAACAGGGTGTTCGACGATGCGTTGATCGCCGGTGCGTAGGAGCGGTTCCACGTCAGAGGAAAAGCGGCGGCACCCACTGCCATCGCCCTGGCTCGAATGGTCGCCGCTGAGATGTCGGGGTAAGCGTAAGGCACGTTGCACAACGTCCCCTCCGCGCCCTTGACGATCTTGATCGTCAAAGCCAGAGGCAGGTTGCTGGCGGCTGTCACGACCTGAGCCCGTACGGTGGAAACGTTGATGTCCGCGGACATATGAGGCAGGCTCTACACAATCTTTAGATAATTCGGATGCCGCGGACGCCGTGGAGATTAGATGAATGCGCGTCATTCCGCCCTCTCTACCCGCAGTGATACGTGCACCCCACGAACGCCCTCCGCAGGGTCACCCCCTCGTGCTCGAACTCGGCGCACCTGTAGTCGCCGTTCGCTCGAGCTCGTCTATGCGTGCCACGGACGCCTTGAGCTTTGCGTCTAGCTCCTTGACTGCATTTATAAGTACAGGGATGAGCTCGGCGTAGTTGAGCTGATATGGCTCGTTTTGGTTGTACACAAGCTCCGGAAACAACTTGTCAACTTCCCGAGCACACACACCATAGTACTCGTGCAACTTGTCCGGGTCATCATCTGCTAGCAAAGCTTGAGACTTCCACTTAAACTTGATGGTTGACACTTGATTAATCTCTTCGAGACCGTATTGAAGCGGGGTGTGGTCCTTCTCGGTCTCGTCCGAGGTTTGAATGGTGCCGTTAACAGCATACACCGCCGTCCATCTGTTCGAAGGCCCACCCACGGATCCAACATTATCTGCGTGCGGAAAGACGGCTCCAGTCTCAACTCTTAAATTGCCGTACACGTGCAATGAATCAAGCGGATTCGCGGTCCCGATTCCGACGTTTCCAAGCACGTTGATAACCATTCGCGTCTGCATATTTCGAGACGCGTCTGCGACGTCAAATCCGAGCTGCGGCGCAGCATAGCCGCCTCCTACCATCGACCAAATCGATGCCATGCGATATGATGGAAAACCGTTGTACCATGTAACAGCTTGCCTTGAGTACGCATAAGCAGTGTTCTGCTGTATGATGATAGCATCGGTGGTAGTACCATCAACCCCGACCTGCGTTTGAACACGTAGTCCGGTTTGAACTCCGCCGTTTCCAGTGCCCGATATTACGTCGAGCTTGTACGAGGGACTCGCGGTCCCGATCCCGACTCCAGTAGGAGTCAGAGTCATTCCTAAAGTGCCATACGGACTAGCCAAAGTAGTTAATACGTAGAACTTGTGCGAATCTCCAGAATGATATGTGACACCACCGCCTTCTAACCCAAACCCGCCAATCCACCCATTGGTGTTGTGCAATACAATTTTATTCGCGGCGAGTCCTGTTCCCGCTGTGCCATTATACGTATTGTCGAAGACAAGCCGAATGTTGTTCGCAGTCGCATTGCTCGTAACAGGGACAGTGCTGGGGATCGTGGTTGATGCATACGCGCTATCCCCGATAAAGACCGATCCTACGCTGTGCACCTTGAACACCGGGGCCGTCGTCCCGATCCCGACGTTGCCGTTGGCTAGGAACGCGTGCATTCCCGCCGTCGGTGTTTCAATGAACAGGTTGCTCGAAAGGAGGCTCAGAGGGTACCCGGCGTTTGTCGCACGATCGATCGACTGGATGTACGCTTGGTCCTGGCCTCCGACCGTCGAGTACCGCATGTAGATTGACCGTCCGGCGGTGGACGGCCAGGTGTTGCTGCTGGCCATGAGGAACATGTCGGTCCCGCCCGTGATTGTGCCGGATAGCTTTGCGTCTCCCGTCATGGTCATCGGGCCGTACAACACGGTGCTCCCCGCGACCTCGAGCGCGTTCTTTGGGTTGCCGACGCCGAGCCCGACGCAGCCGTCCGGCGAGATCGTGATGGCCTCTTGCGTGCCGTAGAGAGTCAGCTTGAACGCGGTTTGGTTCCCGTTCGAGCTCTGGATCGCGTTGACGACGATCCGGTAGTACCTGAAAGCTTCAGACGTGCTCACGGAGTAGGCGGACACGGTCGATGACGTCCACGAGGTCTGAGCGTTCTGAGAGGAGACCGGGCGCCACGACGCCCCGTCCTTCGACCCGAACACCCAAAAGATCCTGGGCGCGTTCACGCCGGAGCCGCCTTGGGATTGTATTCCGTAGCTCGAGAGCGTGACTGCGACAGGCACCTGCACCTGCAACCACTCACCTGCGTAGGCTGAGCCGAACGCGTCGGTCGTCGATACCGAGCCAGTGTACGCACCGGTGGCGCCGTTATAGGTCGCGCCGCTCCCCCACGTCCGCGCCGTCCGATCGAACGCAAACCAAGCGTATCCGCCGCTGCTGAACGTGCTCGACGCGCTCGCGACGTAAGTCCCCAGGCCGTAAACGGAATTCGCCATAATCGTCGTGAAGTCGGTCATCGCGGCCGGCGGGTACGCCCGCGCGTCCGCTGTGCCCCCGATCTTGTTCACGAGCATGCGCCCCTGCTTCTGAGGTACCCTCAGCAGCAGCGCGGTCGTGCCGGACACAGAAGGGCCCAAGGGCGCCGTCGGAGGCACGAACGTGGAGGTGTACAGGGCGGCGCCGAAGGTCACGCGAACGTTCGTGAGGTACGTCGGATACGGGGTGTAATTCGTGAGATTCGTAGGGGAGCCTCCGATTGCCAGGAGGCCGGTACTGGCTACGCTGGTCCCGAGCCCTGTGACACTCGCAGTCCCTTGCGAGAGACCGTTGACGAACGCATACAACGTCAGATTCGAGTATGCCCACGCCACGTGCGTCCACGCGTTGCTCTGAATCGGGGTCGTGCCGTTCAAGAACGTGCCCGTCCCGCTCGCATAGTTGTAGAGCTGCAGGCAGTTGTTCGAAAACCCCATCCCCACGCTGATGCCCTCGTCAGAAAACAGATAGTTGCCCGTGCCGGTCGCCCTGAACCCCGTCGGGTTGATCCACGCCTCGACCGTGTACCCGGCGGTCGTCGGCGTCTTAAAGACCGTGTTGCTGAGCATCACGTAGTTCGAGGATGACACCAGCAGCGACCCCTCGAAGGAGTCCGCGAACGGGCTCATGGCGACCGCCGGGCACGCCGAGTTGGTCGCAGGGTACAGGTTGGCCATCGACCCCGAGATCGGCAGGTTGCATACGCCGTAGTCGACCGGGTAGAATGACGCGTCGTTCGTGCACGCGATCGGTCCGGCGAGCGCCAGCGTGCCGTCGCGCTTGACCGTCAGGGCCGGCTTGGCGTTCTCCGTGCCGGCCTCGAACGCCGCCTCGCGCGGCAGGCCGGTCGTCGCCGCCATCAACGTCTTGGACGCGTCCTTGATCTCGCGGTCGGTCAGGGAGCGGTTGTAGGCCGCGAACGCGTAGATGTCGCCGTTCAAGAACGCGTCGGTGGTCCACGCGCTTCTTCCGAGCCACACGTTGGTAAGAGTTCTAGACGACTCAAAGGGTGAGCCCGTTACTACCGTCGTCTGGAGGAGGGCGCCGTTGACCCAGAACGTGATTGTTCCAGCAGGGTCATACCTGGTAGCGACAGTGTAAATGACGTTTCGCGCAAACTCAATCGATGGACCTGCAAAAACCTCTGCGTTGGCGGATGTAAATAGATCGACTATTATCGCAGAATTATCGTTATTTCTATACATAAGGATGTTTCCGGATCCCTGACCGTTTCCGAAGTCAAAGATGCGCTCGGCGTTTATAATACTATCCGCGCCTGTGTAGGCGAACTTGCAGACGGCCGTGAAACCCTTGGATCCGATGTTGAACGTCTGCGATGGGAAAGACAGGTACTGCGATCGCGTCCGGTCGAAGCGGACGCACATCGCCTTGGTCGTGTCGAACGTCGGAGCGTTGGCGCCGCTCAGGTTCGGAAGGTTGGCCCCGTAGCAGTCGACGTAGATCAGCGCGTCAGAGGGCAGAGAGTGTCCTCTGATTCCTGCGACGCACCGGACCGGATTGACGGCCGACAGCGCGACCTGCAACGGCGCTCGGAGCAGAAGGACGGTCGTCGTGTCGAGCACTTGAAGCGGCGCCGAGGGGGGCGTGAAGGCGGCGGAGTAGAGCGCCTGCTGCGTGTACCGCAGGTTGGAGACGTAGCAGTTCATGGCAACATTGTTGGTCTGGCCGATGATCAAAGGTGTAGCGACGGAGACTGCGGGGGCGGTAGATATCACGACAGCCGTCGTGCCGTTGCCGGACGCAGCTGTTCCGTTGTATACGGCCAGCGTCTCGGCGACGCCGTTCACGTAGATCTGAACCGACTTTGTCGAAAGCGTGTAAACCATCGCAAGGTGCGTCCAAGTGTTGAGAGCGATCGTCGTCCCGCCGGCCGCCGAGCACCCCCCGGCGCTGCCGATAAAAAACGCCGCCTTGTTCATCGCGGCGACGCCGCCGACGCCGAACGTCCAGGAAGTCGAGTTGATGGCTGTTGGGCTAGTCTGCCCGAACAGGTATGGGAGGTAACCCCCCCCAGCGCCAACGAGAGACGGATACGCCACCAGGTAGAGCCACAGCTCGACCGTGAAGCTTGGCAGCGTCCCTGTAAGTGCCGAAGGGTATGTCCCGGCCGGTGCGACATTCAGATAATTGCCTGCGGTCCCGGGAAAGTAGATCGACCCCTCGGTGTTGACCCCGGCGAAAGGCGACAGCGATGACGCGACGACGCCGGCGCCTGTCACGAGCGCCGCCGAGATCGGGCCGGGACGCCCGTCGACCGTCATCGTTCCCGAGTAATCCCAGATGCGGTCCACGGTCGCTCCGCCGACAGCGGTGATATCGGCGGCAATGTTCAAGTTGCTGCCGACGCCGAGGCTTCCCGCGCCGTCGAGCGTCATCGTGTTAACCGCGCCGGCGTACCATTTGTACGACTGGTTCGCCGACGGCGTCTGCAAACGGAGCGTGCCGGTGTTGACGCCGAGGCCGTAAAAGTTAGTCGCGGTGCTCGCCGCGTCCGACGGTCCGGCGTCGTTGAGAGAGAGGATCTTGTTGTTGATCGTACCTCCTCCGAGCGCGAGGACGCCGGTCGCGGTCAGGTTGCTCGAGACGGTCACGGCGTTGCTGAAGCTGCTGGTTCCGTACGACGTGAACGTGCTGGCAACGGTCACGGCGTTCGAGAGCGTCGTGCCTCCGAAGACGGTCAGGCCGTTCGAGAGTGTCGTTGCTCCTGACACATTCAGATTGTTGGAGAGCGTCGTCGTGCCTCCGAAGACGGTCAGGCCGTTCGACATGGTCGATGCTCCCAGCGCCGTCAGCGCCCCCGTGGTGGTGACGGCGTTGCTGAAGGTCGCTGCGCCGTAAACGTAGGACGTCCCCACGACGACCGCGTTCCCTGACAGGTTCAAGCCGTTGGAGAGCGTCGTCGTGCCTCCGAAGACGGTCAGGCCGTTCGACATGGTCGATGCTCCCAGCGCCGTCAGCGCCCCCGTGGCGGTCACGGCGTTGCTGAAGGTCGCCGCGCCGGAGACGTAGGACGTCCCCGCGACGACCGCGTTCCCGGACAGGGTCAGATTGTTCGAGAGCGTCGTCGCGCCTCCGAAGACGGTCAGGCCGTTCGACAAAGTAGAGGCTCCCAGCGCGGTCAGCGCCCCCGTGGCGGTCACGGCGTTGCTGAAGGTCGCCGCGCCGGAGACGTAGGACGTCCCCGCGACGACCGCGTTCCCGGACAGGTTCAAGCCGTTGGAGAGCGTCGTCCCACCGAGAACATTCAACCCTACGAAATAGGACGCAACACCGCCGCCGTCAACTGCCCGAGTCTGCACGGCAGAAACAGATATGATGGGCATACCCGCGTACGCGGTGACGTGAACGAGCTCTCCGCCGGCGGATCGTTTGACTTTGTCCAGAAGTTCAGGGGGGAGGCTGGCGTTCGACGCGGTGGCCAGCACGGCTGCACGCACCGCCAAGATGCTGACTTCTGACATTGTCCTTGCAAGAGGACACTCTTTTTTCACTCGGCAGCCGTGTACGCGCCCATTTCCCTGCACAGTAAAACCCAGATGTGCTGACAACGAATCACGCTCATGCTTACTTCAGACATGCGAGCCGGTCTCCGGGGGAGGTGTTGGCACACTTGTAATCGACAACATGAGTCGTTTTAAACACGCGACTTCTTCTTTTAACTCTTTGTATTTTGCGTGCAATTCTTTGACGCCTCCGAATGCAACTGCGGATAACATGTCGTAGTCCAAGTCGTGGAAATCGTCTACCTGGCGCCCATACACAAACACTTGGGACTCCAAAGATTCACTACATCGCACTGCAAATGTATCAGCATCTATCACCTCGCTGACCTCAGCGGAAAATCCACGAGCATCTCCGCTGATATTCACGAGTTTGATTGTTGTATCCACGGTTAGGTGATGATTGGCAAGAGTGATCCGCTTCCTCCCGATATCGACGCCAGAAGCTGTCTGGAACAAGTCGGCAACCCAGTCAGTTCTCTTTGAAACCGCATCAGGAAGATGATCAGCGACTTCTTGTGCAATATACCCAACCTTGGTCGCGTTGCCGTTGACGACTTTGTCTATGTACTGGTACGATACAACGTTGATATTATCGATCACGCTCAAGTTGCTCGATGCGACTGTAATGCGCTCTTTTATACGTCTATCCGAACTGGCTAGGAATCCGTACTTGCTGAGAATATAGCCGGCTGCGTATATTGAGATTTGTTGCTGACCGGCCCCATAAGGTGCTAAACTTGAAGTTCCGGTCGAAAAATAATACCCCCCATCTACTGACCCACCTGCAATAACAGCAACGTGCACCGGATATGACGGGGACGCGGTGCCTATACCAACATATCCACGCACAGATAGATTACCTGATCCATCGATTACCAAGTCAGGTGTCGAGTCAAACACACCGCTCGCCTGACCTACACCCATGTTTAATTTGAATTTATAATCTACAATGTCGATCCCCATGCTGAATCCCAGGTGGCCGGATATATCTCCACATATCACCGCACTCTGATCTGAATTTACAGTGAAATTAATCCCCGCTGAGTATGAAGTTCCTTGTGCACCCGAACTAGATATACATAATATTTGTCCTTTTGCTTGGATCGAGCCGCTCACCGAAGTGTTCCCGTTGCGTGAATCGTGAAGAAACCTAGTGATCCCGTCGAGTTTGCATCGGAACCCGATCCCCCACCATGACTCAAGGCCGCCTTGATATAGGTTCCCATTGCCCCCTAACCCGCTGCTCCCGTCTGCGCCATTCGTAAACAACCCGATGCCTCCATTAGCATCTTGCCCCCAGTACGAGAGGATGTTGACCTTGCCGCTGGATCCGACGATGGAATTTGCAGCTAGGTAAGTTGCCGTCAACGCACTGACAGTGATGTTAGGGCTGCCCGTCAGACCGCTCGCACTCGCCGCGTTGCCGGAGCACGACGACGAGGTCGCCGCGTTGCCGGAGCACGACGACGAGCTGCCGGACCAACTACCGCCGGCTGAGAGGACATAGCCGCCAACCTGGACGTTCCCTCCGGTGTATATGGTCTTTTCTCCGTAACATCGCATGTACGTACTATCCGTCATATTCCACCCACCTCCACCGAGCTCATGGTACCATCCTGTGCCCCAGGTTCTACTCCTAAACCAGTTGCTACAATACGCCTCCGAATTGACTTGCAAGGTTGTCACTGTGATGCTCGGAGAGCCTGTCAGGCCCGTTGAGTTGCCCGAGCACGACGACGAGGTCGCCGCGTTGCCCGAGCACGACGACGAGGTCGCCGCGTTGCCCGAGCACGACGACGAGGTTGCCGCGTTGCCGGAGCAGCTGCCTGACGAGTTGGCGTAATTTGCGCCCCCCCAACCCGAGTACACTAGCCAGTTACCGGTCGCTCGGCACCATATACCGCTATTGCCACTGGTGTCCGCCATCATGTAGACCTGGTTCTCCGTGCAAATGCCAGACCACCCATTTTGATACGTTCCGGTCACTCGGACGCTGCCGTAGGTCAATGGGTCGTTGTACAGCCTCGCTACTACGGTGCCCGTACCAATCGTGATTGCGCCTACGGTGATGTTTGGGCCGCCTGTCAGACTGCTCGCACTCGCCGCATTGCCGGAGCACGACGACGAGGTCGCCGCATTGCCGGAGCACGACGACGAGCTTCCAGTGCAGCTGCCGGATGACCCTGTCACGTTGCCGGTCAGAGAGCCTGTGAAAGTTGTTGCTGTCACGGATGCAAGGCCGCTCAGGGCACCCGATGAACTCAGCGCCATCAGCTCGGCGTATGCATCGGCGGTCGTGCTCTTGCCAAACGACAACCCACCACCTCCGCTCCCGTACTGGTTGATGAAGTACGACTTTCCACTTGTACCATCGCGATTCCATGTCAACCAAGTCCCCTGCACATTTGTCGCAGACGACGAAGCGATGATCAACGATTTGTTGGCACTGAACGTGCCCGAAACGCTGAGGTTGTTGTTGATCGTCGTTGAACCGCCGAAGACAGTGAGTCCATTCGACAACACCGAAACCCCAATGACATTCAGATCTTTCGATAGGTTGACGGTGTTGTTGAAGGAGGCGATTCCGGAGACGACAGCGTTCCCCGACACATTCAGATTGTTGGAGAGCATCGTCGTTCCCCCGAAGACGGTCAGGCCGTTCGACAAGGTCGAGGCGCCGAGAACATTCAAATACCCCGAGGCATTGAGGGCGTTGCTGAACGACGCGTTGCCGGCGACGTATGACGCCCCGGAGACGACCGCGTTCCCGGACACGCTCAGGCCGTTGGAGAGTGTCGTCCCACCAGTCACGTTCAACCCTACGAAATAAGACGCAACGCCGCCGCCTTCCACTGCCTGAGTCTGCACTGCAGAAACAGATATGATAGGCATACCCGCGTACGCGGCGACATGAACGATATCTCCGCCGGCGGATCGTTTGACCTTGTCCAAAAGTTCAGGCGGAAGTCTGGCATTCGACGCGGCGTCAAGAATGGCAGCACGAACCGCCGCTATGCTGAATCCAGACATCTGTATTGTTGAAAGATGCACCTTTTTTTCCACGCTGGCTCTACTCTACCAGCGCGAGCACCGTGAACAGTCCCGGGCGCTCACATCGTCCTACAACCGCTCTTCGGTCGACCGAGATTGCTGCGTGGCACCTAGAGTATCCATCGGCACTTGAGATCAATGCTGCACTCCAGGCCCTGCCGCTTGGCAGAGGCATTTCGAACGGCTCGTCCGGCTCCGAGGTCGTGAGCGATAGCGAGAGAGGGCGTGCTCCGCCAAGCTCCTTGACGGCCTCGATCAACAACGCGGCGAGGTTTCCGTAAGCGACGTGCATCATTCCATCCGCATCGGCTCCGACAACCTCAGGCAGAACGCCCATCACCTCTTGAGCTAGCACGCCCGCCGAGCGCGAAGCGGCAGGGTGGGCCCCAAGGCGTCGGTATGTGTAGCCGCCGATCGAGAGCACTTTCGCCAGTGCATGGGAGATCGGGAGCAAGTCTGTTTTGAGCCTCGCATCGGACGCGCATGAGACGTCCCCGTCGGCCTTGATCGAGATGCCAGAAGTGTCACTTGCTACACCTTGCACGTACAACGGAAAGACGGTGTTCGTATTCGAACCAACCGTCGATCGTCCTAAGACGGTGAAGTTCGACGTTGCAAACACCGCGTTCGAGAGAGTCACAATGCCGGCTACGGATAGATTTGACGTCATCGTTACCTTTCCTCCGAACAGAGTGGACCCAAATACGGCATTCGAAAGTGTCGTGACACCGTTGACGGTCAGATTGCACGAGAACGCCACGTCCCTACCGAACGCAGCTTCACCATAGACGTTCATAGCACCGAGAACGTTGAGGTTGGATGCGACATCGACAACGTCAACGAATGTTGACGTGCCAATAACTGTGAGTGATCGGCCGAACGTGGCCGCGCCGATGACGTCGAGGCTGGACGTGAGGGCGACGGGTCCTCCGAACGCCGCATCGCCATAGACGACGACGCCGTTAGATAGCGTCGCGGCGCCGGCGGTGATGAAGTTTCCAGCAGTCATGAGGTTAGAGGACATGAGCACCGTGTTGCTGAACGTCGATCGCCCATAGACAACAGCTGTGTTTGACAGTGTCGTGGCGCCTGTGGCTGTGAAGTTGCCTGCTATCCTGAAGTCACCGGCCGTCGTCAGATTGGATGACATGAGCACGGTGTTGCTGAAGGTCGCCGCTCCGTAGATGGCAACCGTGTTGGACAGGGTCGCGGCTCCGGCAGTTGTGAAGTTGCCTGCTGTCCTGAAGTCACCGGCCGTCGTCAAGTTGGAGGACATGAGCACCGTGTTGCTGAAAGTCGCCGCACCGTAGGCCATGACCGTATTGGACAGGGTTGCAGCTCCGGCAGTTGTGAAGTTGCCTGCTGTCCTGAAGTCACCGACCGTAGTCAGATTGGATGACATGAGCACCGTGTTGCTGAAAGTCGCCGCACCGTAGGCCATGACCGTATTGGACAAGGTCGCAGCTCCGGCAGTTGTGAAGTTGCCTGCTGTCTTGAAGTCACCGGCCGTCGTCAGATTGGATGACATGAGCACCGTGTTGCTGAATGTTCCGACACCAAAGACCGTAAGGTTCGAAGCCATTGTGGATACTCCTCCGAATGAAGTCGGTCCAATCATGTTCGTCAGTCCGGACAGCGTTGCCGTTCCGTTCACAGTAAGGTTGCAAGCCATGGCCACATCGTTTCCGAACGATGCCGAGCCATAGATCATGAGTTTGTTTGAGAATGATGATGTTCCGAGAACGTTCAGGCCGGACGCCATGTCTACAATGCCGCCAAAGGTGGAGGATCCGAGCACGCTCGCTGTCCCCGACATTGTCACCGCACCAACCATGTACATGTTAGAAGTGAAGGCAACCGCGTTCAAAAAGGTTGCTTGCCCGTAGACGGTGACCGTGTTAGAAAGCGACGCGACACCTAAAGTCGTCAGATTGGATGACATGAGCACCGTGTTGCTGAATGTCGCTGCGCCGTAGGCGATGATCGTATTGGACAGGGTCGCGGCTCCGGCAGTTGTGAAGTTGCCTGCTGTCCTGAAGTCGCCCACAGTAGTGAGGTTGGAGGACATGAGCACCGTGTTGCTGAAGGTCGCCGCTCCGTAGATGGCAACCGTGTTGGACAGGGTCGCGGCTCCGGCAGTTGTGAAGTTGCCTGCTGTCCTGAAGTCACCGGCCGTCGTCAGATTGGATGACATGAGCACCGTGTTGCTGAAGGTCGCCGCTCCGTAGATGGCAACTGTGTTGGACAGGGTCGCAGCTCCGGCAGTTGTGAAGTTGCCTGCTGTCCTGAAGTCACCGGCCGTCGTCAGATTGGATGACATGAGCACCGTGTTGCTGAAAGTCGCCGCACCGTAGGCCATGACCGTATTGGACAAGGTAGCAGCTCCGGCAGTTGTGAAGTTGCCTGCTGTCCTGAAGTCACCGGCCGTCGTCAGATTGGATGACA
>Ga0209702_10004476_pt1 | contig 20210 bp, 23 predicted proteins | sample FRY01_FD_187210 | JGI IMG/M metagenome (GOLD analysis project Ga0209702, IMG submission 187210) | Freshwater microbial communities from Lake Fryxell liftoff mats and glacier meltwater in Antarctica - FRY-01 (SPAdes) (version 2) | ecosystem: Environmental > Aquatic > Freshwater > Ice > Glacier...
CCGTGCGCAACAGAGCAATCTGGAGCCACGTCGGAGTGGCGGAATTGGCAGACGCGCCAGACTAAGGATCTGGTGCCCTTAGGGGCGTGGGGGTTCAAGTCCCCCCTCCGACACGCATCCGTGGGTTACGTCCCACGATGACATCTCAGCCGGCAGTGCCGCCCTACGGGCAGGCCGCCGGCTGAGTTCTGGACAGTTCGGCACGTCCTCGTGGCTGCAATCACTGGTCACTCACCCGCACGGGGGATATTCCTCGAAGCGTTCCATTCCGATGGTATGGGCATGCTCAGCCGAATCATCGAGACCACAGCGGCAGTGACCGACATGGGTGAGCGCCAAAGCGACCTCATGCGCCGCAGCGAGCACGCAACACCCGACCGCCTCGCCGTCGGCGCGCCGTCGCCGACGATTGTCCTGCCCGACGCGCCGCCCGCAGTGCTGGTCGACTTGCACACGGATCGTCGGCTCTGTCTGTCGGCACTGCAGCGCTCAGCCGGCTGCGATCTTGCCGAGTTCTACTCGGTCGCACAGCTGATGCCCGGATCTGCGACCCTGCGACCCGCCGGCCTCGGCCGATTCACGCTGGAGCCGCTGCGGGTCGACCCCCGGTCCCGGATCCGCCTCACTGAGGGGGTCGCGCTCCGGCTCGGCGTTCGGTGCGGCGGACAGGTCCTCGTCGTCGTCCGCCCGACGGGTGACCTCGCGCTGTTCAACCTCGCGCTCGTCGACCTTGCCGTCACAGCGACGGCTGACGGCGTCGCTCTGCACGGTGCACAGCTGGCAATGCCGTCCACCGCCACGACCGACGCGGCCCTCACGGGTGGGCTTGCCCACAGAACCCACAGCTCCAACAACGAAATGAGAACCTGATGACCACGAATGATCCCTCGATGGACCGCCACCAAGCCGAAGCTGGTGGCCTGTCCCCGCTGGCCTCCGCCCCGCGACTCGACCCCATCCGCGACGCGCTCGACACGCTCAACCGTGCACTGCAAGGGGACTCGGGGCTGACGATGACAGCGAAGCCGACGGTCGCTGAACTCCTCCCCGCACTCGAGCAGAGGCTGAGCGCCCCCACGTACCTCGTCTATCGGCCGGGTCTTCGCCGGCTCGCTGCCGAGCATCCCGCGACGCCGATCGATCGGTTCACGACTGACGATCTCGAGTTGGTCATGTTGAAGGTGATCGCCGCCGCGTCGAAGCGGGTCCTCGCGACAGCGGAGCGCACCGGGAAGCCGCTGCGATCCTACGAACCGGGTTCCCATGGCCGTTCGGCGGGGGAGAACGCACTTCGGGGCTTCGCCGCGTTGTTCACGATGGCCGAGCGACAGGGACTGATCTACTCCAATCCGGTGCGACACAAGCTCAAGGCGCCGTCGCGACTCGACGCTCCCGAGCGGCCGCTCACGTCTGTCGAGCTCGCAGAACTGCACGCGGTCTGGTCCGCGACGGGCGACGACCCGCGACTCGACGGGCTTCTGTTCGAGTTCCACCGCAAGACAGCGGCTCGACGGATCGGTGCGCTCAATCTGCGTCTGTCGAACCTCCACCCTGATCTCGGCACGGTGGTGGTGACGGAGAAGTTCTCCAAGACCAGGACGCTGCCGCTGGACGTGGATCTCCTCCGTCGGTTGAACGCCTTCGCACTCTCCCGCGGTGCAGTCGGCCCATCGGGGCACGTCTTCCGCTCGAAACGACACACTCCGATGACCCGCAAACGCTACGAGACGATCTACCGGCGCCATCACGCGCAGACCAGTTGGACTCGCGAGCTCGAGGTCGGGGTGCACTGGCTGCGCCACACGACGCTCGACGACATCCTGAATGTCGCGAACGAACGCGTCGCCGCCGAGTTCGCAGGCCACGCGCCATCGAGCATCGGGCCGATCGGGCTGTACACCAAGGCCCCGCTTGCCAGGTTGCAAGCCGTCTACGAGCAACTGTTCGGCCCGATCTTCAACACCAGCCCGAACCCCGTCACAGCAAGGCTGTCGCCGTCGGCCGGGGCAGCCGATCCGCTCGGCTGCGTTACCGATCCCGAGGAGGTGACGTGATGCACGTGCGCAGACGACGCAACGTGTTGGAGGTCAGCCTTGACGAGGACCGGCTCACCGAGCGAGCAGTCGAACAGCTCGCCGCTGTCAGTGGAAGTCCGCTCGTCACTGCGCTCGTCGGCCGCTCAGGACAAGACGCCGGCGTCTACCTCCTCAGCTACCGCGGCGACCACCCGCTCTACGCCCCGGCGGCGCAGAGCGGACAGCCGATATACGTCGGCTCGACCACGTCGCTGCACAACCGACTCGTCCGACACGTCCACAGCCTCAGCGAGGTCAATGACTTTGATCCCGACGACATCGTCGTGAAACTCGTTCGCTGCCCGTCATGGCATGCCGCCGCGCATCTCGAAGGACTGCTCACCGAGCGGCTGGCTCCGCTGTGGAACCAGCGTTGGCTCGCCGGCTTCGGCAGCCGAGCACAAGGGCCCGGGCGGGTGGGCCATCAACGGCGCAGCGCCTGGGACACGCTGCACCCGGGGCGGCGCTGGGCGACCGGCGCCGTGAAGTTCGATCGCGCGTCACTCATCGACCAGGTAGCCGCGCACTTACGCGGCTGACCGACCTCATCGCGGAAGGGGTCGGATCTGCCGACCACCTCGTCATTCCAGACCTCGGACGCGTCGATTGTCCCGACGCACCTCTAGGAGACCGACAACCATGACCACCACCTCGCCATCGCCTCACAGAGACGAAACCGACTCACGAGAGGTCGCGCTCGACCAGCTCGACACTGCCTCGTTCGCGGTGCGCAGCACGCTGATCGACTCGCAGTGGGTGTCACACCTCCAGCAGTGTGTCGATCGCTGGCCACCGATCCTCGTGACCGAGACACTGACCGTGCTGGACGGACACCACCGAATCGCGGCCGCACGCAGGCTCGGACGTACCCACCTCGACGTCACTGTCGTCGCAGGACTCGATCCTGCCGAGGCGCTGGAGGCTGCGGTCGCCGCCAACTCCGGCCACGGCCTCACCCTCAGCCGCGCCGAACACCGGGTGCTGATCGACCGGCTCCTCCACGCCGCCCCGGAATGGTCCGATCGTCGGATCGCCGCAGCAGTTGGAGTCAGTCCGACCACTGTCGGGTCCCGTCGACGACGCGCCAGCGCACCAACGGAGCCGGCAGAGCACCCAGGTGTCCAGGATGGACACCTCGATCGGCGGGTCGGCCGTGACGGAAAGTCCTACCCAGTCGCAGGTGTCCAACTGGACAACTCGACCTCGTCGGACGTGCCGTCCGCATCCCTGGCGGCCTGGCGGCGTGCGCTTCGCTGGATGGTGGGGACCATCCGAACCGCCCGCTCACGCAGCTCGTCCGGGTACTTCTGCGGCCTCCGCCGCGCACCACTGTTGGTAGCCATGCTCCATCCTCGTTTCCAAGGTCAGGAGCACCCGCGGATCCCAGGCCGAATCACAGCCGTGATCTCTGCCAAACTTCCTTCCTCGCATCTCTGGGAGGGGACGACATGAAGCATGCAGCGGTCTTGGTCGGAGTGGTCTTGTTGTGCGCGGCGGCGTGCGCAGCTCCAACGAACCCTCCGTTGACCTCCACAACTACGACAGCGCCGATGTGGCTCGCAGGTGGGTGCCTCGACTCAACCGTCGGCGGTCGGCTCGACCTCCGATACACCGGCACACCGAACGTGCGCGGGAACCTTCGACCGCACTCCAGCACAGATGGCACCTGCTCCGGACCGGACATCTACTACAACACACTCGTGCGAGCAGTCGAGCAAGCCGCCGCCAACAGTCTCTGCGGAACTCTCGAGGGGTACCCACTCGCACACAGGCTTGCTCCGGCCGCATTCGACGTACCAGACGATGCCTACATCTGCGACACCGGCAGCTCAAACGCATCTACTTGACCCGAGGTGGGCGCCGGGTCGGCCTGACAGACCCCATCGGCAGTGCCACATGTCGACGTGGAGCCCGAGACACGCCTCACAGATGGTGTCGCTGACTACTTGTTGGTGGCATCCTGATGGTCGGGTTGAGGGAGAGGTGGAACACCATGGTGGACACTGAGGGTTGGCAGCCGGCGCGTCTGATTCCGACGTCAGGGATCAACGGTCAGGATGAAGCGGAACGCCGGGCAACATCGGCGTTGCTGGCGGTGATGCACGCGGTACGAGAGTTCCGCGTCGCAATCCTGCGACCGTTGGGTGCGCCGAAGGGTGGGCTTGAGTCGTTCATCGAGGTGCCGTTCAAGCTGCTCGACGAACGCACCGTCATCCCCGACGGACTCCTCCAGGTCACTCGTGGGCAGACGTCATGGACCGCGCTGGTCGAGGTGAAGACCGGGTCGGCGGTTCTCGAGCGTGAGCAGGTCGAGAACTACCTCGACGTCGCCCGCGACCAAGGCTTCGATTGTGTGGTCACGATCTCGAACCAGCTCGCACCAGCGCACGGTGTGCATCCGGTGCAGGTCGACAAGCGGAAGCTGCGCAAGGTCGGACTCCATCACGTGTCGTGGGCGGAGATCCTCACCGCCGCGGTCCAGACCCGCGTCCACCGCGGCGTCGAGGACCCTGACCAGGCGTGGATCCTCGGTGAGCTCGTCCGGTACCTCGAACACCCACGGTCCGGTGCCCTCGACTTCGGCGACATGGGTGCCAGTTGGGTTGATGTCCGCGACGCGACGGTTGCCGGGACACTCCGGGCGAGCGACAAGGGAGTCGACGAAGTCGCATCCCGCTGGGATCAGCTGCTCCGGTTCTGCGCCCTTCGGCTCGGCCGCGAGCTCGGCGCAGACGTCCACGTCGTCATCCCCCGCAAGGAGACCGCAGACCCAGCGTCACGCCTCGCCCGGTTCGTCAACGAGCTGGTCGACACCGCCACGCTGACCGGCACGGTCCGGATCCCGGACGCGGTCGGCGACCTCGACATCTGCTGCGACCTCCGCGCCGGGACAGTCACCGTCTCGATCGAGCTCGCAGCACCCCAAGAGGGCCGGCTCCCGACACGCATCAGCTGGCTGCTCCGCCAGCTCGCCGAGGCACCCGGCCAGCTGCGCATCGACGGACTGCTCGCCGGAACGAAGGCCACCACAAGCGAGCTCCTCTCAGCGCTGCGTGAGAACCCGGAGCTGCTCATGGACGACCAGAAGCGAGAGTTCCGGGCCTTCCGCATCACTGCGATCTCGACGCTCGGCACGAAGCGGACCACAGGCCGCGGGTCGTTCATCGATTCGGTGCTCGCCGGTGTCGACGGCACCTATGAGTGCGTGGTCCAGGCGTTGCGACCGTGGACAGCGAAGGCCCCGCAGCTTCCGAAGGGGTCGAAGTCCGCCGCTGAGGAAGCCGGGATCGACACCACCCCGCCACCCAGCGACCTCACCGAAGGGGCGCCCACCGAACTGGTCGGGCAGCCCGACGCACCGATCCGCGACGACCTCTCTGCGGTCGCTGCCTCGCCGCCGTCGGTACTGCTTCCCCTGCCTGACCCGGACGCGCCGGTCCACACGCCTCCTCCGCCACCGATGGTCGAGTGGGGCGGCGCGAACGAGCGCCTCGAACGCGAGCGTGAACACACCGCCGACCAACTCGTCGATGAGTGATCGGAGTCGTCCGCTCAGCTGCTGAGTTCCGCGGTCTCACGTTCCCGATCGGTGCGCTTCTTCGGGAGCGTGTACCAAGCGGCGAGAGCACCGACAGCCGCGAGACCTCCGGCGAGAGTGGCAAGACCCGACACCAGATCGGACGGTTCCTCGGAGAACCCGTTCGGGCTGCCAACCACGACCATCGCCGCGAGCGAGATGCCGACGGTTGCCAGCACCGCGGCGAAGCGGAGCAGGTTCGGGCTGCGTTCCACACCGTGACGAGTCAGTGTTGTTCGGGCACGCAGAGCGAACCATCCTGCGATCAGACCGAACCCGACAGGGCATCCAACGCCGGCGATGCCGAAGGCGACAGCGAGGCGGGTGTCACGTGTGTACCCGGGGAGCGACGCCAGGTATGCACGCCGCTCCGCACGCGCTGCGACCTTGGGTGCGTTCGCGACCCGTTGTTCTTCTCGGCGCTGCTCCAGCGCCGCTCGCCGCGCCGCTCGTTTGTCCGTCTTCTGTTGGCTGCGCACTGCACGCTGTTCGGCGGCCACCGCACGCTGCCGGGCCTTCGCAGCTTCCTTCTCCGCACGAGCTGCCTCAGCGCGAGCCTTCGCCTCCCGGATCCGTTGCTCACTCTCGAGGGTGTCGCGCTCCGCGGCACGCGTCGCTTCAGCTTGCGCCACCTCCGCTCGGGCGTTCGCCTCCCGGATCCGTTGCTCGCTCTCGAGGTTCTCCCGCTCGGCGGCGCGTGCAGCTGCGGCTTGCGCGGCAGCGGCGGCAGCGGCGGCCTCGCGACGCAGCTGGCTGGCCTCTGACACCTCGTCGAGAAGCTCTTGAGCAGCGGGCGAACACGCGACTGGTTCACCGTTCGGGACGTTGAACAAGGCAACACCGGCTGCAGTTGCGAACTCGACGGCCCCGGCTGTGTAGCCGGACCATGAAAAGAACAGCGCGGCCCGGTCGAATGCGACACCGCGAATCCGTTGCACCGGTTCGCGACCCACAGGTTTGCCCTGGTACTTCGACTGTGCGACCGCGCGCTCCGAGGTGACATCAACGCCGCCGTCACCGGTTCCGCGGGTCACCTGAGCGTCAGCGAATCCGAGCTCTCGCATGTACCCCTCGGCTGCGGTCTCCGCTTCAGCCCACATGTGCTGCCCGAACAGCTCTGGCATCCCAGCCTCCTCTTCCCACGCGAAGTGTGGCAGATACGGCCGACACTTCGACAGGGCGTCGAACAACCAAGTCGTCGAACTCTGAACACCGGGCGGGTCGTGTCCCACATGGCACTCATCATGAGGTGATGAGCGCATACCAGCCCCGGGACCGACGTCCGCCGCTCCGACCAGAGGACAGGTACCGGATGCGGCGATTCACCGACGATGAGATGGCCGCCCTAATCCGGTTGTGCCGGGATGGTCGCCAGGGCCCGGCCCGGGCCATGGACGCCATGTGGGAGCTCATCCTGCAAGACGCCGAAGGGGTCGGTGTGGTCGAGGCCGCAGCGCGAACCCCGCAGTTCCGGGTGCAGGACTACGCCATCTCAGCCGACCAAGCACAGCAGCTGCACGACGCAACGGTGCTCCGCCGCCGTCTACCCGACCGAGTCGCCAGAGGTTTCGCAATGATGTGGTTCGCCCAGTCACCCGCCGACTACGACGCCCCGACCGTGTGAGCTCAGGTCCCGAAATGGACGACGTCACCACGGTCGTCGAGCCCGACGTAGCTCCGACCTTCCCGACCGAACTCCTCGGCCAGATCGAGGACTTCTCTGCGGGAATCCATCCGTCGCGTCCACTCGGCCCTCACGGCTCCTTGAGCCGTGTGAGGTGGGTCGTCGTAGCGGACCTCGCCTGCCAGCGCCGCAGTGATCGCCTGGCGGTGTTCGTGTGCGCACATGGCGTGGCTCCTTCCGACGATGGGTCCCAGCGTACGCCGCTGTCAGCTGTCCCGGTCGAGGTACTTCTTGACGATGCAGTACGCGGCCCGAGGCTGCACTCGGGGTGACCAGCCTGGTTCCACGGTTCAGCGGGCGGCCACTCGATGGGCTCCGCCCATTCTGGGCGGAGCCCATCGATCAGATACGCAACCTTCGTCGGCGCATGCCACGAACCAGCTTCGACTCCGAGTGAGGTAATGCCACAAGATGTTGCGACGCTGATCGAGCTCAGCGTCAACCGCTCGAGGTCGCCCTCCATCGAGTGCCCACCGTCGAGCGGAACTCGACACGACCAGCCCTCGGACAGGTTGATCAGCCGTTCTGGGGACTCCGAGCGGGTCATGCGTCGACGCCCGCCCCGGAGCGCCGACCGAGGTGATCCTCGAGGCGCTGTGCCTCGGGTTCCCCAAGTCCGTCCGAACCAACCGCCAGCGCGTCGGCGCCAGCACACAGACCGCAACCGAGGAGCTGACTGCCGCCGATGGTCGGAGGGCCTCGGATGCCGGGCGGTCACCACCCGCCCGGGCGCGGCTCCCCTGAACGCGTCCGGGGCTGCTCCCCGCCGGCGCAGCGTCCCACGGAGGACATGACCGTGGCCGCGTGGGAGTTCACCGGTTCCGGCTCGCCGGCCAGGTCGAACTGGAACAACGCCATCCCGGCACGGTCCGCCCAGTCACACGCCTCACGCGTGAACGACGTCAACGAGAAGAACAGCGCGACCTTCTGCTCGACGGACGCGATGCCAGCGAGCTGCTGTACTTGAGGTCGCGACACCGGGGCCATGGTCGCTTTCACCTGGGCGATCACGGCGGAGGACACCACGTCGACGCCGCCGTCCGCTCCGGAGGCGGTGACCGCAGCGTCGTGGTAGCCAAACCAGCGCATCCATGCCGCGGCCACCTCCTCGGCGTCAGCCCAGGACCGCACGAGCAGCGGCTCTGGGGCCGACACCTGAGCCGGCCGAGCGGTCCCGGTGAGGTAGCCGTCGACGGGCGCAAGCGCCGGGTACGCGGTGGGTTTCGGCTGATGCTCGGCGGCCGGCCGGGCCGGTTCTTCGGTGTCCGCTCCGAAGCCCAACAGCCCAGACAGCTCGCTAAGCGCGCCGTTGACGGCGGCAACGTCGTCGCACGCCACGTTCCCGAAGTCGACCCAGCCGACGAACCTGTCGAACACCTGTAGCCGTTGCGAGTTGAAGAAGGGCTTGTCGAACTGGAACCCGCCGACAGCCTTCCCGGCGACCTTCAACTTGATCGCCTTGGACTTCGGGCCGTGCTTGGCGTCGGAGATCGAGAACGCAAGCGCCCGCTTGTTCGTGACGACCAGGCGGTCGCCGCCCTTCGCTAGCGTTGTCACGAAGACCCGTGGGTGCTCCGTCTCCGGCAGCACGTCCGACAGCAGAGCCAGCTCCTTCTGCACGCGCCTCGGCTTCACCTTCACGCCGACGTAGACCGACAACATGTGACCTCCCCGGGTTTCCACGATACCAACAGCTCTGACGGCCCGAACGCCGGGACCGGGTGTCAACGTGTGCTGGTGATCGATTGACGGCCAAGTTCAGGAGATGGGTCGCGACCACGCGGTTCCGAGCCTGGCGGTCCGATGGGTAGCACTGCCACGAGCGGTGGCTGTAGTTCGTGACGCGCAGAGGTGGCACGCCGTTGACGTCCGCCAACGCATGGGTTCGAGGATCTCGGCGAACTGGGGCACGATGCGTCTCGATGCTCTCCGGCGCAGCCAAGGGCGCGCTCGGGACTTCACGGCCTTCACCGCCCCTCCCATCGGCGGAGGATCGCACGGCGCTGACGATTGGGTTGGCCTGGTCCGCCAGCTCACGGAAATTGGGCCGCTGCCAGAAGTGAAATTTCGACCCGTGGCAGCGGTGAAACATCACAGAGCTGGGGTGACCGAGTCGCGCCAGAAGCGCCCGACGTAGCGGCAGCGAGGATTGGCTCCAGCGTTGCCAGCGAGACGCCGATCTGACCGAACGGAGCTGGACTCCAGATCACAGCACCCTCGTGACTGACCACGGCTCCCGTCCAACATGTACCAACGCCAAGGTCGCCACCTCCCCCCTCTCGAGGCGGTATCAGCGTTGACGACCCGCTGCGGCGAGCGGACGAGCTTATTCAACGCTAGGGAAGGTGGTGTCCAGTCGAGTCGCCGAGTCGCCGAGTCGTCAATCGTGCGATGAGCGCGATCATCGGCCGGAGCAGCAGGGCATCCGCGTCGGGCGTTCCGAGTGTCGGACCTCAACGTCAGGTTCCATCCGCCCAAATGCATCCTTGTATCAAGCGCTCCGACGCTCTGGTAGCTGCCAGCCATGGTGCGTGGCCATGTCCTCCAGGCGCCGCCGGAGCGGAGTAGTGATCCGTGTGTAGCCGAGGGCCTTTGCCACGGCGTTCAAGCTCCGGTTCGCGGGGTCTTCGCAGGCGGCGCGCACAGCATCGGTCTGTGCGAGCGGATCGGTCTTTCCGTTCGGGGGGCGGCCGTCCGGCACGTCCCATCCCTGCTGCTCGCAGATCGCTCGCAATCTCGGTGCCGAGCCGTTGCTGAGCCCCAGTCGACGAAGCGCGTCGACGAGACCCGTCGCCGCGGTGACCGCAGACTTCACTGCTTCCAGGTCGCCCAGAACCTTCGTGGCGTCTTGCTTGTTGACGCCGATCGTCGTTGGAGGGGGAGTCGTCCAGTCGTATCCCTCCTCATCCGCGGCTGAACGCAGTCGTTGCAGCTCGGCCTCGAGCGATGCGATGCGGCGCTCTGCACACAAGGCGCGCTCTTCCTCGGAAGCATCCTCAGGAGGGGACGCTCCCAGCTCCAAGGCCATCGCGCGAGTCGAGCGCCGAGCGATCTGCTCCAACGCCTCGGGGTACATGCGGTGGTAGGTGCGCTCCAAGACCGTCGACTGCGGTGACCATCTGCCTGCCGCTTTGACCTCGGTGATCGGAGTGCCCCAATGGATGAGCAGGGTGGCGCCCGTTGTGCGGAACGCTCGATGGGTAATACGCCAGCCGAGCTCTTGTTCGGAGAGGCCAGCGGCGTCTGCCGCCTTGCTGAGTACTTCCGGATAGCACCCCTCGTTGTCGCCGAGCCAGTAGTAAGCCCCGCCGTAGCCCTCCGGGCGATCCTTCCGACGTGCGAAGACGAGCGGAGTGTCGTCGGCCAGGCCACAGTCGTGATGCGGGTTCGGCCTCGCCTCGCGCCAGACTCCCTGCCCAGATCTACAGGCCTCGCACAGGGTCGGATTTGGCGGCATGTGCTGTCGTAGATGGGTGTTGATCACCTTGACAATCGGGCGCGGTACGCATAGTCCCGCATCCGGACCGACGGCGCGAGAGTTCTTTCCTCCCGGCCGCCAGTTCCGCTCGAGCCGGTCAAAGGTGCCGGAGAACTCGATCCAGACACACTCAGGGTCGTCCTCCGGGTCGTCTGGCGGGGCAGGAAGAGACCCTCGGCGGATTCCCCAGCACTCGCCAGCGCGCATCATTCCGAATGCGCTAATGGCGGGGATCACCTTCGCGTCATCCGGGTGAGCTGCGATGAGCGCCGACAGCTGCGGCCAGGTCAGAGCGGTTCGGATGTCGTCGTTCGTCTGGTCCTCGAGCCAGGTCGGTATGACGAGGTCAGACCACACATTGGTCGTCACTAGTCCAGCTCTTCGCGCTGCGTTCCACAACGTGCACAACTGGGCAAGGTCTCGCTTGATCGAGACTCGTTTCCGTTCGGCCTTGTGGTTCGGGCACGACTCGTCGAACGGATCGAAATCAGGTCGGAGCTGCGCATCGGGAGTTCCAGCAGGTGCCCGATCGTGGCAGTGGGGGCACCGTACGAGCCGCCACACCACGGCTTGAGCGTCGTGGATTGTTAGTTGTCGCATCACACGATCGCCGACAAGCGGACCCAGATCTCGCATTTCGAACAAGCGCTCGTAGCGCCTCTTGACACCGTTGCTCTTCGTCGACGTGTGCTCCCAGAACGGACCCGAAGCCCCTTCGATCGGCCGCCCGACGAACGCGCGCGCAGTTGTGTTCTCCGGTGATTCACGGCTCGTCGCGATCTCACCGAAGAACTCCTTCGGGGATATCGGCCGCGCTCCGGTCGCCCAGGACCCTCGGACATAGTCGCTGAAGTCGCTCAGCATGCGGGGGGTTGCCGGGCCGTACCATTGCTTGCGCTCGCTGCTGTCTTCAGTTTCCCGCCACGCCCAGCGCTGCGTTTGGAGGCCGGCCGCGTTGACACGTCGATCTGCCCAACGGGCTGGCTTTCTTCGCGCGCCACCTCGCGAGGAGCGCGATCTCACCGTGACATCCTGGGCGAGGCGGCATCGACGAGTGCAGCGATGGTCTCAGCCATTCTGCGAATGGTCTCGGCCTGCTCGCGAATTGTCTGGCCTTGCGCAGCAATTGCTTCGAGCAGCGGTCCCTGGGCCGCGGCGCTGGGATCGGCGCTCGTCGCGTCCTCCGTCCCGCCATTGCGATGCGCGTCGAGGGGAAGGCCGAGGTCAACGAGATCGGTCGCCGGCACTTGCCAACGACCGTCGTCACGCCCTGATTCACGTCGCGCACCTGGAAACAGGCCCTTGTCGAGGTAGCGGCGGATCGTGACCCTGCTCCGCCCAGTGGCGGAGGCCGCTTGTGCCAGCGTGAGCCAGCGTTCTGCCTCATGAGGCAGTTCGTGAGCGCGCTTGCGGTGGTCGTTCTGCTTCGAAGACTGATCGATGTGCATCGTCTCTCCCTGAGATTCCACCCCACGTGGGGTGACAACCTCCTGGGACTGTGCCGAGGGTGGTCGCGCACGCATTCAGTCGCCGTGAGAAGGCCGCGTCGTTCAGAGGATTCTGAGCATCCTGTCCAGCGTGAAGTGATCTTCAGGGGGCACTCGTCGCGCAGTACTGGGACGACGAAGCCGAAGATCTGTATCGGCAGAACCCTTGGAAACACTGGGTGCGTTCGGCGGTGATACAGGTCCGACCCCGACGACTGGGGTGAATAGTGGGGTGGAATCCCCCCATCGCCTCTCCGACAACCGCCGCAGCTGCGGCCCGGCGCACTTGGAGCCAACGTCGTCGACTGCACCCGGCACCGAGCCGCCGTCGTTCTCCTGGGACCGAATCGAGACGGTCGCACCTGGACTCAGCTGCTGCACCGAGGACGGTCCGGTGGTGCGGTCGCCGTGCATTCACCTTGCCTCAGCCCATATGGGCGGCGTCGAGTGTAAGGCGCGGACGGGCGGTCGGATCCCGGGATGGAGTTAGAAATGAAGATCTCGCTCGGCGTAGTTCGTGCAGGATGGCGCCGGGTGTCAGCGGGTGGGTCTGACTCTGGAGTCGCGTGACCTGTTGGTCTTTTTCGGGATGTGTCGGCCTGCCCGCTGATGCTCGTTCGTTCGCACGTGACCAGACGGACGGGAGTGACTTCATAGGAGCCTGCTGGCACAGGATCCGGCTCATCACTATCGAGTCCGCCCGCCCGGCCGGCGCGTGCCCAACCGAAGGGCATGATCAGCATGGCAGACGACAACGAAGGAATGATCGGCGGAGTCGACACTCCCGGCGATATCCACCACGCGGCGGTGATCGACCCGATCGGTCGAGTGCTCGGCTTCCGCGAGTTTGAGGCAATCGAGCGCGGTTACGTCGAGTTGCTGGCGTGGATGGTCCGATTCGGGACGTTGGATCGAGTCGGTATCGAAGGACCGGCACCTACGGGGCGGGGTTGTGCCGGTTCCTCGTCGATCGCAACGTCGAGGTCATCGAAGTTGAGCGGCCGACCCGGCGCGCACGCCGCCAGCGAGGCAAGTCCGACCAGATCGACGCCGAGGCAGCAGCGCGGGCGGTGCTCGCCGATTTGGAGCTGCCCCATTGATCCTGGACACCACGGTATTGAGGTTCGCCCCCTGTTGACCGGTCAACAGGGGGCGAACCTCCGGCCACCCTGTCCAGGACCAAGGCTCAACTTCGTACCGCCGAGATTCAGAATTCGTACAGCCAGACGTCGGCAGCGTTGCCGTACACCGTCTCGCACGGGATGCCGTTGCCGTCGGCGTCCATGCGAGCCGGGTAGCCCTCCCAGATGTAGTAGCGGAGTGCGTCGTAGACATCGACGCCGCGGTCCTGCAGGTCGCGACACAACAGACCACCTGGTAGGCCGTACGAGACCGACGCGCCGTACACGGTCTCTGGCCAGTACGCGACGACGTCAGCCCTCGGATAGACCGTTTCGCATGGAATGCCGTTCTTGTCGGCATCCATACGGTTCGGCTGACCCCAGAGCCGCCAGTAGTCGACCGACGCCGAGTACGAGTAGCCCAGCGCACTCAGGTCCTTGCAGAGCAGGCCTTCGGCAGCTTGGCGCACGTCCCCGATCGGGGTCGGAGTCGGGATCGTCGTCTCCGGCGCGACTGCCGGCGGCGCAGTCGTCGCCGGCGCGGTGGTCGTCGCCGGCACGGTGGTCGTTGTCACTACCGCAACGGTGGTGGTCGTCGGGTCAGGGTCCGACCTACCGGATACTCCGAAGAAATAGGCGGCGCCGAGGACGGTGACTGCTGCGAGCGTCCCGATTGCTGCCAGCGCCGCGGCCCGTCCCGTGGAACCGCCGCCGCTCGGAGCCGGCGGCGAGAACGGTGGGGTAGGCGGTCCTCCGCCAGACGGCGGGGGCGGTGGGTACATTCCCTCGGGCGAACTCATCACTTGCTCCTACTCGGTCAGCACTGTGGTGCGATGGTCAGGTCGGCGGGCGACTTCGGCTCGGAACGCTTCCATGCGTCGAGGTACTCCTGTGGCCAGAACTCACCTCGCCGTCGAAGCACGTCGCCCGGGCCGCACGGTGTCGAGATGCCGAAATGGAGGTGGCAGCCGGTTCCGGCAGCGTTGCCCGTGTCGCCTACCGAACCGATCCGTTGACCCGTCGCAACACGGGAGCCGGGTCGTGTCACAGGGTCGAGTTCGCGTAGATGGCTCCCGTAGTAGCGGACGCCGTCGTCACCCACGATCGAGAACGACAGTCCACCGCGGCTGTCAGCGGTGTTCTCCGTCGAGTTCCACCTGTCCTCGGAGGACACGTCCTGCACCGTTCCCGCGGAGGGTGCGACGACCTCCGACCCGCACGGGGCGAAGATGTCGGCCGCCGGGTAGTCGTGGTGTGACCGGCCGTAGCTCGCTGCGCTCGCCGGGACGACCGGGAACACGTAGCTCGATGGTGCGGCGGTGGCCGTCTCGACGGGTGCAGGTTCCGGAGCCGGCAGTTGGCTGGTCGTCGAGCTGGTCGCCTCTGGTACCGGCGCGACTGTCGTCGACGTGGGCCCCACGACGGTGGAGGCAGTCGTCGAGGTGGATGTGGTGGTCTGGACGACGAGAGCCGGCCGAGCGCTCCCGGCGTCGGCGCGTGACTGGCCGAACGAGTAGGCACCGATCGCGAGTAGCAGCGTTGCGACGACTGCGCTGGCGCCGGTTATCCAACTCCGCCGCGCACTCAATCCGCGCCTCTCGCTCGCCACCTTCCCGCTCCCCACCGCCGGGAGCATACTCAGTGCACGTTGCGAACTCAAGAGGTGCAACAGGGACGACCATTCGACCCGCGCAGCGAGCGAAGCATCACGTGTGTGGCAAACGACGATCTCCGGCAGTTCTCACGGGGACCTGATCGCCGGCTGCGTCGGTGTCCCTGCACCCGAGGCGCTTGGGTGGTTGCGGTTGCACACAGCTGCATCGCCGCCCGATGACCTGCCGATGGCGCCGACGCATTGAATCGGACTGGTGCGCTCGCCCGGGCAGTGTGGCGACACTCGCTGGAAACGAGTTCGCGCGCAGTCAGGGTTCAGGACGGTGGGCCAACTGTCAGTATTGTGCTAAACGTTAGAGGTGAGGATCGTGAGCGATAGCCCCGTAGGGCCTGGATGGTGGATGGCTGATGACGGGATGTGGTACCCGCCGGGTTCACGCGTCCCGGGCGGAACCGCCGCCGCCGAGCCGATCGCCCCGGCAGCGCAGTTCGCCCCCCCGGATTCCGCGATCAATCGATTCACCCCTCCGCCGACTCCCACGCTCACGGCAAAGTCGGTCGAGGTCATGGACACCCCACCGGCCGATGCGCCCGCCCGTGACCAGCGTCGGAGAAGACGTCGATTGGTCTGGATCATCAGTGCATGTCTGCTGCTCATCGTCGCAGCAGCGGCAATGTACGCGTTGGGCAGGGGAACGGATAGTGGCGACCGAGGAGCCGCTGCGCCCGCTACCACGGCCCCGACCTCGGACTCGACTCCGTCATCGATTTCTCCGACGTCATCGAGTCCCGCGACGACAGTCCCGTCGGTTGAACCCGCCGCCGAATCGGAATTGCAGGCTGCAGCCGCCGCACAGGGCGCCGTCGGCGCCCTTGCCGTGATCGCCACACCGGCCGGCCCCGTCGGTGTCACTGCGATGCTCGACGAGAATGAACTCGGCTCGGACGGCGGATTGATCCATCTGTGGGCCAGACAAGATGGAACCTGGACAGAAACCTCCACTGTGTCGTCGCCGGTCCCGATCGGTTCGTGGGTCATCAGCGACCAGACCGGCGACGGAGTGAACGATCTGGTCATCGAGGCCTATGGGGGTAATGACGTCCTGGGGATGGTGTTGTCCAGCCACACGGGTGCGTGGGAACTGGTGCTGTTCGGCCTGGGGGATGGCACCGAGTCGGAGTACGTCGAGGTTCTTCGATTCGAAGCGGGCGGCCTGACGTCTTCGCTGAATCCTTGCGTGCCCAGTTGTGCGACGGGCGGAACGATCGACATGGTGTGGCGCTACGACCCTGCATCTGACCGGTTCGTGTCCTGATCGGTCCAACGGAACGCTCGACTGCAAGCACCTATCGACGAGGAGTGACGTGAACGCAGAAGAACCCCATCGGCCAGGTCCCGGGTGGTGGATGGCCAGTGATGGCCAGCTCTACCCGCCGGAAGATCATCCGGACGTGCTTGCCGGCGCCGTCCGTTCGACGGCACCACCGAGCACGCCAGATACAGGGCCTTCGCTCGCGTCGCCCCCCTCCGGCCCGTCCGCAGCGGGACCGCCCCCGCGGACGTCCACCGAGGGTCGCAGAACGATTGGTGCAGTTCTCGGCGGAGTGTTCGGTGCGTGTGCGGTCATTGCCGTGCTCGGAGGAGCGTTCGTCGCGTACAGGGTGTTCTTCGCCCTGCCGTCGGTCAGCGATGACAAGACAACGCTCGAGAGTGCGCTCCCGACTGATGCTGATGTTCCGCCAGGGTTGATCCCGGGAGACGAGCTCGACGATGGCAAAGACGACAGCACGGGTGATTGCTCGACCACCGGCGTCGAGCCACGCGCACAGGTCGACGTCTCCTACTTCGAGGGTCAGGGAGATCTCGGCAAAGACGGGTTCGTCATGTCGGCGGCAAGCTTCGACGATGTTGAGACGGCCGAGTCCGAGATCGCGGAGGTTGATCAGGACCTTCTGGACAGGTGCTTCGGTTCGTCCGGAACGATGTCAGCGAAGGAGACGACCGGGGGAGTCGAGAACGCGTCCTCGTCGACCGTGTTCATCGTCGAAGGCGTCGGCGGTCAGCTCTACGCTGCCGTCGCGCAGACCGGGCGGTTCACTGTCCTCGCCATGGCGACGGAAGCAGATCGGGCTCTCGAACTGGCTGGCGATGCCATCGATAAGTTCTGAGGGCAGTCACTCACAGGGATTGTATCCCGTCCAGATGCGCGACTGAATCGCGATCCGGGCGTTCTCTGCCGTTACGCCGATGACGGGAGCGATCGCGTTTGCCCAGTCGGACTCACCCGCTTCGCTGATTGCTCCGTGCTCGTCCCCGTCGACGCTTTCGGACCTGGGCCAGTCATTGCAGTACGAGGCGGCGAGCGCGAACAGCATCGGTTCGGTCCACGCGACGTCCGTCGCGGAGGTGAGAGTTTGCAGATGGTCGGACAGCGTTGAGCGAGTTCCAGGAATCGCATCTGCAGAAGCAACGATTGCGCCGTATCCCGCAACGAGCGGGCTCGCGAGGTCGACCGTCGGTTCCGACGGAGCTGATGAGGTCGGGACTGTGGTCGACGGGCTTGCCGGAAGAGACGCGGTGTCGGTGGCTGCCACCGTCGTGTCAACGCTGGTGGGCGGTACCTCGACCGGGTCGGCGCTCCGGCCGAGGAACCAAGCGCCTGCTACTGCTGCGAGCAGGAGCACGAGACTCGCCGTGACCAAGGCCGACCGCCGCCCACCTGATCTCGGTGCTCGATCATCCACCTCGGCGGCCAGAGCCGCAGCACCGGTGACGCCGACATCGCCAGGGACAGCTGCCGGCGGATACCACTTGAGGTCATCCGCCATCCACCATCCAGGCCCACTCGGTTGGTCGCTCACAGTGTCGCCCTGCCTTCCGTCGCGGTCAGAGGCACGGTACCAGACGGTCGAAGCGTCGGGGTAGACCGTTTCGCACGGAATTCCGTAGGCGTAGGCGTAGGCCTCCACGTTGGCCGTATCTTCGTGGTCGACGAAGTAGGCCAACGCCTCCCACGTGCCGTAACCCTGATCGAACAGGCCCTGGCAACGAAGGCCGTACTCCAGGTGCCGCCGTTCGACATGTTCGACATGTCCGATGTGCCCGCTGCCCTCGGTCGTCGGTCAATTCCATCTGCGGATCTCCCATGTGCGCTCAGCTGCGGCGAACACGGCAGTTCGCCCCCGATGCCGAATGAGCAACGGAGACCGATCAGCAGGAAACGCCTTCCTCCACGAAGAGGATACGTGCGTCACTGGGCGCCGCTGCACGGTCCGCGGATCAGATGACCTGGACCGCCACTGAAGTCAGTTGACCGCCCGGACAGGAGAGCACGGGGTGTCGGCCGCACCAGGCTGGCACTCGGCGGACGTGCGACGTGAGCGAAGAATGCGCGGAGGCGCCCCGTCGCCGACCCTCCCTACCAACAGTGGGCCGGCCGTCGGCAGCAGCCCTGAAGTCGCGTGCCCACCAATTCAAGACGACTCCACGGCAAGGTTGTGCGCAAGGGCTGGGTCGTCATAGCGAGTCGCTGCCGGTTTCGCGACGGGGTCAGTGTCGCATCGGCGAGCGAGGGCGGTCTCCATCGCCGGGATCTGATGGGCGGGAACCCGATGCGGCCGGTCAACTCGCATGTCCCCGCGGGCCCGGGTCGGACATAGACGGCGGCCTCCCAGGTTGCCGCTCGGGCCGAGATCGTAAGAGAAGCCGGATCGGTGTCGAATCTCGTGGTGCAGCGCAGCTTGGCCAGCGGTGTGCCATCGAAGGCGTCGAGAAGGGCTCGGAGGTCATCGGCGTCACTGAACGAGATGTACGACCAAAGGTCCCTGCGCGGTGAGCCCTCTGGGCGGCTGTCTTGACAGGAAAAGTCGGTGCTGATCCCGGCCTTCCAGCAGAGCTCGATGAGATCAGCGAGTACCAGATCGACGCGAGCGCTGCGATCCCCGAGCTGTACGCGGCGCATCTGGTGTTGTTCGGTTGCCATCTCTCGAGCATCCGTTCCGGGTGTGACACTCGTGGCTCTGGTGGGAACACCGTTGCTCCGACTGTGGCGTCCGGCAACCGGCGGCAAGCGCCGGCGCGCGCAAAGAGACGAACCGGGCGAGCCGGACCTCGCTGGACGCGCAGGGTGAGCGAAGTTGGCGTAGTAGCGCGTCATCCTCGACCCCCCGGTCAACGGTGGGCCGGACCAACGACAGACGGCTACTGGCGCACGTTCACCGGGCCTGGGCAACTCCGAACTGCGCTGGCACCGGACACCAGTCCCGTTGTCGGCCGAGGACGCGACCTTGCCGATGAATTGCCCCGCTTGGCGCCGGCAGCGCGATGGTGGGCCCGGTGGACGTCCCTGCGATCTGAGCGCTGAGTGCTGCGAGTTCTCGGCAGTCGATGTCACTACCCCCGAGTACGGTCCTCTTCGTTGGGCGCTCCCGGATGGGAGGCCGCGACAGGAGGTCAGAATGACGAACAAGAACGGCGCGTCCGGACTGGTGCTGGGCGGGCGGCCCATCGATATCGATGAGGCGTGGACCCGAGTGTTCCGCTACTGCGGTCTGCCGTGGGATGACAATCCGCCGGAGACGTGGGCGTTCCGGTACTTCGACGCAATCGACACTGATCCCGCTGTGGTGACGTCGCAGGACGTGGTGTGCGCAGGGGCATTGCACCCTGGTCTGTCGCGCGATGACCTCACCTACTTCTGGGATCGCAGGGACGAGCTGAACGAGTGGCTCGACAGGGTTCCGCCAGACCTGAGGCTCGAGGGCGCTGACGACGAAACCATCGCTCTGCTGTCCGAGCTTCCGTCTTTGTTCCAAGGATCTTCGCTGAGCTTGGTGTCGAAGGTCTTGCACCGAAAACGTCCCTGGTTGGTCCCGATGATCGATCCAGAGGTAATCGACTGGTACCGACCGCTCACGGGCCAGCGCCGCGCCCTCGACGCATGGTCACCGCTGCTGCGCCGCCTCGCCGATGACCTGCGGACCAACCGCGACCGCCTCGCGGAGCTCCGACTCGTACTCCGCGTGCTCCACGGGCTCTCGGTCACCGACCTCCGCACCGTGGACATCGTCATCTGGATGGGCGGTCAGCGGTGACTTTCACCGACGACTGCTGCGCAGATGAGGTACCAGCCGCTGACTTGCTGGCGCGACAGGTTCGAGTGGACAAGCACAGT
>Ga0209702_10004480_pt1 | contig 20184 bp, 19 predicted proteins | sample FRY01_FD_187210 | JGI IMG/M metagenome (GOLD analysis project Ga0209702, IMG submission 187210) | Freshwater microbial communities from Lake Fryxell liftoff mats and glacier meltwater in Antarctica - FRY-01 (SPAdes) (version 2) | ecosystem: Environmental > Aquatic > Freshwater > Ice > Glacier...
CTCGCCGCCGAGCCAGCCTACCCACGAGCCAGCCCCAGGGAAGCCCGAGAACAGCGCCACGAGGACGTCGTCGTCGCCCAGGTCCACCGCTCTCCCGAGCCGGCCCGTGAGCGCCTCGTCTCGGTTTGGGCCGAGCGACTTGAAGCCGAGCGCCGCCCCCCGGAAGCCGCGGCTGTCTCCGTTTTGGTTGATCTCGACGAGCGCTGCTTCGACCGGGGTCTCGTAGAACGAGTTGCCGATCTCGTCGCGCTCGATGATCCAGGAGTTGACTGCGTAGTACGCCTTGCTCCCGTCTGCGCTGAGCGCTCGAAATCGGGCCGCGCGCCCGGCGCCATCGGTGAAGTAGGGGAGGAACACATCGCCGAGTGGCCAGCTCGTCCGCGACACACTCTGACCGGTCGTGAAGGCGACCCCCGGGTCGAAGGAGGTGACGACAGGGGGAACGTAGTCGGCCTGCTCGACGCGATAGACGGTGACAAAGCCGCCTGCGCCGGCCGCCTCCGCGACGACATAGTCGCCATCCGAGGCGCCCGGAAAGCGGGCGAAGTCCCCGGTCAGGGTGGGCTCGCCCAGATCCTCGGCGTAGAATGGATCGGTGTTGACGAGCTGCGTGCCCGTCGGGATGTGGGTGTTGACGCCGGCGAGCTGGCCATCGGCGCTCAACAGCGGGCTAACGTTTTGGGCCAGCGCGACGTCATCGGTGAAGAGCTGCGGGTCTGAGCCACAGACAAAGGTGTGCCCACCGGGGACTGACAAGCCGGCGGTGTTGTCGCCGAAGTCGCAGTGGAAGATGGCGCCGCTGACCGGGTCGATGGCGCCGCTGTTGTAGAACACCCGCGTCCCGTCGTAGCTCCAGCGGACCCAGTTTGTGGGGTCGTCGCCGAGGTCCGCGTTGTTGAGCTGGTGGACCAGGCCGACCGCGGGGCCGCCCTCGAAGAGGATCACCTCACCGATGAGGACCCCCGCCTGGTTGACCCAAGCGATGTGCGCGCCATCGGGCGAGATGGCGACCTTCTTTCCCGGGTCGCTGTCGCCGCCGTCGGTGAAGTAGAACTCCGAGAACTTGCCCGTCGACGGGTCGAAGAGCTGAACGCTCTGGTGGTCGACCAGGACGACAAAGCCGTCGACCGCGACGGTCTCGACGTCGCTGATTCCCCCCGTGGGCGGTCCATTCGAAGTGTCGCCTGGGTCGCCGCCGCAGCCGGGCGCGAGGAGGAGGAGGAAGAGGAGGAAGAGGAGCGCCGCCGTCAGCAGTCTTGGCGAGTGGGAGAGCATGGCAACCTCTTAGCGGCTTTGGGGATGGGGTCAGGGCCGACAATCTGCCCTAATCGCTTGGGGCGCGCAAGGCTCAAAATACAAAATGGGTGCAACCGCTGCGGACTCGGACACTCGCCATGATGCGGGCTCCGACGCGATGCGGGGCACGCTAACCCCACATCTATTGGTGGCCAGAGACTGACGCGAATCAGGCAATGGTGCCAAAAAACAACTATTCTCGGTCCGGCAGCGGTTCGAGCCGATAGAGACCGCCGTCGGTGGCGAGCCACAACACACCACCCACATCACACTCGACGTCATTCAGGCCAAGCTTGCAAGCCCGATCCCTTCGCCGATTTCGTTCGGGGCGGCGCCATCAATGAGACGGTTTTCGCGATAGATTTGGCCGAACATCTTGCGGCCGTCGCTGGTTCGCGACGTCATGCTCAGCGGCGTGCCTCACCACACAAAACCAGGCGTATCTGGCCGGTGAAGTGGGTCGGGGAGTGTGTCCAGTCGCTTAGGTTTGTCGCCATCATCAAGCGATCCTCGGGCACGAAGCTTCCCTGATACTCGCTGAGTCCGATAGGGATGCGGCGGGCCATATGGCCACCCGCATGCGATACTATTCGCGACGACCCGCGGACCGGTCAGTTCGTTTCCAAGCCGACTCTGCGGCAGCCCTACAAAGAGACCGCTCGGGCGGAACCCCGAGCGGCCTCTCTATTTAAATAAATCAAATCATTAGCTTGGTCTATTTCGTCGGGTCTTTCACGAATCGCAGGTAGGGGAATCTCACGTCGAGCTCGCCAAACTTCTCCTTGGCGTCTTCATTGTTGAGCTTGGTCGAGACGATCACGTCCTGGCCTGGGGCCCAGTCCGCTGGGGTCGCGATGCCGGTGCCGTCCGTGGCCTTCACGGCATCAAGGGCCCGCAGGATCTCGGCGAAGTTGCGGCCCACGGACATCGGGTAAGTCATCATCAGCCGAACCTTCTTGTCGGGCCCGATGATGAACACGGTGCGCACTGTCGCGCTGTGTTCGGGTGTGCGCCCGTCAGGCAGATAAGCCTCGGCAGGCAGCATGTCATAGAGCTTCGCGACCTTGAGTGAGGTGTCGTCAATGATGGGGAAGTCCGCGGGAGCGCCCGCGAATGACTCGATGTCCTTCTTCCACTTCAGGTGGTCTTCGACGCTGTCAACCGAGACGCCCATCACCTTGGTGTTGCGCTTGTTGAACTCGGGAACAAGCCGCGCTACGGCGCCAAACTCGGTGGTGCAGACCGGCGTAAAGTCCTTGGGATGCGAGAAGAGGATCGCGTATCCCGAGCCAATCCAGTCATGTAGTGAGATCTCACCGGCAGTTGAATTGGCGGTAAAGTCCGGCGCGGTCTGATTGATTCGAAGTCCCATGTCTTGCTCCTGAAGGTAGTCTGATGTTTCGCGACAGGCGCGAGGGTAGGCCCGCCTTGACGGCTATCAAGGGACAGCCTCCCCCAAACCCATCCAACGCCAGGGAGTCTTCGCAGAGACTATCGAATACCCCGGCATATGCAGCCACTGCCCCCGAACACCCGGCTGGTCAGGGCTTCCCGAGCGCCTCGTAGCCTGCGACGACATCGAAGAGCTCCTCGTCGATGCCGTCCTGGCGCAAGCGGTGAAAGGTCGCGCGGTCGCTCTCGAGCAGCTCCTCTATGTTCTTGTCGGCGCGCTGCATCGCGGCGAGGCGGCTTGCGTTCTCGCTGGCGAGTGATTCGGCACATGCGCGAAAGAGCGAGATGAAGAGGTATTCGCCGATCAACGCGCGAAGGGTCGTGCTGCCCCCGCCCATGACCTCGGGCAGGTTCCCGTTGGGCCAGCCGATCGCCGCGTGCCGGGCGTGCCATTGCGCATCGAGTGGCAACAGGCGCTGAGCGAACGGCTCGTAGCTCGTATGTGACGCGGGGCGGTTGTGAAAGATGTAAAAAGGGGCGTCGTCGCGGTCCACTTGCCGCGTCTGGCTCTCAAGCTCGATCTGCCCGACGAGGGGCGCGATGGCGTTGACGCTGCTTGGCACAGCTAGCGGGGGCATCAGCGTCACGTCCGCGTCCGCGAGCAGCACCCGCACCCGCTCGCCCACCGCCCAGACCTCCGCCTTGCCAGGCAGCGCGGCGAGCGTCTCTAAGGCATGGTCGGCCAACACCTGATTGAACTGGCCCACCAGCCCCTGGTCCGAGCCGAAGATGACGGCCCCGATGACGGCGGCGTCGGCGTGTCGCGTCGCCGTCGCTACCGGCGCTTGTGGCGGGTTCTCCCGCAGACACAGGCCCAGCCCAAGGTCTACCGTCCGGGCGTAGTCCTCGAGCGCGCGCACCGCGACCTCGTACTGCGTGATGCGCGAGGCGGCGATGGCCTTCATCGCGCGCACGACCGATTGCAAGTCGCTGCCGCTCTTGATGCGTCGCAGCAGGCTGGCGGTCGTGTCCGTCACGTCGCGACCGTGGGTGGCTCGACGAACCCCGCCAGCGCCGCGCGGGCGAGCTCGGTGATGCTGTCGCGGTCGTGGTCGCGCAATGGCGCGCTAGTGTCGAAGCGCTCGCGGAGCCCGGCCGGGATGCGTCCGGCGGCTTCACTCACGGCGGCCTTGGCGTCCGGCATCCGCCCCAGCGGCACCGCGTCGAAGAGCCCCGCCGTCAACGCCAGGAGGATGGCTATCTGCTCGGCCACGGACAGCGGCGACGAGGCATGCTGCACGAGGCAAGCGCGGATGCGCCGCCCGTGCTCAATGACCTTGCGGTTTTCGTCGTCGAGATGGGCGCCAAAGCGCGCGAAGGTCTCGAGCTCTCTGAATTGCGCATAGGCCAGCTTCAGGTCGCCCGCGACCGCGCGATAGGTCGGCCGCTGCGCCTTGCCGCCGACGCGCGACACGGACAGGCCGACGTCCACCGCGGGCAGGACGCCCAGCTCGAACAGCGAGGGTGACAGATAGATCTGCCCGTCGGTGATCGAGATGAGGTTCGTCGGGATATAGGCAGATATATTCTGCGCCTCGGTCTCGATGATGGGCAGCGCGGTTAGCGAGCCGCCACCCCGCTCGCGGCTGAGGTGGGTCGCCCTCTCGAGCAGGCGCGAGTGGATGTAGAAGATGTCGCCGGGGAAGGCCTCGCGCCCCGGCGGGCGGCGCAAGAGCAGCGACAGCTCGCGATAGGCGCGGGCGTGCTTCGTGAGGTCGTCATAGACGATGAGGACGTCGCGACCGGCCTCCATGAAGTGCTCGGCGATGCTGGTCGCAGCGTAGGGGGCGATATAGGCGAGGCCCGGCGGGTCATTGCCCTCTGTTAAGACGACGACGGTGTACTCCATCGCGCCGTGTTTTCTTAGCGTCGCGACCGCCGTGGCCACCGATGAGGCCCGCTGCCCGATGGCGCAATAGACGCAGATGACGTCCTTGCCACGCTGGTTGACGATGGTGTCGAGCGCGATGGCGGTCTTGCCGGTCTGACGGTCGCCGAGGATTAGCTCGCGCTGGCCGCGGCCGATAGGGATGAGCGCGTCGATAACGGTGAGGCCCGTGAGCAGCGGCGCGGTGACCGGCGCGCGGTCCATGATGGCCGGCGCGGGGCGCTCGATGGGCAAACGCTGGGTGGCGTTCACCGGCCCACCGCCGTCGAGGGGCCGGCCGAGGGGGTCGATGACTCGCCCCAGCAGCGCATCCCCCACGGCGACGTCCATGACCCGGCCGGTCCGCGCGACCTCGTCACCAGCGCCGAGGTGCCAGTGCTCGGCCAGCAGCACGACGCCGACCTCGTCCTCGTCGACGTTGAAGGCGATGCCTAGCTCGCCCCCGCGAAAGGCGACCAGCTCCTCGAAGCCCACGTTGGGCAGGCCCACGACCTGCGCGATGCCCGTCGAGACGCTGGCGATGGTCCCGATCTCGCGCGGCTCCAGCGCCGCCACCCAGCTCGCCCGGACCTCGCCGATCTGCGCGAAGGTGCGCTCGAACACGCGCTTGAGGTCCTCGGGTTCTTGTGCGCTCACGCCGCGCTCGCTTCGGTCGCGGCGGCCGGCTCAGGCGCCGCGGGTTCGCGTCCTGGCTTTGTCGCTACCAGCTGCGCCACGCCCTTCTCCATGGCGCCGAGGTAGTCCGCGATGCTCCAGGCGAGCTTCTGACCATGCGCTGTCAGCTCGATCCCACTGACGACGTCCGGTGCCGTCTCGAAGCGCAGGGGGACGTCGGCCGAGAAGGTCTCGTTCACCGCGCGCTGGACGGCCGCCCGCTGCTCCTCGGGCAAGTCGAACGCGCTGCGCACCAGCGCCGCCTCGGTCACCTTGCCGAGCGCCTCCGCGAGCACCTGCTTGGCCGCCCCGTCGAGGGCGCGCAAGCGGCGCGTGAAGACCTCGCATATGCGGGCCTCTAGGCTGGCCGCGGCGAGGTCCGTGAGTGTCTTGCGCGCGATGGCGAAGACCTCGTCCTGGGCGCGCAGCAAGATCGCCTGATTGAGGTAGGCTGCCTCACGCATGAGGCTCTCCGCACGCTTGGCGCTGAGCTCGTCGGCCGCCGTGCGCGCGCCATCGATAAGCCGCTGGCCCTCAGCCGTGGCGTCATCGGTGGCCTTTTGCAGGAGGGCCGCGCGTTGCTGCTCCAGCGCGTCGGTCTTACGCCCGAGCTCGGCCCGCTCGCTCTCGGCGTCGCGCTGCGCGGTGGCGGCCGCAGCGAGCTCGGCCGCGATCCGCTTCTCGCGCACGTCGATGGCGTGGCGGATGGGCTTGTAGAGAAAGCGCTTCATCAGCCAGACCAAGATGAGGAAGTTGAGCGCCTGAGCGACCACGGTGAACCAATCGATCATGTGCCTATTTTCCCGCGGTCTGTTCGATGACGTGGCCCCAGAAGGGGTTGGCGAAGATCAAGATCATCGACACCACGAAGCAATAGATGGCCGTGGACTCGATCATCGCCAAGCCGACAAACAGGGTGCGCGTGATAGTCGGGGACGCGTCGGGCTGCTGGGCCAACGAGGTCAGCGCGGTCGCCACCGCTTTGCCTTCGGCGAGGGCCGGCACCATCGTCCCGATCGCGGTCGTGATGCCGGCGACGATGATCGATGTCACCGCAATAAGTGTCATACTGTCCATAATAACCTACCTCTTAATGCTGTCGATATTGATTGGGGGGGCGAACTGTCATGCTGGCACGGCTGGCGAGGGCGACGCCGGCTCTGGCTCACGCACCTTGACGGCGGCGGCGATGTAAACGGCCGCGAGGATGCTGAAGATGTAGGCCTGCACCATGCCGGTTAGCAGGCCCAAGAGGGTCATGATAATCGGGAAGATAAAGGGCGTGATGGTGAGTAAGATGCCGACAATCATCGCGCCGCTCATCATATTGCCAAAGAGGCGCACGGCTAGGGCCACCGTCCGCGACACCTCGCTGATGATATTGAAGGGCAGCATGATGACCGTCGGCTGGGTGTAGGACTTGAGGTACCCGCCGACGCCCTGGTCCATGATGCCGAAGACCGGCACAGCCACGAACACGCACAATGCGAGGGCCACCGTGGTCGACAGCGAGCCAGTCGGCGGCTCGTAGCCGGGGATGACGGTGAAGAGCGCCGTGGCGGCCAAGAACACGAACAGCGTGCCGATGAAGCCGAGATATCGCTCGGGATGTGGCAGCCCCACCTCGCCTATCTGCTTCGTGATGCCGACGACGATGATCTCCAGCCCGTTCTGCCAGCGGGAGCGCTTGAGGTCTGTCGAGAGCTTTCGCGTGATGAGCTTGGCCCCGACGATGAGCACGAGCATCACGACCCACGTGAACAGGATCGTCGCGTTCAGCTTGAAGACCCCGAGCTGCCAGTAGACCGTGTCATCAGGGCTGAGGTTCATGCGGGCCCCCTTGGTCAGGCGGCAGCACGGGCGTCGGCGGCGCTTGGCGGTCGTCCCGCGCTCGGGTGAGCCGAGTCGTCACCGCGCGCGCAATCATAAATCCCACGAGGCAGGCCAGGATGCGCTGCCATCTCCCGCCGCCGACGAGATAGATGCCGCCCACGGCGATGCCCATGCGTAAGACCATGCTGCCGATGAGCCAAGCCGCTGGCCGCGCGGACGAGAGGACCCTCTTCGTCGTCCACCAGAGGCCGCCGAAGAAGAACGCGCCGAGGGCGAACCCCGCGAGGCCCGCTAACGTCCATGTCAGGGCGTCATTCATCGCCGTCCTCCTCGTCTGTCTTCGTGTGCATCGCCTTGTCTTCCTTGGTAACCCAATGCCAAGCATTTAGACAGCCGAGCGTGAGCCCGGCGAACAACAGCGCGATTGTCCACGAGTGGCCCTTCGACGCCGCGCTTTGGTCCAGCCAGTGCCCCAGCGCGGCGCCCAGCAGCGTCGGCACGACCACCGACCAGCCGATGAGCCCCATCATGCCAAGGCCCAGCCACACGCCACCTGACGAGGCTCGTCGCGCCTCGAGCTTGCGCCTCGCCTTCGCGCGCAGCACTCGCGCGAGGTCCGGTCCCCCGTTCGGCGGCGTGGGTTGCGGCGGTGATTGCTCAGTCATGACGAAAGCTCGCGAGGCGGCGCAGAAAACCGGTCTCTAGGCGGCGCATGACCGCGCGCACGTCCTGCTCGTGCGTGGTGAGGGCCACGAACTCCCGGTCCACCGCCTCGCGCAGCTGTCCGAGGTCGGCCCCGCGAACGGCGCGGCGCACGGAGACGCGCACCTCGCGGCCGGTCTTGACCAGCACGCCCTCGTCGATACCGAGGTAGACCTCGCGGTCGTCGGCGGTCTCGTAGACGAGAATGCACGGGGCCAGCGCGGCGACGCAGTCGCGACGGTTGGGCAGGATGCCAAAGGAGCCCTCGGGGGTCTCGGCGACGATGCGCGCCACGTCGTCGTGGTCGGCAAAGACACCGAACGGCAGGTAAACCTTGAGGGACATGAGGGCGAAGGTCATGCGCTGGCCCCCTTCTTGCGGGCGTCGCTGATGGGCCCAATCATGTAGAACGCGCTCTCCGGAAGGCCCTCGAGCTGGTCGCGCAGGATTTGCTCGCAGCCATCGAGCGCGTCGGCGAGGCTGACGTAGGCGCCCTTGAGGTTCGTGAACTGCTCGGTGGTGAAGAAGGGCTGGGTCAAAAAGCGCTCGAGGCGGCGGGCGCGCGCGACGACCTTGCGATCATCGGGCGACAGCTGCTCTAGGCCGAGCATCGCGATCATGTCCTTTAGCTCTGCGTACTGCGCGAGGGTCTGCCGGATCTCCTGGGCGAGGTCGTAGTGCCGTTGCCCGACGATGCTGGGCGTCGCCATCTTCGAGCTGGACTGCAGCGGGTCGATCGCCGGATAGAGCCCCTCGCTGGCCCTTTTGCGCGACAGCACGATGGAGGCCGAGAGGTGCGAGAAGGTGTGCACAGCGGCCGGGTCCGTGAAGTCATCGGCGGGCACGTAGACCGCCTGGATCGAGGTGATGGCGCCCGCGTCGGTGTTGGCGATGCGCTCCTCTAGCTGCGACAGCTCGGTGCCCATGGTGGGCTGATAGCCGAGCCGCGCGGGCATCTGCCCCATCAAGCCGGAGACCTCGGAGCCGGCCTGGATGAAGCGAAAGATGTTGTCGATGAGCAAGAGCACGTCGCGATGCTCCTCGTCGCGGAAGTATTCGGCCATGGTCAGCGCCGCGTGCCCCACGCGGAAGCGGCTGCCGGGAGGCTCGTTCATCTGCCCGAAGACCATGACCATGTTCGGTAGCACGCCGGCCTCTTTCATGGCGCGGTGCAGCTCCTCGCCTTCGCGGCAGCGCTCGCCGATGCCGCAGAAGATGCTGACGCGCTCGCGATCGGCGACCATATTATGGATCATCTCGGTCAGCAGCACGGTCTTGCCGACGCCGGCCCCGCCGAAGAGCCCCGCCTTACCGCCCATCTCTAGGGGCATCAGCACGTCGATGACCTTGATGCCGGTCTCAAAGATCTCGGATTGGGCCGAGCGCCGCGAGAACGGCGGCGGCGCGCGATGCACGGACTTCCACTGCACGTCGGTGAGGGCCGGGCCGCGGTCGATGGTGTTGCCGAAGACGTCGAACATGCGCCCGAGGATGCCTGGGCCGACCGGCGCCTGCAGCTGCGCGCCGGAGTCCTCGACGGTCATGCCGCGGGCCAAGCCTTGGGTGGGTGTGAGCGCGATACCGCGCACATGGCGCGTGTCGCGCTGGGCCAGCACCTCGATGACGATGTCGCCACGCTCGCCGGTCCGCAGGATGGAATAGATAGGCGGCAGACGCTCGTCGAACCGCACATCCACGACGCTGCCACGCACCGCCGCGATCACGCCAAAATTCGGCGCGGTTCCCGACGCGCCGCGCTTGGCGGGATGCTCCTGTGGCGTGTCGTTCATGGAGAGATGACTCCTGGGCGCTTTGGCGCTCTGAATGAAACCCGGCTGCGTGCGCAAGAGGCATGGGGCCGGGCCTAGTCGTGGGGACTGCGAGCACTATGGACCGTTGGAGCCACGAGGCAAGCTCCATCTCGCCAGCGGGTGTGTCTATGCGGTGTTGGTCTTCGGTGGGCGCGATCGCCTCAGCGCGCGGCGGGGCCATCGATGAGCCTTGGGGCGCGATCTCGGCGGACGGCCAGCTAGGGCTGAAGGCGAGAGAGAGAACGCGCAGGCACCCGCCCGAGAGGGGACAAAACGATGGGCCGATCCATCATTTTGAGGGGATTGCGTCGGTTCGATTGCGGCATGAAGTCGCCGCTGCGTGAGGGGTGGCGGGCCTCCCTCGGAAAATACTAGTCCGGCATACGCCTTGCACACTAACTCTAGCCCGCGGCACCCCCGCCGCGTTGGACGACGTTTGTGACCCACGTAACGCGAGGAGTGCCCCGATGAGAACTACCACTTGGACCCAGAGCGATTGCCCAGCTGCGATCGCCGAGCTGCGGCCCGCCATCCGCTCCCTCGCGCTTGGCTACGCCAACGCCCACTTGGCGGCCGGTCAACCCGAGGAGCGCGCCCTGACGCTTGGTATCGCGCGGGCGTTCGCGACCGACGCCATCGAGCTCCCCCCGGACGGCGGGGCCATGTACGTCCACCCGGTCGACGACCATTGGATTATCTTCTCCGATGCGGATGAGGACACCCTCACCTTCAACACACTGGAGGACGCGGCGCGTCGCGGCGCCGAGCTCGCCCACGCGGGCCACCTGCCCCTCGTGGTGCTGACCGCCGACGGCGCTATCCTCGAGACGCGCGACGTCGTCGCGGTGCCGCACAGCGAGAACATCCTCCACGTGCAGCATACCGTGACGGGCTGGGTCCTGCGCGGCCCCAATGGGCAGATCCCGTTCCCCGACAAATGGGCCGCGGTCACAGCGGCGCGCGCAGCCTCGGTTAACATCGGTGCCGACGTGATCATTCATCACGATGACGGCTCGGTTGCCGACTACCAAGGCGTCTACTGACGGGCCCGCGCTGCCGGCATCTGCGATACCGCCCGGCGACCAGGTGCGGGTACCCGCCGACCAACCCAATCGAGCGCCACTCGCATTCGTCATATTGATTGAGTTGGCATTCAATATGACCCGGCTCGGTAGCCTTACATGGACGCATGCCGCTCTATACCTAGATAAACTCGTCTGGCCCGAGTCTTGCACGGTCCATAGTGGCTCTATCTTGTATTTCGTCGTGACCATCGCTCAATAAACACGCGCGCCCACATCGCGTTTCGCCATACAGAGGACCACCATGCCCACCACCAGACCCTATTTGCCTCTTTGGCTTGGCACCCTAGGCCTCGCCCTATTCACTGTTTTGACCGGATGCGTGGGTTCAGACGTACAACAGTCGCCAATGATTGTGTCGACCCTGCCGCCCGACGGCATGGTGAACGTGCCGATCAATACGAAGGTTTCTATCGTGTTTGACTCGCCCATGAGTCCGATTGATCAGCCACGCTTCTCGCTGCGCATTGGCGCCTTGGATGTCGTGGGGGCGATTAGCACAAGCGCCGATGGCCACACGATGACATTCGACCCCGAGGTTGACCTGGCGACCGGTGCGACGTTTGAAGGTGTATTACGCGCATCTGTGACATCGGTCGAGGGGATGGCGCTGGGCGCCGACTACCGTTGGAGTTTCAGCACGGGTGTTAAGGCAGACCTCACCAGTCCCGAGGTCTCGTCGACGTCTCCGACCGATGGGATGACGGGCGTGGCCACGAATATGGCGCTGGCTATCACATTCAATGAGAGTATGGATCCCGCCACGATCACCGCCGCGGAGTTCTGGCTGACGATGGGTGAAACACCAGTTGCTGGCGTGGTGGCCTATTCGGGAGTCGTCGCCACGTTTACGCCGAACGAAAGGTTGGCGCCTAATACGGACTACACTGCGGAGATCGTCTCCGGCGCGACGGATCTCGCCGGGAACGCCCTCGCGAATAGTTATGAGTGGCGCTTCAAGACGGGCGACGCTCCGGAGCTGGTCGCGCCGACGGTCGTCGCCAATACGCCCGGCGTTGACGCGGTCGATGTACCGCTCAATCAGCGTATCAGCCTTACATTTAGCGAGCCGATGGCGCCAACCTCCGTAACCGCGGCGACGTTTACGCTGCGCGCTGGCACGGTACCGGTGGTCGCGACCATCACCTACTCGGGGGTCTCGGGCGTCCTCGCGCCACGCGAGCTGCTCGCTGAGAACACCGAATACACCGCGACTTTGGGCATCGACGCGACCGACCTCGCAGGGAACGCAATACCGAGCGCGCATGAATGGCGCTTTACGACGGGCTCGGCCATCGACAACACCCTGCCTCTGGTCGTGTCGACAATCCCGATCAACAACAAGGTCGCCGCCGGTGTTAGGCAGAATATCTCCGCAATCTTCAGCGAGGAGCTCGACCCGGCGACGGTCAACATCACCTCAATGACGCTGATGCTTGGTTCAACGCAAGTCGCCGGCGCCGTCACCTACTCCGGCCTGACCGCTGTGTTTGAACCATCTGCCAGCCTCTTGCCAGACGCGAATTATCATGTGGCAATTGCGCCGAGCGTGACCGACCTGGCGGGCAATCCGATGGCGAGCGCGTTCAGCTGGAGTTTTGTCACCGGCGAAGCACACGAGACCGAGGCGCCCACGGTCGTCTCAACGGTCCCCGGTTATTCAGCCGTGGGTGTGCCTATCGACCAAAAGATGAGCATCACCTTTAGCGAGGCGATGTCTCCCGCGTCGATTCACGCGGCGACGTTCACGCTGCGCCGGGGCGCGACGCCGATTGTGTCCACCATCACCTACCTCGGTTTGACCGCCGAGCTCGCGCCGTGGGAGCCTCTAGCCTATAACACCCAGTATACCCTGACGATGAGCACTGGCGCCGTGGACCTGGTGGGCAATGCGCTGGAGAGTGCCCATGAGTGGAGGTTTACGACAGCGCTTACGCCCGACACGATCGCGCCCACCGTGCTGTCCGCGACGCCGCTCGCTGGCGTTGTGGACGCCGAGATCAACGTCGCGGTCGTGGTGACGTTCACCGAGCCGATGGCTGGAGCCACGCTAAATGCGACGTCCCTGACGCTTCGACGGGGCAGCGTCCCGGTCGGGGCCACGGTCACCTACGCCGGAGTCGTGGCGACGCTCGTCCCGTGGGAGGTGCTCGCGTACGAGACGGAGTACACGGCTACGCTGAGCCGGGCCGCGACTGACCTCGCTGGAAACGCGCTGCAGAGCGCGCATGAATGGCGTTTCACCACACGCGTTGAGCCCGACACGATCGCGCCCACCGTCATCACCACCGTCCCCGCGCATCTCGCTGCCAACGTCGAGATCAACCAGGCCATAATCGCCACATTCAGCGAGGCCCTCGCCGCGTCGACGATCACAAACACGTCGATGACACTGTATCGCGGCACGACGCCGATATCGGCGACTGTGACCTTCGCGGGTGTCACTGCGACGCTTACGCCGCTGCTTGAGCTTGAATATGAGACCGAATATACCGTCGGTTTTGGCCCAGATGTCTCCGACCTGTCGGGAAACAAGTTGGCCGACGCGAATAGCTGGCAGTTTACCACGCGTATCGCACCCGACATTATCGCCCCGCAGGTCGTCTCGGCATCGCCGGCGTCGGGGGCTTCGGGGGCAGCTGCTAATGAGGGTGTTGTGGTGACGTTTGATGAGGCGATGTCGGCGGGGACCGTCAATGCCTTATCGTTTCAGGTCAACGATGATTCGCTCGCCCCCGTGCCGGGCACGGTCACACTCGACGCCACGGGACTGGTCGCGACGTTCGCGCCCACAACCGACTTTCTTCGCGGATCGACTTACCATGTCGCGCTTAGCACCGCCCTGACCGATGTCGCTGGAAATCCTCTCGCCTTGGCCTCGGCTTGGGATTTCACCACAGCGGCCGGTCCGGCGCCTGTGTCGCTCGGTGCCGCGGCCAACTACGTGATCTTCGCGCGCACGGGCATCACCACCACTGGCGTCTCCGACGTCACCGGCAATCTCGGGCTCAGCCCAGGCGTCGACGCCGTGTTGGCGGGCTGGGGACAGTCGGCTGCGACCACGTTCTCGACGTCGCCAATGGTGGACGGTCATATCCATGTCTCGACGTACAACGCACCGACACCGGCGAACCTGATAGCCGCGTCGACCGACATGGGCGCGGCCTACTCCGCCGTCGCCGCTCAAGGTCCTCCGGACGCCATCGGTCTCAACGCCGGGGCGCTGGGCGGTGTGACGTTCGCGCCGGGAATCTATCGATGGAGCGCCGCGGCGACCATCGCGACTGACGTCACGATTGATGGCGGACCAAACGACGTGTGGGTCTTTCAAATCAACGGCGCCCTGGCAATGGCGGCGTCGGTGTCGGTCGTGTTGACCGGCGGGGCGCGACCGGAGAACGTGTTCTGGCAGGTGAACGGCGCGATCAATATCGGTGCGACCTCGCACTTTGTAGGAATTGCGTTGGCGGCCACGGCGATCAATGTCGGCGCCGGCTCATCGGTGAATGGTCGTCTCCTCGCGCAGACAGCAGTCACGATCGATACTTGCACAATAGGCATCACAACTCCGTAGGGATGGGTCGCGCCCTCGCCGCTCGTGCGGATGGTCTTGAGCCGGATGATGGGCGCGGCCGGCAGTGTTGCCGCCGGATGGTGCATCCCCGGCGGGCGCAGCATTCTGTGTCAATGGACAGTGAGACCACAGTTTGAGAAAACAAGGGAGCATTCGCGATTCAGTCAGGAGTCCTCATGCCGAGAAGTCCATCACCACCCACACCCCAACAAGCTGGAGAACCTGCGCCGCGGGCCATTTCCGACCCACCCCCGCGAGATCCCTACGCCCTCTCAGGCCGCACCCTCCGACACGGCCTTCACCCGCTCGGCCAACCCACCCAGCACCATGTTCATCATCTTGCCCATCATCGAGGCCATCATCGTCTTGCCCATGAGCCAACCGATGGGGCCGTACTTGACCTGGTAGCGCAGCTGCATCGTGACGCGCGAGCTCGTGGCGCCCGTGGACGCGATCGCCAGCGACATGAAGAGCTGCTTGAGCGGCAGCGAGAACCCGGTCAGCTGGACCTCGTAGGCGGCCCCCTCACGCCAGTCGACGACGGTCTCGACGGCCGAGGTCCCGTCCTTGAAGTGGCAGCGCCGCGACGCCCCGACCCCTGTGAGGGCCTCGGACAGCGTGTCGACCTTCGTGACGCGTGGGTGGAACTCGTCAATGTGCATGAAGCGGCCGAGGACGGACCAGGCCTTGGATTCGGAAAAATCAATATTTAGAGATCGTTGTGCGGTAATCATGCGTATGTGTCCTTGTCGTGGTTGAATCTAACTGTTCAGTTAGATATGCTGCGTGTGAGAGCATGTCAACACCGGTCGAACACAACGGCCGCCAAGGGAGCAGGAAAAACCATGGGCCGCCGCAAGAGCTACGAGCGAGAAGACCTGATCTCAGCGGCGATGGGGCTATTCCACGCCCACGGCTACCAAGGCACGTCCACCGAGATGCTGGTCGAGACCCTCGGCGTAAACCGCAACAGCATGTACGCCGAATTCGGCAGCAAGCAGGCCCTCTTCGACGTGTCCCTGGCGCACTACGACAGGCAGGTCTTCACGAAGGTCTTCGGCGGTCTCGAGGCCGAGGTCGCCGGCCTTGACGCCATCGACGCTCTCTTCGCGGACTTCGCAGCCTCAGCCGAGGGTGCGTCCGGCCTCGGCTGCATGCTCAGCAACACCGCGGTCGAGCTAGGCGGCCTCGACCCAAGCGGCGCCCGCTTCGTCGAGCGCTACTTCGAGCGCCTCCACGCGGCCCTCCGAAACGCGCTGGAGGGCGCCCGCCGGGCCGGCGTCCTAGCCGACGGCGTCGACATCGCCGACGAGGCCCACTTCTTGGGTGCCACCTGCCTCGGGATCTTCGTGATGGTCCGGGGACGCGCCGACCCAACCACCGTCGCAGCCGCCACGCGGGCGGCCCGGAGGCATGTGGGGCTGTTGGCTGTGGCGGCCCCGACGCGATCCCGGAACGGCGCGTCGCCACCTACCTAAACCCCTAGAGTTACCTGCGCATAAAACCGCATCATTCGTGAAGCATACGTTCGTTCCCATTGCTTATGCGCCGAGACGCCCGGCATCGGACGGCTTAGCAGCAACAACACGCCGGTCCGCCCAGACCCCAGCCGCGCCCTAAAGGCTAGCGGCCACCGGCCCCGCATCGCCGCGGCTCCTATGCTCCTGGGGCCCTCGAGGGCTCAACGCAAAGAGGCCCGCGAGGTGATCGGCGACCCCAAGGACGACCTCGGTCGGCGTCGCGCCGTCGACGGGCGGGATCCTCTCGACTCGCGCCCCGGCCGCCACCGCGCGAACCGCGACGACCGCGTCATTGGCGGCGGCGATGGCCAGGCGCGACTCGGCGACGACCGTGGCGACCGCTGCGAACAGGTCCGAGTCTAGGTCGGCCGCGTCCGCCAACTCGAGAGCCCAGGCCGGGACCTCATCGACCGCCCGGTTGATAAGCCACGCAAAAGGCGGCTTCGTGATGTCAGTCAGCGCGGTCTTGAAGAGCCGCGCCTCGTGGTCGGCACCCTGGCGTGGCGCGAGCACGACCAGATGCTCGGTGGCCGGTCCAGCCAGGAGTTCTCCAGCCAGCCGGATGGTCTCGGTCAGGCCCGGCCGGATGGTCATGACCGCGTTCAGGGCGGCCAACGTGTCGCTGACGGGCCCATCGCCGAGCGCTTTTTCGAAGCGGTTGACCAGCTTCTCCTGCCCCCAGTCGAGGACGCGCTGGGCGAGGGTGCGGCGGGTGCCGCGTTGGGCGATGCGGCCAAGCCACTGCAGCGCCCGGCTGTCGAGGAGCCGGCTGATGCGGCCCGGAAGCGAGACCAGCTCCAGGGCATGGCGCGATGGGGCTGTGTCGACGACCACGGCGTCATATCTCTCGGCCCGCGGCCCAAGGGTCGCGAGCATGTCCGGCTGGCATCCCATCGAGCTCGTCGAGCCAGCTCGATGGGATGCCAGCGGCGGCGTCAAGGGCCATCCTTGGCGTCAGCTCACGGGCATCAAGCCAGGTCGCGAGCTTTAGGAGGGCCGCGGCTTCCGCGCCCGAGCGTGACGGTACAGAACCTGCGAGACGCGCGGCGGCGCTGGTCGCCTGTGAGGCCGGGACAGGGGGCATCCGATTGACGACGAGGCGGTCCGGGTTCGGTCCCGTAGGATGCGGTTGAGGCGGTCGGCCTGCTCGCGGGAGCGGCCACTGGGGACAATCCGCGCAAACCGTTCGGCGGCCCCGAGCCACGCCACGCCCCGTCGCGGGCATATCGACGATGACGCGGTCGTAGGGGCCGCCCCCGAGGGCGAGCGTTCGCGACCCAAAGATGGGAGTGGCGGCATCCTCAAGAGCCTTGACCGGGTCGAGGGTTAGAGCGTCGTCCTCGGCCGCGAGGACACCGGCCGAGGGGCCCACCTGCACGCGGCGGGCACGGAGCTCTCGCGCGGTCGCCATCGACGTCAGGGCTGTGGCGACCGTGGTCTTGCCGACACCGCCCTTGCCGAGGACGAGCATGAGGGGTGCGCTGTCGAGCGCGTTTAGGTGGGGCGGGTAGTCGGACGAAGCAGCCACGTCCGTTTTACGGTCTCGGCGGTTGGCAGGTTACAATAGTCCGGGAAATTCCGGTTTTTCAGGTCTGGGCGGACAGCCCTAAAATCTCACGACTGGGGGGCGGCTCAGACGCCGGTAGGTGTATACTGGCCGGCTCGGAGGATCGGGTGCGAGCCCCGCGTGGTTTCAGTGTTCGGTTTTAATCGAACGAGGTATGGGGGGGCTCGATGAAGCCGGATGATCCCCCCCCGCAGGTCAACAGGGGCCCAGCACCAGCCAGACCGCTTGTCCACGCAGGTAGCCATCATCCGGGTGAGGCGTGGGGCCGATTTCGCCCCCGATGCCCCGGCCGAGGAGACCCCTGTGCATCCGTCGGTGTCAAAATTCGACCGGCGAATCACAGAAAATTAGGTGTATTCTAACAGAGTGCAAAGTTCGTGTGTATACTCTGATTCTGGTTCGCCCCCTCGTGGGGGAGCGGACAAAGTAGCCCCACTCGTCCACCTCCACGGACGTAAAATAAGGACTATCCTATGAAAACTATTCTACTCTCGCTGATTAGTGTCGCGTTCCTTGGTGCGGCGGCCTGCGACGACGGTTCGTCCGGCGGCATCGCGCTCGAGTTCCAGCCCGTTGGCACGACGACTAGTGCGCTGACCGCGGGTAGCGTCGAGGTCGCACCCGGCTTCACCGTCACGCGCCTCGAGGCCCTCATCACTGAGCTGAAGCTGCTGCCCGACAAGGACCCGGTGACCGAGGAGAAGGAGGCTAAGTTCAAGGCCAAGGGTGATTTCTGGATTGACGCGCTCGACCCCGACAGCTCGACCATCCCCACCATCCCGCTGCCCGCCGAGACCTATAAGAAGGTCGAGTTCAAGTTCGAGAAGGTCAAAGATAGCCACGGGATTGACGGCACCGACGCGGCCATCGCGCTGGACGCCACCATCAATGGCACGTCGGTCGTCGTGCGCATCGAGAAGACCGACAAGGTGACGCTGCGACACGTGGACGGCATCGCCCTCGCGACCGGTGGCACCTCGACCTTCCTCCTCAACCTCAACGTCCCCGGCTGGTTCGACGGGGTCGACCTGAGCACGCTCACTGCCGACGCCAACGGCGTTATCCTGATCGAAAAGGAGACCAACAAGGACGCCTATGCGACGGTGACCGCGAACCTGAAGGCGACCATCAAGCTCCTCCGTAAGCCGTAACGTCCCTCATGGTTTGGGCGCACAGGCGACCAAGTCAAAATAGGTGCCGGGTGGTATTGGCGAATTGCCAGTGCCACCCGGCATTCTCAATTGTGCCAGGTGGATCGTTGTAAGGGGATCCCCTTGCCAGGCCACGGCCCTCGTCCGCACTTGCGCGGCCATCACATCAGGCCCGGCGGCGAGTGCTTGGTAGTCAATGTGTTTGACGCTTCGCCAAACGGCCAAATTCCCATGCGGGGAGAGGGCGGGGGACGCCCGCGTACCGGCCGAATTCCTATGCGGGTGGCGGGAGGGGGCGCTTTCTTCGACTGGGAGCGGGCGATGAGGAGCGGCTGCTGCCTAGCGCGGCGCCAATACAAAGGCGGCGCGCTAGGCAGGGATGAGCTGCTTGAAAGCGAGAGGCCCGGCAGTGTGCCTCGCCGAGCTGATTATTGGCCGGCCTCGGGGAGGTAGAACACGCCCTTGAGATCCTCGGACCTGGAGATCACCGTGGACGGGTCTTTGATCGACGCGACGCGGAACTGATAGTACATGCCGGGCGTCAGCGCGGGGCCGCCGTACGCCAGAGTCACGACGCTCTTCAGAGTGCCGCCTTCCCAGACGATCTTGCCGAAGGAGTCGAACACCGTGATGGCGTAGCGATCCTCGGATGAGTCGTCGAGCCACGTGAACGTCGGCGCGGCGGTCACCATCTCGGGCCCCGTCGCGCCAGGGCTGACGATGTCGAGGGCGCCAGTGACCTTGAAACCGCTGGCGATGGTCGCGTCCTGACCCGCGACGACCTCCTGGCGGACGATCGCCGTGCCGCCGATCCCCGACTCATCGCGCACGAGATTGTCATTTTCAAACGCCGCCAGCACGACATAGCGCCCGGCCGGGACGCCCGTGATGGAGAACTCGCCGTTGATGTTTGGAGCGGTCCCTGGGGAAGGTGCGCGGAGCCCTGGCGGCGTCTCGCCGCGTGCGAGCAGCGTGTTGAACGTGGACTCGACGACGAGGATCACCGACGTCGCCGTCCCGTTTTGCCCGTTGACGATGCTAACCGAGCCGGACACCTTGGACGCTGCGGTGTCACTCACAGCGAGGTCGGCCGACACGGTCGCGCCGGCGGCGAGGTCGAGGTCCTTGGCGATGTAGTTGTGACCGCGCGCGTAGGCCACGACGGAGGCGGCCCCGCTCGGCACGTTGAAGATGGTGTACTCGCCATCACGCCCGGGGATCGCGGTGTACCCGACGCCATTCACTTGCGCGACGACGAGCGCAGTCGCGTTGGTCGCGTTCCCGGCGACGTGCCCCTTGATGGTGCCGGTCGCTGGGCCGCCGCTCTCGATCTTGAGGAGGCCCACGTCGGTCAGCGCCGACTTGATCTCGTAGCGCCCCTTGGTCAGGACCGCGCTGCTGGTGTCAAAGGGCAGCGCGGGCCGAATGCCGGCCGGGAAAGTGACGTAGCCGTTCGCGTCGCCGCGCAAGGTGATCGTGAAGCTCTCAGCCGGAGCGCCTGCGTCGGTCCGTGTCGTCGGGATCGCTCATAGGTAAGATCTTAAGCCGGACACAACAAAAGACAATGTAATCGTTTAAGAATATAGACGTCCACCGGGCTCTGTGGTAAGTTTTTTTGTTGCAAAACAAACAACCAAGGAGTCCCCGGTGAACA
>Ga0209702_10004481_pt1 | contig 20179 bp, 15 predicted proteins | sample FRY01_FD_187210 | JGI IMG/M metagenome (GOLD analysis project Ga0209702, IMG submission 187210) | Freshwater microbial communities from Lake Fryxell liftoff mats and glacier meltwater in Antarctica - FRY-01 (SPAdes) (version 2) | ecosystem: Environmental > Aquatic > Freshwater > Ice > Glacier...
CACAACTCCTGATAGCACTCCAGTAGTGATGCACGATGAAACATCCATAGATACCGATGATGCAGGACGTGCTTCCATGGACTATGCGACGACACCTACTCCTGATAATACTCCAGTAGTCATGCAAGATGAAACATCCATGGATTCAGATGCTGCAGACAATACTTCTGTGCCCACAGCAGACAACACCACGAACAACACAACTCCTGATAGCACTCCAGTAGTGATGCACGATGAAACATCCATAGATACCGATGATGCAGGACGTGCTTCCATGGACTATGCGACGACACCTACTCCTGATAATACTCCAGTAGTGATGCACGATGAAACATCCATAGATACCGATGATGCAGGACGTGCTTCCATGGACTATGCGACGACACCTACTCCTGATAATACTCCAGTAGTCATGCAAGATGAAACATCCATGGATTCAGATGCTGCAGACAATACTTCTGTGCCCACAGCAGACAACACCACGAACAACACAACTCCTGATAGCACTCCAGTAGTGATGCACGATGAAACATCCATAGATACCGATGATGCAGATTATGATTCTGATTCTACGCCAAACAACACAATGCAAAACACCACTCTTAATAGCACTGCAGTAGTTGCTCAAAACGAAACATCTATGGTTATTGATGACGCAGACAATGCTTCTGTGCTCGTGTCAGATACCACGTTGGACAATACGACAGCACTCACTCCTGATAACACTCCAGTAGTTACTCAAAACGAAACATCTATATTTATTGATGAAACATACACGACACATACAACTACAGATAATAATCTGGCTTTCGATATGTATACAAACACAATTCTAGTTCAAGCCACAGCTTCAATGCGCTTGAAGTCCAATACGAAAGAGAATATTGATAATGCTATTTTACAATGGTATTATTATTGCGAACACTATGTTACACAAGCCTGGAGATCCATCGGATATAACCAAAGTTCACTTCGTCATTCATACAACTGGGTGCAGATTAACGATTTAACACTTGACGTTTTTTTTATTGGCACGTATATACACAGATATGGCGCGATTTTGATTCACTGTCTTAGTTCGGCAGAAACTATGCAAAACATGACAAACACCAACTCATCTGAAGATGTGTGTAGTCAGTTAACTCTGGGTGGATTTGGGGAAAATTTGATGTCAGGAAGTGACGGGAGGCTTCGTGTGAGTACCAATCAAAATATGACAATTTTCTCCATAATTCCAACACACATATATACTGTGAACTCTGTCGAGATGAACAGATATTCTGTAAATTCAACTTCCGTTCAAATGCCAACACTAATACAATCCATTAATCCGTCTTTGATGTGTTATAAACAAGGCGCATCAAAATGGATTAAATTTCCATGTACACAATGCCCCACTGGCACTATATATGAATATGATCAGCTAGATAGTGTTTGTAAACTATGCTTGTATGGCACGTACAATCCAAATATTGGTGTGGAGGTATGCACCGACTGTCCATCAAATACTTACTCAGATTCCATGGGAGCATCATCTTGTACCTCATGTAGACAAAATTCAACATCTTGGCAAAAAACCACAAATGCAGGTGGGTGTAGATGTCTACCTGGTTTTTCTGGAAAAGCTACAGGAGAGTGCAAAATATGCCTTGCAGGGCAATCCAAACTGTATCCTGGTAATTGGGAGTGTGACCCATGTTACAAAACAAATTCATGGTCGTTGGAAGGCAGCACACAATGTAAATGTAATGTCGGTTCTTTTGGAGTAGATATAGGGTCGTGTATTCTGTGTCCAGTAGGAAAATACAAACAAAATATTGGATTTGCCAGCGCATGTGAGCCGTGCCCTGAGAATCATTACACCCCAAGTGAAGGAACATCACAATGCACTCCATGTCAGACCAATGCATTATCAGATGAAGGCAGCTCTGGGCAAAATGCCTGTATATGTAAAGCCGGATATGCATTTCAAAATGATGCACAATGTGTTCTGTGTATTGCAGGTAAATACAAAGACAAACCTGGTAATGTTGCATGTACAGATTGTATTGAAGGCACGTTCACTACTGGATCGGGTTCAATTGCATGCTCTCCATGCCCATCTCATTCCACCTCGCTTACAGGCAGCACTTCTACGTGTGTGTGTAATGCGGGGTATTCTAGAGCAACTACAACACATTGTGAACCTTGCAATGCAGGTACACACAAGCCGGGTAGTGGCAATCATGCTTGTCAACCGTGCACAGGAAATACATATACAGCAAATATTGCATCTCACACATGTCTGCTATGTCCTGGTAATTTTGTAATCGATGCTGGTGTTACTGGTTCCAAAGAGACAGATTGCCAATGTCCCGCAGGGACCTACCGCGAAACGGCAACATCAACTAGTTGTATAAACTGTCCTGACGGACACACATCTACATGGGGCAAAATAAACTCATATAATGAACAGCCAAACCGAGTGTGTCGCTGTGACGGCACTCAAGGATATATTATACTTCATGACATTTGTACTAGGTGTCCGGGTGGTACAGAACTTTCAGTATTCGCAGATAATGGAGTTTGTCAAACATGCACTGCTGGGAAATACAGAGAAATGCATAGTAATGGTAGATGTATTACCTGTGAACATGGTAAGTCTTTTCTTGCTGGAGCTTCTATTTGTGAAAGCACTACTGATGTACCCGTGGCCTTGCCAACAATTATGAACGGTGTAACAAAGATTATATTCAAACATTTCAAACCCAACACCAATGTCAAAACCATATTGGCTAATGTTGAGCCAGCCAACTGGCAGAATGGCGATACGGTGACCATCTATGCAAATGGGAAACGTGATCTAAATCCACTTGTTTTTGTTTACAACACATTATGGTCTCCTTGTAATATAAATCCAATACATGCCCGTGATAATGTTTATATTTTCAATACAACACGGGCCCCTGGTAATATAACAAATATCATGTCAATCACATGGCAAAACAACATTAGTATTACATTGGATACAACCTCTTACACGCAAAGAATAAACATGCAACCGCATTTTTTGAGGAAGAATTTTGACGAGATATCAACCGAAAGCGAAAGCTTTTCTCAATATACACCATTCAGGGTGCGAGTTGTGAACAACGTGCCTACACATACAACTGACATATTTTATACATCATCTCATTAGTATTACTCTATATGGCTAAACGTTTTTTTACACAATTGAATAAAAATACACATTGCTGAATGTAATTTTGCCTTGACAGGTCTAATTACGGATTCTGGACAGACAAAGTGTGTCTCATGTAACTCAGAACAAATCTGGACAATTAACACAGAAGGTATTGCAGTTTGCATCGATTGCAATATTTTTTTGCCATTTTCCATCCCCAAAAGTATCACCGAGTGTGTCTGTATAAAAGGGTTCTTTTCAGAGTATGTTGTCGGGATACCTGCATGCTCCAAGTGTAGCCCTGGCACATATACAGCAATGGCAGGGGAAACAATGTGTACTGCATGTGTGGATCCTTTCATTGCAAACAGTGATGGTGCCACCGGGTGCATTCCATGTAAAGCTGGGCAATATTGGCAAAATACACAAACATGCAATATCTGTGCACCTGGAACCTATCTGTCACAAGCTAACACACAATGTCTTACGTGTACTGCCATACACCAAGACTATTGCAGTGATATGACTGTCGAAATACAAAACTTGCTGTGGGACGAACAAGAGAAAATCTCATTCAAAGACACATGTAACAGTCAACAATTTTCAGCGCCCACTGTACCCCTGTGCAGGCGCTGTGGGTGCTCACTGTTCCAAGACGCACTCACGCCAGCAAATGCGAATACAATATCATGTGACAATACGCAGCGATATTACCTGGACGGGGCAACACGCGCCTGTGAATACTGCCCAATGAACAAACATATCAACAACGACCCTGCTCACCGGTCCTGTGACGACCCTGACAGTGCCCTGGTGCACCAGGAGTGGAATGAGGCAAACTCCCGATACGAGTGCGTTCCGGGATATTTCCGCACTTCACCCAGCACAATATTTTGCACGCCGTGTGCGCTTGACGAGTACCAAGACGAGCCCGAACAGAGCGCGTGCAAAAAATGCACAGCCAACACCAAAACATACAACACCGCGTCAATCAGCATGCACGACTGCGCGTTTTGCGGGCACGACCGCCGTCTGGCACAGTCAGCGAGCGACGGCACGTTTTCGTGCGTAGAATGCGCAAGGTGCACAGTGCAGCCCCACGCGCTACACATGCAGCAAACGTGCTCGGCATGTGGCTTCCATGACTATGACAAAAAGACCAACCCCCCAGGCACGGCATCGCATGGCAAGTTTTGTGTTCTAGAAAACTGTCTTTCGACTGTGCGCACTGACGATTTCGTCTACAATACTGGTGGGGGTAGTGCGCTGATACCGCCACTGTACGAAATCCAACCAACGACAGCTTTCATTAGAATGAACACTGCTTTTTTGACGACGCTGTCAAACACTGCCAACCAGGCAAATCTGGAAAATTTTGTTTTAACCTTCCAGCCCGCCACGCTGCCATGGTGGGCAATTATCGCGGCCGAGACAAATTACGCCCCGCCAACTTTCGACAACGCCATGCAGGGCGACCTGGACTTCCGCGACGATCAGCAGGGAGACCGGGTTTACGTGAGTTTTGTGGATTTCTTCTTCCGCATCATGATACAGCGTGTCAAAAACACGATTTCGACGACAGCAGACATCTCATCGTCGTGGCTAGAGAGCGACTCCGTGGCATACAAGCAGAAAACACGGCAAATCGTCTCCATATACAACCCCCTGTATGAAAAATACCTGCAAGCACGTGACACCTTGGACTTCCGAGCCACTACACAGGTCTCTATTTCGTGCACCACACTGGGAGCGCGCACCACCAGCCTCGAGTTTTCAGTCCCAGGCACTCACGTGTTTGAATTCACGGCCATTGTTTCGTTTGCGGACGAGCAATTGGGCCCCGCGGATTGTGGGAGCGGCGATGTAGCGTGCCGCGCTTTTTTTGCACACAATGCCAATTATCTCACGTTTAGCAGCCAGAAACCCCGCATCGTGTTTGCCGACCTCTCGCGTTTCGTGCTGCAAGACATCTCGTTTGAGATTCACAGCGCGACCGGTCACAACGAAATCGACGTTGCCATCCAGTACTCACACACCATTGTCGCAAACACCACCGTCAACCTGAAGCTACACTGGAAACGCAATGCCGCCAACTACTACATATGCCAGCCAAACGACAGCCCGGCAAGACGCGCACTCATCACAGACCCTTGGGCGTTTGCAAAAATACGCAAACAGCTGCTTCCTTCCATGTGCACCAATGTCAACTATATGTAGCCTTGAGCCTGTTCAAATGCACAGATAACGCCGCACACCCACACGTTGCAGTATATATGGGTGTGTGGATCGCGGCGGGTGTTTCCGGGTGTCCGGACAACGTTGCGTGTTTGTGTTGGTTTGTAGGGTTTGCATATTTCAACCGCTCTCATTTGCTCATGTATGCAGGACTGGTATATTTCTTTTCGCGATAGTACTCAATGTTTTAATGCGTATGTTGTCTAATTGCCCGAAAGCCAAGCGGGTTTTTCTGAACGCACGTTTCGCGTTTGTATATAAATGTAGACTCTTAATAAATTACAGTTTCAATAGACCTGACACACATGAAAATCAAACAGTGGCTGTTTACTATATGCGTCGTTTTGCATGTGGCCAATCATGTGTTGCTAGCTGGCGCCACGCCTAACATCACCATTCTCGAAAACACTGCACTAGGCGATGCGCATGTCAGAGTTAATAATACAAACAATGCTTCTGTGCTCGTGTCAGATGCCATTTGGGACAATACGACGGCACTGACTCCTGATAGCACTCCAATAGTTTCGCAAAGTGAAACACCTGTGGTTCTTGACGACGCAGACGATATCATGCAGGACAATGTATCTGTTGATTTGAATGACATAGACAATACTTCTGTGTCTGTGTCAGATAGTATTCTGGACAATATCACGGCATTTACTCTTGACAGTTTTTCAAGCATGTATCAAAATGACACATCCGTGGATCTCTATGATATAGATATGGACATTGGAAATACAACCAATTTTTCCGCATTTGCGCCAAATACTTCCATGCATATTCATAATAGTCCACCTAATGTCGTACGAGAAAAAGATATTTACGATTTAGGATTTGCCTTAACGAGCAATATTCTAGTTCAGGGCACGGCCTCGATGCGGTTAAAATCCACTAATATGGAAGAGGTAAATATTGCTATTTCAACATGGTATACTTACTGTGAAGAGTACATGAAAACAGGCTTCGAAAATGCAGGATTTAGCAACAGTCAGCTTTCTCATACATATGATTGGGTGCAAATCGATAATTCTACACTCGACGTTTTCTTCGTGGGCAAAATTGTTGAAAACAGTGGCAGAAATGTTCCTTCATGCCTTAGTTCTAACGAAACTCTGCAAAACGTTAATACGTTAGTAGATGCCTGTAGTTTTCTAACACTTGGGGGATTTGGACAACATTTAATCACTGGAAGTAGAACAAAGTTAACAGTTCTTACAAATGTTCAAGTGGAAATGACACGTGACCAAGAAATACGTACATATGTGGCGAATTCCATGCAGATCCCTCGTATGTCGTGTTCTTTTTCCTCAGCGCATGTAGCACAACAACGCGTGAGGCTACAGGCCGCGGGTTCTTTAATAAGTATATTTGATGGAATCATTGTTCTGCGTACGTATTCTAGCGGGACCAAAAACTCGTTACCACTGCACTGTCCTGAACACACTTGGTCGGTAACTGGACAACGATGCGGCGTTAAGTGGCTGCCAGCTGGTGATATAAATGACCAACTTAGGCAGAGACTTTTCGGTGATGCACCCAGGCAGTCTCCAGATTTGGGTGAAAAAGGTGGTGCTGGTAGGGATCTTTGTTTTCAAATTTTCAATATGTTAAAAATGCAATTTGACGCAGCAAAGACACACTGTGAATCAAACAGCGGCGTTACGGGATTGCAAGGGGGTAAAAATTACGGATTGTATCAACCGCTCAAACATTCCGAAGCAGAAGCTGGTTTGAACTATATAGGAACCTGGCCTTTAAATATTTGGAGCAATCATATCCGTAACAACCAAAATGCAGATTGCGATGGAGTCAGTGACTGGACCCCTAATTTGCCACATCATGATTGGTGGGATTCAAGTCAACCTTCATGTCAAAATGATCAAACTGTGTTACAAATCAGGTCGAATAGGCGGTGGAATGACGAAAAAAAGTCAAATACAGACACTTTTGTAATGTGTCAACATGAACCTGGGTGTACTCCTTGCAGTACCGCAAAGTGTCCCAACGGAGAATGGCGGACGGGTTGCTATGAACATCAAAATTCGAATCTTTACGCAATGCATAGAAGATCTACAGATAATGAATGTCTTAAATGTCATCAACCTAGTTGTCCTGTATACACTTATAGATTACTATGCGATGGATGGGGCACACAGCACGGTACGCAGGCAAGCCGAGAAAACAAATGCCCATTGTGTACATACGGACCTGCTATTGGAGATCGTGTTCGGACCCCATGTCCCAGTGGAAAATACAGTACGAATTGTCCAGGCACGTTGGATTACGACAACACGTGCTTGGATTGTGACCACACCCCATGCTCTTCCCGACCAGCTACAGAGGTTGTCGTTACTGAGTTCGGATATTATCGAAAAACATGCACAGATGATTTTGCTTACACACAGTTGAGAGATTCATGCGTTGCATGTTCACAAAAATGTGTACATGATTTAAATGGGTTGAATGGAGGCGATGGGTGGTGGAGAGCAGGTTGCAACTCTCAAGATTTCAATTCAGAACCAGCTTGTTCACTATGCGGCAACGCAAATGAATTAACCAATAGCAATGTATGTCCTCCAACAAAATTCTTGGTACTGTGTGTAAATGGATATAGTGAGCAATTTGAGAACAATGTAATCACAAGACGTGTAGGCAAAAATTCTTGTAACTCGTGTCCTCCACATATGTTCGCTGAAGGTGCCGCGACATCTGTAAATGATTGTAAATGTAGTCCGGGAGCAAGACCAAAAACTGACGCTGAAAAAAACACAAACCCGGCCCTCGGTTGTGTTTTGTGTGCAATTGGAAAATATGGGGCCATTCGTGGTAGCGATAATATATGTCTAGATTGTGAGAGTAGTCAGACTCAACAAACCGACGATCCTTATGTAATGTCAACAGAATTATCGGGATCCGCCAATATAGAACAATGCTTGTGTCCGGAAAATTTCTACAAGCAATACAGCAACAGTGTAACATGCTTGAAGTGTGATAACGGTAAAATCAGTCCCATTTCAAAACAAACCGGAAAAAGTACTTGTGTATGTGACACAGTAAATGGATGGAGAACGCCTACCGTTGGGTTTACATGTCTACCTTGTGAACCTGGCACAAGTGTGGTCGGTGGTGTATGCACAGCTTGCGCGCCTGGAACATATAGAGGAGCCAGCGACCCTATGACACAGTGCCGTAATTGTGAACCTGGTATGTATCAAATTGACGCAGGTGGCGTATCTTGTAACGTTTGTTCAGGGTTGGTGTCTAGTGATAGAATAACCTGTGAATTGCCAAAACTACCTACAATCTCAGCTGGCATGAGCAAAATCGTGTTTCTACATTTTAAAGCCAATACACCAGTAAGAATGATATTGGATAGTGTTACAGCGATAGATAATGGTACAACATCACAGACACTCTGGAGAAATGGCGATTACGTGCAAATCTATGCAAACGGGACGCGTGGTTTGAACCCACTTGTTTTGTTTTACAATAACTCGTTGTGGGTCCCGGCCAACGTTCACCCAATGCACAATCGTGATAATGTATACGTCATCAGTGCAGTGCGCGACATGCAGGATGGCACGAACATTATGTCAATTACCTGGCAGCGGAGTGCACTAGATATAGTCGATCTTTCTTTGTCACCTTACACACAGACGATTGATATGCAACCGTATTATTTGAGGAAACATTATGACCCAACTCAAGTCTTATCAAACGCAGAAAAAATCGCTCAAAATTCACATTTCCATCTTTACGAGCCCATGCGAGTGCGAATCATCAATAATTTACCCACACATACAACCAATATCGAATATGACCACGTCACCACTGCAGTGTAACATAGCATACAACAGTGCACTATCTTGGATTTTAATTGATTTTTGTATGTTGAAATGTTGAATAAATTTTGTTCTGAAGTAGCATTATACCTCCACAGGTTCCATTGTCACATCTGCGCAATCCGTTTGCCTCCCATGTATAAATGGCCAGATCGGGCGGAAGAACGCCGAAAATGTGCAAGTTTGCGTTGAGTGCAACGAAATCATTCCGTTTTCAGTCCGTAAAAACTCCACACACTGCGTGTGCAAAGCAGGCTATTTTGCACAGTATGTTGCTGATGGACTGGTATGCTCTGCATGCACTATGGGTAGTTTCGCAGCTGTGGACGATTCCGCTGGTTGTATTGAATGTATCACCCCACTATACAACAATTATACTGCCGCAACAATGTGTCATGTGTGTATTGAAGGTAATGCACGTGTCAATGCACACACGTGTCAACAATGTACAGCAGGTACATATGCACCGTCCAAAGGAGATGTAGTGTGTAAAACGTGCGAGAATCCAGAAATCGCAGCAAATGATGGTGCGATGCGATGTACATTGTGCAAAGCTGGGCAATATTGGCAAGATGCACAAACATGCCGTATCTGCGCGCCTGGAACCTATCTATCGCAAGATAACACACAATGCCTGCTGTGCAGTGCCATACGCCAAGATTACTGCAATGATACGCATGTCGAAATACAGGACTTGCCATGGGACGAAGAGGACAAGATTTCATTCCAGGACACATGCAATAGCCAACAGTTTTCAATACCCACTGAACCCCTGTGCAGGCGCTGCGGGTGCTCGCTGTTCCAAGACGCACTCACGCCAGCAAATGCGCATGCAATTTCATGCGACAATACGCAGCGATATTACCTGGACGGGGCAACGCACGCCTGCGAATACTGCCCAGTGAACAAACACATCAACAACCACCCTGCACACCGGTCCTGTGACGACCCTGACATTGCCCTGGAGCACCAGGAGTGGAATGGGGCAAACTCCCGATACGAGTGCGTTCCTGGATATTTCCGTGCTTCACCCAGCACAGCAATTTGCATGCCGTGTGAGCTGGATAAGTACCAAGACGAGCCCGAACAAGGCGCGTGCAAAGAATGCACATCCAACACCAAAACATACAACACCGCGTCGATTAGCGTGCACGACTGCTCGTTTTGCGGATACGACCGCTACCTGCTGCAGTCAGCGAGCGACGGCACGTTTTCGTGCATAGAATGCGCCATGTGCAGTGTGCAGCCCCACGCCGTGCACATGCAGCAAACGTGCTCGGCATGTGGCTTCCACGACTATGACAAAAAGACCAACCCCCCAGGCACGGCATCGCATGGCAAGTTTTGTGTTTTAGCAAACTGTCTTTCGACTGTGCGCACTGACGATTTCGTCTACAATACTGGTTGGGGTAGTGCGCTGATACCGCCACTGTACGAAATCCAACCAACGACAGCTTTCGGAAACATGAACAGTGCTTTTTTGACGACACTGTCAGACACTGCCAACAAAGATCCACTGCAAACTTTTGATCAAACCTTCCAGGCCACCACACTGCCATGGTGGGAGGATATCGCGTCCCAGACAAAATACGCCATGCCAACTTTCGACACAGCCATGCAGGGCAATATGGACCTCGGCAACAGTCGGCAGGAAGACCGGGTTTATGTGAGTTTTGTGGATTTATTCTTCCGCATCATGATGCAGCGTGTCAAAGCCACCATTTCGACGACAGGTGTTATCTCATCATTATGGCAAGAGAGCGACTCTGTGGCATACAAGCAGAAAACACGGCAAATTGTCTCTATGTATAACCCCCTGTACGAAAAATACCTGCAAGCACGCGACACCTTGGACTTCCGAGCCATTACACAGGTCTCTATTTCGTGCACCACACTGGGAGCGCGTACCACCAGCATCGAGTTTTCAGTCCCAGGCACTCACGTGTTTGAATTCACGGCCATTGTTTCGTTTGCGGACGAGCAACTAAGCCCCGCGGACTGCGGGAGCAGCAATACTGCGTGCCGCGCTTTTTTTGCACACAATGCCAACTATCTCACGTTCAGCAACCAGAAAAACCGCATCGTGTTTGCGGACCTCTCGCGTTTCGTGCTACAGGATATCTCGTTTGAGATTCACAGGGCGACTGGTCACAACGAAATCGACGTTGCAATCAAGTACACAACCAACGCAGATACCGTCGTCAACCTGAAGATGCACTGGAAACGCAATAATGCCAACTACTACATATGTCAACCAGACGACAGCCCGGCAAAACGCGCACTCATTACCGACCCCTGGGCGTTTTCAAAAATACGCAAACAGCTCCTTCCTTCCATGTGCACCAATGTCAACTACATGTAGCCTCGAGCCTCATCAAACGCGCACAGAATGCCGTACACCCTCACGTTGTACTATATATAGTCAATCCAGCTGATCTGCAGCCGGTGCGCATCACAAGCACGGAGCAACCTCACTTGTCTGTGTCGCTCCATTTTTGGCGGGAAAATATCTAGCCAGCTTTCAATCTTTTTGTTATAGTCAAGACAAGACAAAGTACGAGGGCACGTTGGGCGCGTGCATTCTGTGTGGCAGGGTTTGCATGTGTGGCGGCGGGTGTTTCCGCGTGTCCGATCCACATGCCGGCACGTATCGCGCGTGGACGGATTTCCAGATCACCTCGCATTTTTTGCTGGCGTGTGCCGCGGCATTTTCCGTGTATCGCCACTTTTACGAGCTGGCCCTCATGTCTGGCACCGTGGTGTTTTTCTCCGTGTGGTACCACCGCAAAAAGGAGGAGTTTGGCCTGGTCGCGTGTGTCGACAGTTTTTGTGCCAAGTGCTTCTTCATGTATGGCTTGATCCAGACCTCCAGAAGCGCGTCTGCGGCGATTTTTCTGGTCAATGTGTGTTTTGCTGGCGTCACCGCCGGCTGCTTCCTTGCCACACACCTAGACCCAGACCCTGCACTTTACACTCGCATTCACCCGTTTGGGCTGCACATCTGCCCTGGGGCGTGGAATTTGTTTGTTGTGTATTTCCATGAACCCATACTTGTCCCAGTACCGGCATTCCGCGGGTGGTGTACGCATTTCGCTGCCATGGCACACGCACGCGAGCATCCGCACTTTGCGGCCCGTTTCTGCCAGCAAGCGCCACCATAGAGAGAATATGTTTTGGAATGTTTATTAAAAAGTGCAGACACGATGTATGAAAAATGCCGCCACTGAGGGTCGGCACGCAACAGAGAGACACAACTTTGTTAGTCGCACCATCCATGATGATGCTTCCCAAGATAGTGGATGTTGTGCGCCGGTGTTGGTGTGAGTCCGAGTACCGAATTGTATGGATCACGTATGCCTATCGCTCTCATCGCGTCGAACTCGGCCCTGTTGATGATATGACGAGCATTCATAATTGAATCGTGGCCACTGTGCACTCCTATGCCTACAACAGGATCATGCATAAGATAGTGTTTTCTTGCCTCATACGTGGGTCTTTCGTCCACATCGTTTGATAGATACTTGCGGACATATTTTTGGTGCTCGTTAATTGCCATTTCCAATACCAGCAGTTTGCTGTGGATCTGCCGCTGTGTGTCTGTCGATATATAACTCTGATGGTCAAGGACAAGTTGGCATATTATGTCGATTTTTAACATCAACATGCTCTTCATGTGGATTTTGTGCTGCAGATTCAACATGCACCCGATTTCTTGCCGACGCATCCAACACACCTCCGAGTCAAGCTCTCTGACAAATGAAGCGGAACACGTTTGAATTTCACGACTTACTTCAGAGGAGGACAACGGAACGTGCTGCACAACCCTCAACGACTGTGAAGAAATAGTTTTCATATATGCATCAAACAAGTTGCGTTCGTGCTGCTTGTCGACGAGGTACGGATGAACATGGGCTTCATACTGATGCAATGCCACTTGAAGTTCCATGCACATAGCGTACAGGTGTGCTGCATCCACAGTGCGCACGTCGACAGGAGCATACGTAGCAGTGTACGCCAGCAGGGCCGATATTTTCCGTACCAATAAACTCTGGACAGGCAATGGTCTCGACGGTCGATGTCTGCTTGCATAGTAACCATCTTTGTTCCATGGTATGTGTGGTGGACGAGGCCTGTCAAGGGGAAACTTGTGGCGCACCGGGTTATTATACTGCATTCGCGAAAGGATTACTGTGGCACACCTGGGTAATGCGTATTTATATACCCAAGGCACATTAAGCGTATCGCCCCTACGACAGACACGAAATGGCTACTTTTTCCTGCGTATTTTCGCAGCACGCGGCTCTATTTGCACGGGTACTTGTGGTTCTGCAGTGCGCGCAGCCCACATTCTGCTGGGCAGTGGCACCTCGCGACAGGTGCAAATGTGGGTCTCAGCAAAGTCACAAGGGGGGTGGGCGTCGTGTGTCCTGGGCTCGTGCTGGAGCGCGCAGTTTGTCGCATTTTTGATACTGATTTTGATGACATTTTCGCCATCTGTGACGATTTTGGGCTGTATGCCGAAGCACCGGAAAAGCACGAGCTCGAGCGGCAGCATTTTCTTGAGTCCGGCAAACTTGGGCAGAAAGGTGCAGCCCCCAACGCTGATGCCATCGCTCGAAATGTACATTAGGGAAATGACGAGGTTGTGCATTTTTTCATTGTGCTCGGTGAAAATGTACTGGCGCGGCAGCTCGATGCGACTCAAAAACAGAACAATCACGCGCTGCAGCTGTTTAAAATGCCGCGGCGGCGGAATGTCCTCGTCGCGGATGGGTAGCCGGTATGACGACACGCCGTCCATGCATGACTCGATGCCGTCCAGGATGTTGCACGGAGCAAACGAGTTTTTCGAGCGCGAGACGTGGCTGGTAAAAAGGCACGAGATTTTGCGGTTGTAGCGATTTTTCTCTGTTTCGCGCGCATCGCGCGCCTGCTTCGAAAAAAAGAGCAGCGTAATGACGCTGGAGGTGATATTGTCCAGCACCTCGATCTTGTTCTGCAGCGATGGGTTCCTGTTGGGACGCGTATGCACATGCGAATCCGCGTGCATGCAACAATGCCCCGCGTTGTAGTCAGCAATCGAGGCCTCGGCGTCGAAAAATGATGTGTTATTCAAGACAATGCCAGTGTAGGTACAGACCAGGCTGGTGTCGTCTTGTTGCTCTACATTACAAGGAACGATATTGACAGACGAACTGCAAACATGCACAACGCCACACGCAGTGCACCCCACGCACTCACTCGTTATCGTGCTCCACGTGTGCGTGTGTCCGCGGTACATGGGTGGAAACAGAAACGTCAAATGCCAGTGGTTCCACCAGTCGTTGATTTTCCGCCTCGTAACAGTGTCCATACCTGCCGGTTGGTCTGATTTCAGCAATATCCTCTGCCGCTGGCGTCTGGTGTGCACGTGGAGCATGCCGACGTGCTGTGATACGTATTTCTTTTTTAGAAAGTTACGGCAGTTTTTTTTCGACAGCCCAAAACACCACACCTTCGAAAAATGCTATTTGCGGCGTTGGCACATTTTCCCTTCTAAATAGCGAAACCCCGGAGATCCGAGTACACATTTTCTAGCATGTCTCTGCCATGTAGTGTTACCAAAGAGATGCAGGACGAGATTAGCAACTACATGATGAACATGGAAAAGTTTCGTCAGGATGACCTGGATGCTTTCGACGCGTCAATCATGGAAGCGAGTGCCACCATAGGAAGTGATTGCAGCGAACATCGCAAACTCAGGGCTGACGCGCGCGCTGACCGTCAGAACAAGACAGCGAGCTTCAAAAAAGCTGTGTCACATTTGCAAGTGAATTATCAACTGTGCCAAGACGAACTCGCACAGGTCAAAAAGGAGTTACAGTTGGCAAAGCTTGTGGTTCAAGTCGCGGTTCCGGCGACGTCGAATGTGTGAACCTGCATTGTAGGATCAGATTGATTTTTACGCCAAGTTATTAAAAATCGTACTTTTCTCATCGCTTGTCGTTTTTGCCGTAAATCGTCGTTGTTACAATACATTCTGTGTTAAGATGGCAAGAAATAGTTTAGTAAAGCATCAAGCGTCGCAAACTTGCCACACAGAGACACCGCACACACTGCCGTTGTGCCCTGCAATATTCGGGGGGAGGCATAGAGTGCAAAATTGCGTGCCGGAAATAGCTTATCACCACAAGCACCTCTGTATATTGCAGCATGTGCGACGTGAGAGTGTCAACACAGCACAGGCATCATGCAGTGCAGGTCCGCGGAGTCGCCGTGTATTAAACACTTTTCGCATCACCGGGTGACGGTCGAGAACATCAACGCCGACACGGAGCAGAATGAAAAAATCACGCGCTTGCTGCTTGTTGTTTTCCAGAATATCTATGTGCACGACTACGCACAGGGACCCTTTGCAAATATCGAGAGCGTGATGCTACAAGTGCGCGAAAAAACCAACCTCAAAATCATCAACCTGAAGCTCAGCACGCACACGAAAAAACAAGAATACGAGTTCCTGTTCGGCGCCAAGCGCTTCCGCCAGATGCAAGCCGGAAGTGAAGCACTATCACGCAGCGTGCAGAATGACAAGCGCGAGTCGCACCTCGCCAGTGTCAAAACCAAGATGTTGTGCATAGACACCACAAACATGAACTCTCTGCTGCAAGCAAGGCTGGTGGTGCCTGCCACGCAGACTGTGGCGTATTCCAACATTCTGGACGCCATGATTGCCACACAGGCCCGCACACGCAGCAACGTGTTTGACATTGCTGTGTTTGAGGTTCCGGCAAAGGACGTGAGGCTGCACAAGGGCGCCATGTACGCACGTTTTGCGCGCGTGTGTCACGATTACACAATTCTTGACACCTCCGACGTCCAAAACAAGCTGTATTTGCAGATTGAGATAAAACAGAAGAACTGCGAAAATGTCGAGTATCAGTTCGGGCCGTTCCCTGTTTTCGAGGCGGTCAGCACCGCAGGCGCAAAGTAGGAGCGTCGCATGTATTTCCATTAAAAGACAAAACACGTGTTTTCGCACAAGGTGTGTGTGTGTGTTTCGTCTGTTTACATGGTGCGCATGTGGTGTTTGTCGGTTTTCGGGCCGACTGTTGCGTAGAAGACGAGAGACCGCAAAGAAAGGATACGAAAGCAGGACGTATATATGTGAACAATAACACAGCAGCATCGACGCTAAAGATGCCAGCGGGAGACAGCGCCCAGACCTTACTATGCACGACGTGTATGATCTATGTGGTTTTTTACGTGTTCTCGGGGTTTCTGAACCTGCTCACGCTCACGCTCACCATGCCCGTGTATGTGTTTTTCAGCAAGAAAAAGGACCGCGAAGCCGACAATATGCACAACCCTATTGTGGCGTTTGTGGTGGAGGTGATGGTGCGGGTCATTGAGTCTGTGTCGAGTTTTGCGGTGCTGGTCTCGGTGATTATCGTACGGTCGACATATCTGATGCTGCCGATTCTGATTTTTATCGTGCTGATGAGCATGCTGAACGCGAACCTAGACACCGCCATGCCCATTATTGTGACGGCGTACAACAAGTTCGTCGTCGAGACCAATATCATCTCGCTGATTCGCCAGCTCGCATGGGTCTTTAAAATAACGTTTGAAATCTTTACACCCCTCTACAACTGGACGCTCGAGGGCATCATGAGCGGCTACACAGACCTGCTGAAACTGCTTGTGCAAAACAAGCACCACCAGAGCCAGGTCACGACGATTGTGCGGGAAATCGGCACCCTTTTCATCACGCTCACGCGGTCGGTTGTCTCTTGGATGATGATCAACTTTAATGAGTGCAAATACGACGCGATTGTGTCGGATCTCCTGGCGCTGCAAGGACTCTCGACCAAAACAGCGCTCGCACACCGATGCTTCGACCTGGACTATCTGGACTTTGACCTGGCGCCTGCTGTGATGGCCAGTCAGAAAATCGTCACCTCTATGCACACACTGTCCACGGGGCTGTGTCCATCGTTGGGATCGCTCAGCGCCCTCTTCTTTTACCCCTTTTACGACAGACACATGGGGAGGATTCTGCAAAACTTCATGAACATGTGGTTTGGCCTCTATTACACGGGACAGGTCACGCAGATGCGATGTCGCAGTGCTTTTGCCCTCTCGCTCTCGAGCACACTCTGTGTCCCCGACCTGTATCCGATGTTTCGGTACATGGAGCGCATCACCGAAAGCATTGGGCTTATGCTGGACAACTGGCTCAACATTGCACACATGATGCTGCTCTCCTTCTTCATGGACCGGGACGCCAGTGTCGTCGATCGATGCAGTCCTAACGGGTATACTGTGGGTTCTTTGCTCACCGAGGCCGTCTTTGCCGACCGACCCACAAGACTCCTCTCGTGCACGGCGTCGCTACTCGCCGTCACCGATGGCGATACTGTAATTTACAGCAACAAAAACAACAACGTGCCGCCAACCCACGTGCCAAATGCATTCCGATTCCCCATCGATGTTGCCAACGGCATTGCGGCTGTGGACTTTGCGTCGTCCCTCCTCGAAACAGACGAAAACGGCGACTCGCGCACCGGCATTCTCGGCTGCAAGTGTGTCGATGGTGCGCGCGGCGAGGGCGTGTCCATCATGTGCAGTGTGGCCCTGTTCCCTGCCTTTTTCGACCCCGAGCACCAACTGCAAGAAGCCGACACCAAGATTCCACTTCTCTTTGAGCGGGACACCACAGGGCAGCTGCTCACTTGCCGCTACCTCCGGATTTCTGTGCAATCCATTCGCTTCCCGGCGCAGGTTTTTGACGTGTCCAAACAGAGCAGTACGGGCTCTGCCTCGTTTAATCATGACACATATAGCGAGTGCATGGCAGATCCGCGCAAGTGCAACGTGGTTGACGCTGCCATCTACGTGATGCCGCTGTGTCCAAAGTACTCCGAGCTGGACGAAAAAGACGCCGCCGCCGAGCCCACCGAGTGCATCCGCGACTCCAAATACCAGACGTGTTTCCCATACTGCGTGGCACTGCACCAGAAAGGCGCTGGCAACACTCCAATGACACTGCACAACAAACGCTCGCTTGCTGGTGGCGTGTACATGGCCAACATAAAGGTCGCCATGCCCTCGATTACGCCAACAAACTCGCGCAACTCCGCACGCACCACCACCTGCCTCGTCTCGTCCGAGTTTTCGCGTATTCGGGACCTCACACAGACCTATTGCACCACGCAGGCCACCAGTTCCGTTGGGGTAGCCTCGATTTCGCGTTCTGACAGCTCTGTGCAGCTGCCGGTGCCAACCTGCACCAGCGCAAACATGGCATGCGAGGACGACGCGTCCAGCGGCACCAAAATGACTCTGCTGCAGCGTGCAACGGTACTAGCCGACTCGCAACCCTACCTTTTTGCAGGCGACCTTATCTTGGTGCAGCACTGCGAGCTGTTCAAAACCACCTGCCACTGGACGACCTCGGTGCACCGGATCACGTCGGACATCCATGCCCAGTACAGCATCATCAATAAAATGTCCAAGATTCCGTCCATCCGCAGCAGTGATGCGAATGTGCAGGCCGAGCATGGCGGCGTGATTCTGCCTGCCGAGACCAACGACGTCATTTCAAAGCGCAATCCTGCCGCACAGACCCGCACCGGCATCGTGTACGGCGTTAACCCCAATCCACTCCCGATCCGGTGTTTGCTGCGGGCATGTGTGCTGTGGTACACTGGACAGGCTTGCACCGAGATTTCGTGCACGAGCTGCTACAAAAAGCCGCAGGTTTTTTTCACCCAGCCCATGTACAAGTGCAGCGGTGACAAGACAAACACAGTGCGTGATGTGAATGCGCAGAATGTGCGCGCGTGCCATTTCAACACCACCACAGAGATTGTGTTTGAGAACAACGACCGCTTTTGGTCGGCCGACGACACATGCACCGAGAAAAACAGCGGCACGCCCATCAACCTGTTTATCGAGGACATTGTGTACATAAACGACCTGAATGTCGTCGTGTCGGTGCGCCGCGGCCCCATCGAGGAACTCATGTGGATCGTGGGACAAAACACCACCGCGTGGCCCGATGACCGCACAATGAAATCGCGCACCATCCACTACTTTCTTAACATGGAAACGCTGCAAATCCGCCCCGACGCCCAGTGGACCCACAGCACCTCGGACATTTCAAACGGCCAGTACAGCATCTTGTGCCAGACCGACACCATGGTGCCTATCGTAGCCACATTTGTGGCGTCTGGCGTCGTAGGTGAATTCTCTGTTTTCTGTGTTTCTGTGTTTGTGTTATGTGTCTCTTTTGTGTTTTTTGTGTTTTTTGATCAGTATTTTACATGACAGGTTGAATGAGTAATAATGGCCATATTGTGGGGTTTCAAGATTCCAAATAGCGTATATCGTGTCGAAATACAATACCTATTTCATGCCATCTGCCTGACCTGGCACAGGCTGCAGCACATGTGCCGAAACTTTTTGCACAGGCTTGTGCCAGAGCACGGCACCTTGCCAGAGCACCACACCACATGCTGTGAAAATGCCCCTATATTTTGTGCTCTATCATACATCTCGAGCACGATTTTTGTCTATTTTACCTATTTTAAATGGTATTTCATCTGACAAGATTACATGCGTAATAATGGCCATATTATGTGTTCTGGAGCCTTGAAACAGCGTAAATCGTGTCAAAATACAATACCTATTTCATGCCATCTGCCGGACCTGGCACAGGCTGCAGCACATGTGCCGAAACTTTTTGCACAGGCTTGTGCCAGAGCACGGCACCTTGCCAGAGCACCACACCACATGCTGTGAAAATGCCCCTATATTTTGTGCTCTATCATGCATCTCGAGCACGATTTTTGTCTATTTTACCTATTTTAAATGGTATTTCATCTGACAAGATTACATGCGTAATAATGGCCATATTATGTGTTCTGGAGCCTTGAAACAGCGTAAATCGTGTCAAAAT
>Ga0209702_10004482_pt1 | contig 20176 bp, 26 predicted proteins | sample FRY01_FD_187210 | JGI IMG/M metagenome (GOLD analysis project Ga0209702, IMG submission 187210) | Freshwater microbial communities from Lake Fryxell liftoff mats and glacier meltwater in Antarctica - FRY-01 (SPAdes) (version 2) | ecosystem: Environmental > Aquatic > Freshwater > Ice > Glacier...
GGTGAGGGAATGGATGGAGCTAAAGCTCCTGAAGAACGACCGTATCTTTGATGGTTGGACATTGCAGGATGGGACTTTGATAACTGACCTCTTGGAGAAACAAAATGACTGACAAGGACAAGATAGATACACCGGAAACCTTGCGGACACTGGCTCGGCTATATCTTGGCTACACGGGGGGCTGGGATTTGAATCCGGCAATCTCCGCCCTCACCCGATACGCCGAGCACCTTGAGAAGTGCGCGGGCGTGTGGGTAGACGTTAAGGAGCGAATACCGCCAATTGGCACTCGTTGTCCGATCATCTCGTCAGAGGGCACGGGAGATCATTGGGTCGACATAGATAGTTACGAGGATTATCGGGAGATTCCCAAGTCGGCAGGGAATTGCGAACCATCAGAGCCGCACTGGTGGGCAATGGGGGATACCGTTACCCACTGGCTGGAGGTGCGAACACCTGGAGCATCGAAGTGAACATCATTGAAGCTGCGCAGGCGATGCGGAGAGGCAAGGTTGTAAGGCGCGACTACAACGACGAGAAGTACTTCTCAGATATTTATAAGGACCTTTACGCAATGAGGCTTAATGCCGAGCCGGTTCATGCCTCCGTAGACTTAGATGACCTGCTCGCTGAGGATTGGGAGATTGTGGAGTAACTGGGTATCGAAATCCAAGGCACAAGATGTATCAGAGGGAGGGGGTGGCATGAAGGTGCGCATCGGCGAATACGTCTACTCGATCATGTGGTATCCGAATCACAAACTCGCGCGGTGGGACTACGCTCAAGCCACCCGAATCATCAGCACCGACCCGTCCCGATACATCTGCCCTACCGCCACTCCAGCACCAGCAGCAGCGCTGTCATCCACGGCGTCGGCGAGACTCGAAAGCACCGGCCATGGTTGCCATCCGTCGGAGCCGACCCACACATAGATACCCAGATCCACCTGATTGAAGACCACGCGCACCTGGGTACCCGCTTCGTAGAACTGCCAGAAGGTACCCGCCGCAACATACCGCGCAAGCTCGTCGTCGTGCGCTGCCCAAGCGCCGCTGCCGGTACCCACAATGTAGAGATCACCGTCAACCGGTGAGCCAGGTGGCGCATCCTGAAAATCAATCACTGCCGTCTGCAGCAGCGCATCGATGACAGTGAGCGCAAGGTTCAGGCCAGCAGCGGGATCGAGTGTGCCTTCAGGCACGTAGGGAATACCGGTGTTCGGCGTGGTCATGCTATGGATACCTCGGTGTAGGGTCCGGCGCCGGTCAGGTCATTGCGCTGAGCCACGCGGACGGTGATGGGAGACGACCAGCCCGAGACGGATTGGGTGTGGGTGAGAGACACGGTGTCGGTGATGACTTCGTTGGCGCCGTCGGTGACAGTGACCCGGTACCCGGCGAACCGAACCCCGTGCGCAGCCTGAGCGCCTCCACCGAGCCTGCCTACGCCCTGCCAGTCAATTACCACACTGGTGCCGTCTCTGCGGACCGCAACATATCCAGGTTGACGTTCGATCTGCATCACACCGGCGTAGGTGATGGCCACGATGGTCGCGTCGGCAACCGTCAGCCCAAAGCTCGTGGCCCGGAAAGTCAGTGTTCTGCCGAGATCCAGCAGCTCTGCCGGGATAAGGGGTTGAGCGGCGTTGTCGAGCAGTACGAATCGGGCACCAGTGGAATGTGCCACTGCGGCAGTCCCCTTCCGACCACGCAGGAAGTAACTCAGCTCCCAGATCCCGGGTGAGGTTTCATCGGCATCAGCGAACTGCACCAGCTCGTTCCCGATCATGGCGTAGTTCAGACCGTTGAACATCCCGGGCAGGTCTGTTGCTTCCAGCTCGCCAGCGTCGGTCAGGATCTCGACAGTGCAGACGTTCACCTCGTCAGGAAACTCGACCGGGTGATCGGCGAGAGCACTCGTCAGCTCACCGATCACAGAAGCGCCGTCCCAGCTCAGTGCGTCGGTGTAGTTCGCGCCACCATCCACGGACCGCTCGATGAGCGCGCCAGTCCACGCAGGATACTCACCCGCGATCGCGACGTAGTAGCCGAGGATGTCATGCGCATCACGCTGCATCGGAATGTCGAGGATCTCCAGCAGTGCTTCGCCAACAATGCTAGAGGGGGGCGGGGTTGATGGTGCCGCAGGGATACCCTCGATGTCCGAGGTATAGGCAGACTGCCGGTCGTGCATGACGACAACCCGCTGTAAGCCCTCAAAGATGTCTACCCGGGCGATTCGGAATCGTTCTGTCTTTTCTCCGCGGGTCAAGAAAATGGCATCGCCGGGCGTCAGGCTGATGAATGAATCGGGCAACGAGAACTCAAGCTCACCGCGCTGGTCCTCAATCTGGATCTTGTGAGCAATAGCCAACGCTCGGGCGGCCACGTCGGCAGTCATCACAACCGGACTACTGAGATTGACCTCGCCCACTGCCCGACGGTCACCAAAGCGTTCTGACGTTTGTTTGTCTGTTACCAGCCCACCGTCGGCATCTTGATAGTTGAGGTTCAGGACTCGTGCCACCGCGATGGCATCGGCCCGCCTGTCCTGGTCAAGCCCCTCATCGTCATCAACAATCTCGTCCTCGACGAGGCTGGCAACAGTATCAAGACCGCGTGGTATGAAGCGGACCGCTCCACCGTGGCTCGACGGGTCAAAGTAAAATATCTGTGCCAGGCTGACCAGGCTGCCGGCCACCGCATAGGCGTTTGTGGTCAGGAAGCCATCGGCCGATAGAGTCGGGTCAATGCCCGACACATCAAACATGAAGTCTTCCATGCCTGCACGTCGGGCCAGTTCTTCAATGATTAACGCAACGGGGTACGGCATCAGGTCTTGCCCACGAAATTCAAAGACGCCTCATCATCGACAGACAGCAATCGATTGACCGCAATCCCGACCTGACAGATGCGGAATGAGGGCGTGTTGGCAACAGGCGTCTCTCTGCCTATCCCAATGTTGCTGCTGGCGATGTCGTCGAACCAGAGCGCCGATTGAGTGGTGCCTGATTCGTTCGCGTAACTGTTGATCTCGAGCGCCTGATCGACACCGTTGACAGAAATCGCCACGCCGCTGCCAGCTTGACGGAACATCACCAGGTGCCAGCGTTCCAGGGCGAAATCAGCTACGGTATAGGTGCGCCGGACATTGGCCGCGTCATCATCCGCATCGGAAATCTGTGCACAGTAGAACTGGCCATTGCGATGGCCGAACTCAATACGGGCAAGCGTGTTTCCCATACTCTTTTGGAATAGGGCATCGTTAGAATCACGCGAATCGTCGAGCCTCACAAAAAAGAAGCACGTGCCCGTGGCCGCATCAAGTTCAGTGCCCGCCAATTGTTTCGTTGAGGGACCGTTGCGCTCTGCTTTGACCTCCAACGCAAACTGCCCGCTTATGGGGCCGGGCACGCTGCCCTGCAGGTCAACAATACCGTCGTCGTGTATTTCAGACATGCTGCCGCGTGGAGCGCGAGAACCCCAGTTGCTGAACAGAGGTGAATGCCCGTCGACAGCCTGCGTACCGTAGTCGGAGCAGGGCCAATGGTACTCCAGCAGCAGCGTGCGTATAAACCGGTCTAGTGAACTGGTGCGGAAAGGGTAGCTAACCCGCGTCAACTGCATACCGTAGTGAGTCTGGTTGTCCAGAATGTCGGGTGCGTTTTCACGGGTCATGTCGAGGTTGATGTGTTTCTTCAGCGCATAGTTGTCACCGGTACGTTCGTACACGCGAATACCAGAATCCTTCTGGCCTACCAACAAGTACCGACCATCATCGGAGTAAGCCATTTGGCTGATCTCAGCTGCTGCCAGGCTTGGTAGTTGCGCCTGTTGGACGACTTGGTTGTCCCCATTGCGTACACCCCAGATCAGGTAAGGTGAACGATTCTGTGTACCCATGAAAACATGCTCGCGGTCAGGGCTTGATACGAAGTAGGTGCCCCACGTCGAAAGTGGAGTGGTGAAGATGTCAAGACCCCCGCGTGTCCAAGTGTTGTCCACAACATTGCCTGTGCGCGTCATACGGTACGCGTAGGGAGGGACCAGAATTGTCCCTACCATTGTCTCGTCACCCAAGAAGTGCACTGAATATGTATTTTCAAAGTCAGGGGCACCACCGAGCGCCGTCAACCTCCAATCTTCGGGCGAATATAGGCGGTACAAAGTTAGACGGTGACTGCCCACAAAGTTCGGAGCCTCGCGTGCGATAGCCGCAAAGTTACCGTCTGGCGAAACGTCGAACCAGCTGCCGGGCTGACTCTCAAACGTGACGTCGGTCAGGATGAACGTCTTGATCGCATTCCCGTTGAATATCGAGTCTGGCAGGCTCGTCCACTCGTATCCATTGTCCCGCCGGTACACACCCAGTGTGCCGCGGGTGCAGGTCGCCATGTACTGGTCGTCGGCAAACAATTTGTGTCCGACAGCGTCACCGCTGCCCAGAGGCGACGTCTGTATCGGGAAATACGCGGACGGTTCGACCATCTGGTAGCGGAACGGAGGCGCACCACTGAATCGAACGCCCGTGGACTCCGGTATGCTGAGAGAGCCTGAACGTCGTTGCCCAAGAATTGGAAGCGGAGAGCCACCCGGACTATGCCAGGACACCAGCTCAAGCGGGGCGTATGTGTTGAGGTTTGTCGGCGGGTTCAGCGCAGCAATGCACTCTAAATCCTGATCCAGCAGATACTGTCCATAAGCGCCGAAGCCTGTGCCGACGGGCACTGACTGGAAGAGGTACACGTACTTCGGGTCAGCGTTTCTCTCGACCTGGAAAATGTACTGCGGGATGGCACCGCGTTGATCGGTCAGGTCATCGTTGGCCATCACCACATACGCAGTACTGCGATACGCCGGGGCAGGCGTGAGGATGGCTTCTATATCCGGCGACGGGTTTTGTGCATATGTCCCCAGAAAGAGCCGGGCCTTCTCTAGGAATTTGGCGTTCTCCGCATCAGTAAGTTCTTTATTGACCCGCACGTCGTAAACGAGAATGCCGTTGCGCCAGATGCGAATGTAGCCGTCGATTGGACCCTCACACACGCCGATGGCGTAGGTTCTGAAGACCGACTCGGTAACGACCTTGGGGCCGCCCTTGCCACTCTTCTTCTTCTTCACAATGCGCGGCGGACCGCTGAATATGATGTTGCCTGGGAACGGCGGACTCAGGCCGAAGATGATGGGACGCGAACCCCCTTCCTGACTTGTCTGGGCAGCAATCTCGCCGATGCGCGGCCCCTGGATAATCTGCGGATCAACGATCGATCCGGCTAAGGATCCGATCTGCCAGCCCCACAGGGCACCCTGCGGACCACCAAAATAGAAGCCGACCGCCGCACCGATGACGGGTAACGCTACACGTGCCATGGTCGGTAGACCGCCTCCACGCAATCGAGGTACGGCCCACTCAGGGCATGCTCGACCACCCCATCAAGATTGTGGACGTGGATCATGCCAAGTCCGGTTGGATGATCGGTGATGATAGCCACATGCGAGGGCTCACCTTTTCCCCAGCGGATCAGTGCAACGTCCCCGGGACGCCAATCATCGACGGGATCGCCAAAGCGATCCTGCAGACCTCGGCGCAACAAATCGTCCCACGGCTCGCGGCCGTAGATTGTCGGCACATCGATTGGCAAGCCGACGGCATCTGCCGAAACGACCAGCAGACCGAGACAGTCAAGCGCCCATGGTTTGCGGCCGCGATGTCGCCAGCGCACGCCCAGGTGCGCCCGAGCCGCCGCAATGAAAAATTCCGCGCTCACTCATCCACCCCGTAGAATCCACCGGCGCCGGGCAATTGACCGCCGGGCACCTGCAGAGCCGTTGCATCGCCAACGGGGATATGCGGCTCACCTTTGAAGTTCTCGCCGTTAGCCCACGTATCAATGCAATCCTCTGTGTACCGCTTCCGACAGTCCGGTCGGATCTGATACTCATCGCCGATCTGGATGGGATAGGGTACCGGCTCGTTGAGCGTGACCTCGCCGGATGCGAATGCCTCGATGGAATACTCTCTGCCAACGTTGTCACCGGTCAGCCACTCCAGTACACCTGGCACGGGCGTAACCGGCCAGTTGCTCGACGTGGTGAGATCGCCAGTCATGTTGCGATCTGATTCCAGACCGATCTCGGTCACCTCGCCCGTATCCCACAGACCGCTAACGTCCACGCCACAGCCATCGTGTGACGCGGCCGGAGATCCAAACTTGGCACGGCACAACCGACTCCATACGTGCCCAACGGGTTGTCTGAGGCGCATTGCATAGGAGAGCAGCTCGGAGATCCAGACGAGCCCGTGCTGTGTCCGCACCTCACCGAGATCTCCGGCATCGAGGACCAGATGCTCTTGCCCAAGATCGAGGTAGTTGACCAGGTACGCCGCCCACCGGGCATCATCGAGTTGTCCAGCCTCAACCATCTGCTCGGTAATGCCGGGGATGTCGTCGGAGATGAGCGCGCTGGCCTCGGCATTCTCGACTGTGAACCCGATGTCTGTGGCGATCATCGACGGGTCAAACCCGTTGGTGGCCACGTACGTAACCACACCGGTTTCGCCGTCGTCGAACACTACATCGCGGTCGAGCGAGGTGAGGCCAAAGATGTCCCCGTTGCGCAGGGTGACCTTGAGCAACATGCAGGTGGTGGTTGAGTGGCCGTCGAGGTGGGATTGCAGTGCGGGAGGAACGGACCTCATACCGAGATGTCCTCGATCAGTCCGACATCGGCAGTCAAAAACAATCCAGCAGGTCCACGATTGTTTGCGGCGAACATCAACTCGTCAGACTCGAACATCACAGGCACATCGAACTCCCCGGACCATCTCACCACGGCAGCAGCAGTCGTGGTGAAAGTGGCGATGCCTGTGGTGTAGTCGACCGTGGCCGCGAGCGGTGCGGCATCGGCAGTGAGCGTGACAGTTCCGGAGACCGGCTTACGGATGATGCGTACGAGGGATTGATCGCCGAAGGTGTAGGTCTTGGTCAGTTGCACTACCTGGCCAGCACCGGTGCCAGTCGCAAACTCCTCGTCAGTGGCTTCGAAGTCGGACCAGTCTTTGAGTCGGAATGAGTGCAGACCACCACGAGCGGCATTGAATGCGGCGATGACGTCTTCGTGGCTTACAAGTTGCAGGTTGTTGTAGAGCAGGAGGAATCGATAGAGCGGCTGCGAACGGCGCGCCTTACGACGCACCACCCCGGAGCGTAGGGGCACCCGCAAGGTTGCCCAGGTTGGGCCGCCTTGAGTTCCGTAGGCAACGCAGTCTAGAAGCCGTGTCTCGATGAAGGCCATCAGCCAATCCTCGACATGGACACACGCTGCCGGCGTGCGGCCTCGATCTGAATCTGGGAAGCAGTGCGCTGATCAACACGCCCCTGCACATTGATCACCTGGCTGACATTGACCCCACCGAACTGGCCAGAAGGCGTGATCTGGCCAGCGCCTGGTGGTGAGAAAAGCTCCGGGCCGCGTTCACCGACCAGGTAGGTCATGCCGGGGCTCACCGGGCCACCCATTGCCCGCTTACCGCCAAACGCACTGAGAAAACCGCCGATCAGACCCCCAGTGGAATCACCTGACGCCCCACCGAAGAGGGCCTCAAGTGCCTTCTGCGCCAGCAGCTCCGCGACCATCCGGTTGATCACCTGGATGAATCCTTCAAGCATGCCTTTCACACCCTTGTCGAATGGATCAAACAGGAAGTCGGCGAAGGCACTTTGCATGCTCTCTGCCGCTGCGCGGCCGAACTCCGAAAGCTCGTCGACGCCTTCCTGCAATCCCTTAAGCTGCTCGTCAGTCTGCTCGATCAACCGCCTGGCAAGATCTTCCTGAAGCGCGGACCCGGCTACGGTGTTCTGCCGAATGATTTCCAGACGACGATCGTAGCTCTCACGAATCGCTTCTTCTTCCGTGCGAAGCCCCTCGAAAACTGACTTAAAGCGCTGCTGCTGCTCTTCTTCCCGGTTTATCGAATCGTCCAGGTCTTTCAACGCCTGCTGTCGGCGAGCCTCGGATTCTTCGAACGCAGTGATCGTGTCGAGGGCGGCCTGTGCCAATTCGCGCTGTTGTCCGGTCGCCCCGGAGGTATCGAGTTGGTACTGTCGAAGCTCTGCGGATGTGAACCCGAGCTGTGCTGCCTGCTCCTGAAGGGAGGTGACCAGCGCCTGTATCTCTTTGGCATGTGCCGCCGCTGCCTCTGCTGCAGCTCTGGCGGCTTCTTCTGCCGCTCGCGCCGCAGCTGCTTCCGCAAGTAACGAAGTCTGATCGACTCTTGGCGATGGGCTGGATTGCGCCGCAAGTTTTGTATCGACCTGGCGACTTTCCGCCACCGCAATCAATGCCTCGTAACGCTTGATCTCCTGCTTCAGTTCGTCGATCTGCCTCAACGCGGATGATCGTCTTGGACTTTGGGCATTGGAGTTTGCCGCTTGGCTCTCAAACTTGGCGATGCTCGCCTGCAACTCCTTGATGCGTCCGAGCAGCCTTGGAATGTCATCGTTAGAGATGCCGCCGAAGCGCGCCGCAATTTCTTCGCCCACGAACTTCGCAAAGGATGTAATGGCCGGCAGTGCTCGGGCAGCGGCCGTTGAGACATCAACCAAGCCGGCAACCATCACACCGAAAGCTTCCTTGACCCGTGGGTCTGAAAGCGTCTCGATCAGGTCTTCAATCGATTCGTTCGCTGCGACCAGTCCACGTTCGTCAGTCAGCAAACTGTCGGTAGTATTCTTCAACGCGATGAGCGCGCCGCCGAACGTGTCGCGAGCAGCCTTGGCTGCGCCACCATAAGACTCCTGTAACGCATCGAGAATGAGACCCTGCGCCTCGGCAGTGCGCCCCGTGCTTTCGAGGAACACTGCCAGTGCCTTCTGTTCTTCAGTGAACCTGAATCCTTGACGACTCAACGCAGCAAGTCCCTTTGACGGGACATCCAGCGCACGGCCTATCGTCTCGGCTGCTGACGATACGCTCGTGCCCATGCGCGCAGCCATGTCGATAGCGGCCTGCATTGCCCTGGGGAACTGATCACCGACGATGCCAGTGAACGCAAGCAAGGCCGTCTGCGCCTGGTTGATTTCACCAGCAGAGAATGTCGTAACTCGCTCGATCTGCGCGGCCATCTGATTCATCTGATCGCGGTTGAATCCAGCTGCCTGGGCAGTCGATTCCAGTACCGCTGTCAGTTGCGCCTGTTCGTCCTGGAACTGCCGAGTCTCTTCGATCACCTTGCGAAAGACAGCACCCACTGCAAGCGCAGACACGAATGCCTTCACCGCCGTTGACGCGCGCTTCAACGATCGCTCGATCGCCTTCCCGCGCTTGTCAGCCTCACGCTCGGCTTTGGTCAATCCCTCTGTGAATCCGGCAACTTTTGCGATCAGATCAATCGTCAACCGACCGAGCGACCTACTTGCCATGTTTTTTGTTCCTGGTGGCGGCTTGCATCATCGCGAAGACCTCTTCAATGCGAGCGGGCTCCGGCTGAAAGTGGGGCATGAAGTCAGTCACCTTCGCCTTGCCACCCAGGGCACGATTGATCTGAGCGGCGAGCATCGCGAACCCCTGTTCCAGACGAGGGCCGATGTTCAAAAGTCCGTACTTTCTCATATACGCCTGCCAGGCCATCGCCTCATGGAGTGACATGCGATGTTTGGCCTCGTGAATCGTTCTGCCGCCGACGCCGGCCAGCACGAGTTCGTGCCAGAATTCATCGGCGGCCGTTATTTTTTTTCGGGGGCCAGAGCAGAGTTGACCTCTACCACGGCATCGAAGAGCGCCTTGCCAATCGGTTTGGGGAGGCGGAATGCCATGTCATAGGACATCTCCTCCCCTCCCTCCCAAACGACGCACTCGGCGATCAGCTGAGCACCGAAGCTCTTACTGTGCTCAGCTTCACGCCCGATCATCTCGAACGCGCCATAAGACAATCGTCGGATCTCGACGGTGCCTTCATAGTCGACAAGCTCACCGGCCGCATCCGTCATGGCCCATCGAACGGCTTTCTCGACGAGATCGTCCGGGACAAACTGGAGTTCAGAAAGCTTCATCAGCTGCCCACCGGGACCAATGTGATTGCACCGGACACCTGCACAGCGACGTTCGATGCCACCACCGCATCGATCGCGAAGGAGAACGGGAATGCGTTGATGAAACCCTCAAAGAACAGCCAGGATCGCAATGCATCCGCCACAAAGGCGCCCGCGGAGTCGATGGTCGGCTCGGTGCCGGGCGATTCTGACCAGCCGACAGCCCACTTGAGCGTTTCTCCGGCCTGTTTCAATTCAAGCAGCCGAAGATGATTCGCATTCGATGGATCGGTCGACAACCCGAACGTCATGGTGCCGGGATTTTCCATCCCGGCCATGAACTCGCGGGCCTGGCTGTTCAGGCACGATATGTCGATGCTGGACGGCGTGGTGTCGATCCCGTCGATGGACGTGACGCAGCCCACGTCGATCAGGCTGTCGTCCAATGGGTCGATCACATAGAGATCGGTGCCCTGAGTCTTTACAGGCATGTCATATCCTCGGTCTGTGGTAATGCCCGCGGTGCGGGGCTTTAACGAATGACGTGAAAGCTCACGTCAAAACTGTATGAGTAGTGCAGGGTCTCGGCATCTCGCCCCTCGCCCCGCCAGGACGTCACATAGGCTTGAGGTTCGACCGCATCGCGGAGCGCGGCAGCGAGCTGACGCGCAACCGCGCCCGTCGACGCATAGACATCGATCTGGATGCCGAACCTGTCAACGTCTGGAGTGTCATTCAGATAATTCTCTGGCTCGCCAGTGACCGTCTGCCACACTGCATACGGCAGTACTGGCTGCTGTGGAGCCTGACCGAATGGATAGAACCGGACGGGAGCGGTGCCAAGCAGACTCGTGACCGCGCTAGAATCCGCGACGATCTCGAATACAGGAGGAAACATCAGAGCTTCCTGATTTCGGCGTCGAGCCGCTTGTTCAACTCCGTGGAAAACGCCTCCACCGCGTGATCAGCATTCTCGATGGCGGGGCGTATGAACGGCTGTGCCCGGGAGCGCTTTGTTCCGAACTCAAGGAATCGCCAATAGAACGTATCACCACCCGGGTTACCCTTGCCGCGGCCCTCGATCTCCCCGAGGTCGGCAAGAGAACTCTGGCCCAGTCGAGTGCGACGGCGTGCAGTCTTCGCCGCCTGCTTCGATCCGGAGGGCGCTCGAGCACCGCCAAGCACACCGACGCGAGCCATCGTGTCTCCGGTCTGACGGAAATATCGAGGAGACATTGCGGTAACAATGTTCTGAGCGATCTCTTCCTTGGTGGCAGGGTCGTTGACACGGGAGGCGTTCTCGCGGGCGATGTCGCGCAAGACATTGGCGGCTTTTCTCGTTGCGAAGTTGACGCTTTTTATCTGCACGGTTTTGCTGAGTTGCTGCATGCGTGCTTTAAGCTCGTCGAGTCCTTTCAAATCAACATCAAATTCCACAGGCTACCCTCAGCAGTAGTGATCTAGGATCCACGGCGCGACGCGCGTTGCGGCCGCCTCCCATGGATCTGGCTTGCCGTGGAACATCACGACGCGGGCACCGCTCGGCAAGCGGCCTCGCGGTTGACGTGCACAATCGCGTTTGAAACCGAGGACGCCATCTTTCGCGGTCCACGTCGCTTCGTCTGGTTTAAGGATGAATTCCATCCAGGCCTGGTCAGAGCCCTTGTGCCCGGCCCGATGGGTCTGTTGTGGTGAGGCCCGTGGATCGAACTCGGACCAGACCTTGGAACGGCAGCCAGCAGTCATGAGCCACATGGAACCGTTGTATCGGTATCCCTTCGTCAGGGGATCCCAGACCACGAAATCCTCAGATCGATCGAACAACGGCTCTAGCGATCCGGTTATCACAGTGTCCAGGTCGAGACTCACGAACCGTCGGCCGGCAATGGCCTCGAACTCGGGCGAAAAAGCGCGCAGACGCCGGTAGCAGCTCGGACCCATCGGCCAGGTCGGATTCGGGATGTCAGCCCAGTCATTCCACAGCGGCACGACATCGATACCAGAATCGATGCCAACAGGATCGTCGGTGATGCAGATGAACCGGTGGGGCGCAGAGTAGTGTCTGGCCACCATGTTTCTCATCGTGTTGACGTGATGAGCTGTGAACATCGATCGGTAACCCGGCTTTTCCCACTTCCAGACAACAACACTGTCAATCACAAAGATTCACCGTACAGAACTTGCCGGGCCTCGCGCTCTTCGCGGTACGCCTTCCTGCAGTGCTGGTATTCCCAGAACACGATGCAGTCGACCACTGGCATCACGAAGGTAGCAAAGCGGTGGCGTCTGCCTTCCTCAGTCGAATGCCAACGACCTATCAACCCAGAAAACGTCTCGCGCCGCAGAATCCACGGCGCGAACAGAACCGCAGCAATCAACATATTTACGGCGATCACCACAGCTGCCAGGCGAGCCAGCAGGATTACCCCCACGCGCCGCGCTGGAACTCCTCGAACATCACGTCGAACATCTCGATCCACAGTCGTTCCGTCCTGAATATCGGTCCCTCGTTGCATTTTCCCGGCGACGGCCAAGGCCACGCGAGTGATGTCTCGAGCAGTTTCCATTCGTCACCATCCCGCAGAATGTCCAGGGCACACCACTTCGATCCGATCCGCGCAAACACGCGATCGCTGTACTCGAGCAATGACTCGATCTCAGGCGTCATCTCCATCGCCGGCTCAACGTTGCCCGTCTGAGCAACCGGTCGATCCGGATAGCAGTAGCGCTTGAACACTGCGCGCGCATCGCCAATTGCGTTGACGCGCCAGGTGATCTCGTGCGGGATGAAGCGCTGTAGCAGCACGTAGTCACGCTGCAGGCTCTTCGCACCACCAGAACAGTGATTGACCGGAATGCCTGGCCCGAAGATCTGCCTGACATGCTTCTCTGCACTTTTCCGATCCGCCAGAATACGAACGTTGACACTGGAAGCGCCAACGTCGGCCTTGCTGACAATCGGGTAGTCACACGCCTGCAAGAGTTCCATCGCTGGTTCCAGCGATTCGAAATGCCAAGTGGTTGGCATCAGATCGCCCCACAAAAAAAACTGCTTCGACTTCTCTTCGTACAGTTCGACCTGGTCTGCGTCCTGAATCATCAGGAGGCTGTTGGCCATCTCGTGATAGTCGACGATGTTGATCTTCAGGCGCTTCGGATCAGCATGCGGACGAATGAAACCGATGCCTGATTGACCGCGGGTCTCAGTTCCGCTTCGGATGCGCTTGCCCTTGTACCCATGACGCGCCCCGGCACCGAGGATTGCCTGCCACCAGATCTCGCGCTCATCGAGTACCCAGAGATTGCTCATCGCCCGTCGTTGACTCCTGCAGTACAGCGCAGTCGATACTCGCGCCGGCCGGTTGCGTCCGTCTCAATCGAGCGGATGTTGTAGACCTGGTCTCCATGCACGATTCGCCAGGCATGATTCAGGCCCGGGAACCAACGCAGGTTGATACGCGCAGCGATCTCCCCCAGCGTTGTGTTCGCAGCTGCCATCTCCCGACCAGGGCCGGTCAGCACTTCAGCAGGGATGTCCTCGAGCAGATGCCCAGAGACGAGCGCAGCGGTCTGCCAGTCGATCTCGGTGTTCCCCTCGCTGTCCTGCTCGACGACCTGTAGCTCGAACGTGATCCGATGGCGCAGTCGTTGCCCCAGGATTGTCATACGCCAAGGCCAGTCCGGTAGGGAAACAGTTTGACTTCTGCGGCTTTGCGAAAAGCGGCGACTTCGTCAGCTGTCGGCGCACCGTAGGACGCCATGCAAAGCATGAAAACACCCTCCATCATGGCTGGCGCCATCTGATAGAAAGTCGTCTCCGAAGAGCTTTCGGTCAGTTCATCCAGGTTCAGGAACAGCCGCGCCTCCTCCTCTGCCGAGTCGAGGATCTGCTGCAGCATGACGTCGTCGAAGTTATGCGGCACATGCAGCCTCTCCTTCAGCAATTCGAGATTCAGAACGCTCATGTAACGCCTGCTCCAGGTTCATCAACGGAAATACAGTTAAGGCGGTTTGTCGCGAGGCGTTGATGACCTCGACAGAGCGCCCGAGGAATCGCGCGAGATCGCGGAAATGAGTGGGCCATTTCGCGTAGTTCTTCGCATTACCCATGCCCTTATGGTCCGAGTGCCAGTGGGCGTTGCCACCGGTGTGCTGGCAGTCGTAGCCCAGCATGATGATTCGCCTCGCACCCCAGTGCGCAGCCAGGGCCACCGCGCCTTCGCCACTCGATTTGCATGCCCGGAATTTTACGTACCGAGCATCAGGCAGCCTCTGCGGCGATACGAACTGGCCACCGAATACCTTGCTCGCCTCTTCCGAATACGCCTTCCACCATTGCCGGTCCATCGCGTACAACACATCCGCCCACGGTGCCAGGCGAAAGGTGGTGTTCGTTACAAGGACGGCTCGACCTTCTTCTTGCGCCCGCCACGCTTTGACGGCAGCGCAATCGTCTGCGGTGAGACTGGGTCCGCTGGCGATGCAGACGGCTTCGCGCCAGCGGCTCGTGGAGGGTCCTTGCTGTCCTCAACGACCTGCACCAGGCCCTTGCTGGCCAACTCCTTTGCGATCCGGCTTGAGGTCTCGAATCTCTCTCCGATGCCTCGTTTCCCTGCGTGGAAGAAACGACGCTTCGCAATCACTTCAGTCATTGATCCTCCAAAGGCAGGGGCCGGACTGAGCCGGCCCCGCCGTCATCAGGACGCGTCGAGGTCGTCGAAGTCGCCCGTCACGAACGCCGCCGGTCGATAGACCGTCAACGCCAAACGCTCTTCGCACAGGATCGTCACCATGTTCTTGATGAAGTTGTCCCGGTCTTCGAGCGAGATCTGGACGTTCATATCCTCACGATCCCAACCCTGAGCGCCCATACCGAACGAACCCACCAGGAATTCCGCCGGATCCAGAGACTGCGTCGCAACCACCGGACGACCCCACAGCACAGGAGCCGTGATGCCACGCGGGTTCGCGAACAGGTAGACGTTCTCCAAGGTCTTGAGCAGCTCGATTGAGGTCCAATCGATCGGATTCAGCACGATGCCATCCGGGGAGTACTCGGACAGTTCAACCTGCAGCATCGCCAAGCGAAGGCGATCAATACGGGTCTCGGCGGCGACCGTAACACCGGGGTTCGAATACGCAGTCGCCTGCGTGACGATCCCGTCGATGTTCAGACCAACCCCGCTGCCTTTCAGCAGTTGCTCTTCTTCGACGAGCTTCAGCCCGAACCGAAGACGACCGTCGATGTACGACTGCAACATCGGCACGTCGGCCAACACCTGGCGAGACGCATGGATCCAGTGTGCGATCGTCGCGACCGGTGCGCTGTCTGCTTCAAAGGTGATGTTCGCCTCTGGCTTGCCGTCGGCCGGGTTCTCCGACACAACATCTGCCGCATTGGTGAAGACCAATTCCCGTGCGAACTCCACCGAGTTGGAGACCGTGCGGCCCCACATCAGCAGATCACGGATCGTCAGCCGTTGCAGGCCTGGCGCGATGATCCCGGGCAATCGCTGCGGAACGATCAGATCGGCTCCGGAACCGCTACCGGAACCCACCGCAGCCCGGACTGGCATGCGGAATGTACCGCGGGGATTTCCGAGAAATGCACGCAGTTCTTCAGAGTCGACAACCTGCTCGCCAACGGAGAGATCGCGGCCAGGATTGCTGCCACGGACGTGAAGTTCGGCGACTACCTGTTCGGCGGCAACTAGGCGAGCCTGCAGCGCACCTTGCGAGGTCAGCAGTTCATCAACTTTCGCGCGTGTCTCTTTCGACAGCACCTCGTGGCGTTCGATCTCCGCTTTCGCGCGGACAGCACTTTCTTTCAGCTGGTCGCTGACGGCGTCAAGAGACGCCTGGATTTTCTGAATCGGTTCCATATTCAAGCTCCAAGGATGAGGGTCATGGCGGTCGCAAATAGTGCCGCCTCTTTCAGTGCATCCGAGTCGCTCGGGATGCTGTCGCCGGCCGAATCTCTCAGGCCGGTCTTCATTTCGGAAATGAGTCGTTGTGCGTCACTGCGCGGCATGCCGGAGGCACGCAGCGCGGATTCGAGTCGTCGGATCGCACTCGCAGCGGCTTTTCGCTCTCCCTCCTCCACCTGGTCGGAGGGCAGAAGCTCAGTTGCGAAACCCATATCGACGGCTTCAGCACCACCGATCCAGGTCTCTTTATCCATGAGCTTCTGCGTGGCTTTGATGTCCATTCCACTGCGCGCGGCGTAGAGGTCCGCCATCGCCGCATCGAACGGCTCCAGCCATTCGGAAAGTTCGCGCAGATCGTGGCGGTTACCCATCGCCACCACCCAGGCGTTGTGGACCATGAAGAACCCCGCGCGCGCGATCTGGATCGTATCTCCTGCCATCGCGACGACAGACGCGGCCGATGCGGCAAGCCCGACCACCTTCACGGTCACTTCGCCAGGGTGCTCGCGTAAAAGGTTGTATATCGCCAGGCCCTCGAACAGGTCGCCGCCTGGACTGTTGACGTTGACCGTGATTGGACCCTTGCCAAGCGACCGAAGTGCTCCGGCAATTCGTTTTGCGGTCACGCCCTCGCCCGTCCAGAAATCGGCGCCGATCACGTCATAGACGCTGATCGAGCGATCCTCTTCCGATTCCTTCGCCTGCAGGGCTGGTGTCCATCGATCCAGTGCACGCGCCGATACCTGAAAGTTCAGGCCAGCGATCCGCTTCGCCTGGACGTCCGGAAGATTTCGAATGCTCATGTTGATGTCCTCTCGTCGGCGAGCCACTGAACCAGCGCAGCCCGCGCCTGTTGGTCCGCCGTGGTTGTCCCAATTGAATCGAGCAGCGTCATCGCGGATTGAACGGTGAGCTTCGCAGCGTTGCCGCCGACTGGCTGCATGTCTTCGAACTCGCGAACCTCGTCGCGGAAATAAATGCCGTTGTTCACCATCGCGGCGTAGAAGGTCGCTCGGGCAGCACTGTCCGCACGCAGCAGACCCTCGACACTGAACTTCGCGTAGTACCTCACTCGATCAGCGGGCGACAGGAGATCCTTGCTGATTGCCTGCTCGATGCGTCGCAACCAGGGTGCGAGCGTGAAAGTCAGGAAACCAATCATCTGGTGCTCAATGCCGGTGCCCCAGCTGGTCGACTTCTCGGAATGACCCACCATGAATGGCGGCACACGAAACCAGCGGCAGATCTGCTCGACGCTGAAGGCGCGGGACTCGAGCAACTGGGCGTCGTCCGGGTTAAGTCCGACATCGCCGACCGACATACCACCTTCAAGCAGAGGACTTTTTCCGGCGTGCAGCGCGCCAGACAGCGCGGCAATGTTTTCCCTGAACTCTTCTCGTTGGGTCGGCGTGAGCACGTTCTCCATCTTGAAGTACGTGGTCTGCAGCAGCCCGTTCTCCCAGGTCTTCGCAGCAGCCATCTCCGCCGAGTACGCATTGCCGAAAACATTGGCGCCGTGCTGGATGACCGACACGCCATATCGGCCATCAAGCGAAAATCCGGGGATGTTCCAAATGCGAGACTCAGGAATCGTCCGGCGCTTCCCGTCTGCTTCCAGATAGTAGAACTCCACCTCATTCCGGCTGTTCCTTGACGCAGACAGCCGCGACGGTTCCAGGAAGCGCAAACCGACCAGAGTGTTACCGATCACCAACTTTTCAGCCCTGGCATTGCCACGCAGCAGCATTGCCGCGACCGTCGATTCCCAGTGCACCGATGCGGTCGAGTGAGCGTTCGGCTGGTCGTGGATCAGGACGTGAAGCGGGTGCAGCGGCGCAGGCCTTTTGCCCGTAGTAGTACGCTCATACATTGCAAGCGGTAGCGTTGCGATGGTCTCGGAAATCAGGCGCGTACACGCCCACACAGCATCCAGAGACAGCATCTTGTCTTCCGTGATCACCGTGCCGCTGGTCGAAGTTGTGCCGAGCGAAGCCCATTGCTCAACATACTCAGGGCCTAGTCCCAGCAGCGCATTGATGGCCGACCGTAAACGTCCGGGTTTCTTCATGCCGCAAATACCGGTCGCGCCAGGAAGGCAGAGATGTCGGGCTTTTCATCAATCGTCATGCTTACTCCGATGGCCATCAGCAACGCTGCCATGTCGTCAATCTTGTCGGCCGAATTTCGTTTGTCTGGCGCCATGTTCATGTTCACGTCTCTTCGTGCCACCAGGTTCGACGCACACCAGGCAAGGACCGGATCGCCGCCATGCGAGAGATCGCCCGAGATGTATGTGCGTTCGAGTTCCTGCATGGCCGGGTGATAGGACTTCGTGCCCTGCACAAACTCGATCATCGGGACTTCTGCAACGACCAGGCGCTGCACCAGCTCTGCCGCGTTCCATCGGTCGTATGCCAGTGTCTGCAGGTTGAATCGGTGACGGATCTCGAGCACGGCGTTTTCGACCACTGCATAGTCGGTCACATCCCCTTCGGTTTGCTCGATCAACCCCGCGGCGACCCACCCGGCATAGGGCACTGTCCCGCGCTCCGTGCGTTGTTTCACGGCGCCCTCTGGCACCCAACGCCTGCCCCATGTCAGCAGCTTCCCCTCGATCCTCCAGACCAGCCGAAGTGAGCAAAGGTCGCTCGTGCTGGCGAGGTCCAGGCCACCCCAGCACGGCACATCTTTCAGAGCATCCAGATCGACCAGCCCATCACACCGCTGCCACTTCGGCATCAGAATCCAGCCACTCGCCGAACTCGCCGGCCGGTTCAGCCGCTTGACCTGAAACTCAGCCAATTTCGAGGGCATCGCCTTTGCCTCAACCGCCTCCTTCCGGATGGCCGTCAGCAAGTGCGGATTCACATCGATCAGTGGGTTCGCTTTCACCCACTTCGATTCATCGAAATCTGCGTCGTCCTGATCGATGGCGAAGAACACCACCAGGAAGTGGTCAGCGCTATCCGCGAACACTCCGTCGAGTAACTGGCGAGCGAAGTGCCGGATCTCCGACCAGGGGCCGGCGTTGATATAGCCCTCAGTCGTAGTGTACAGCCACAGCGGGTTACCGCGGGCACCGGCGGCGCTCGTGAGCACGTTAAGGAGGTCCGGCGTCTTGTGCGCGTGGATCTCATCGAGTCCGACATGCGACGGGTTCAGACCATCCTGCGTTGATGCCTTTGCATGAATCGGCTTAAACGACGCCCCGGACTCGAAGCGACTCACCGCCTTGGCCCACACCTGGAGTCCATACGCCTCGCGCAGATCGTGCTCACGCTCGACCATGCGTTTGGCCACATTGAAGATGATCGCAGCCTGTGGATACGTGGTCGCCGCACTGATCACCTGGGCGCCCGGTTCGTCTTCGCAGCATTCGCAGTACAGCAGGATGGCTGCTGCGAGCGTTGACTTACCGGACTTGCGGGCCGTGGCATAGAGCGCCGATGTGAACCGGCGTCCACCCGTTGTACGGACACGAAAGCCGAACAGCTGCACGACAAAGAACACCTGCGCCGGGTGCAGCACGATCGTCGGCGAGTCCCACACGCCCTCTACGTGCGGTAACTTTTCGATGAAGTCGCACGGGTCGTTTGCAAGCCATTCATCGAACCGGAATGAACAATTCCTGCGCTTCGCGCGTTTCAGGTCATCCAGGAACCGGCGCGCTGCCTGCCGGATCAGCTTGCCGTGTTTGCGCCCCTTTCGGTCCTTCCGAGCATTCCGCGCATATTCGATCGCCTCCGCGACGTATTCACGCACGCGGCTTCCCGTTGTTTGAGAATTTGTTCCCCTTCGGTTTCTCGCCAACGGCGGAGACCTTGCGCCGGCTGGCTGGAGTCATCCCGAACTCACCAAACAGATTGCGGAGCGCAGCGTCCTCTGCCGCCATCAGATCCATGCCGGCCTTCGCCTTCTGCCTGAACCGTTGCCAGGCATAACAAAGTTGTTCCAGCGGATAGAGGTCGACAATCTGCAGCACGCGAGACGCTACCAACGTTGGACCGAGATTTACCCACATTGCGGCGCCGTCTACGTTCAGATGCTGGGGCGCAGCCGGGAAATCCTCGACCAGGTCGTACTCCGGCGCGTCGGGCACATCGCGGCATGGTTGAATCGTTCCTGCCAGCACTTTCAGATTCCGCGGGGTGGGCTTGGTGGGCATTCTAATGTCTCAAATTTTCAAAATTCTGATCTGCACGTGCAAAAATCTATGTGG
>Ga0209702_10004484_pt1 | contig 20172 bp, 21 predicted proteins | sample FRY01_FD_187210 | JGI IMG/M metagenome (GOLD analysis project Ga0209702, IMG submission 187210) | Freshwater microbial communities from Lake Fryxell liftoff mats and glacier meltwater in Antarctica - FRY-01 (SPAdes) (version 2) | ecosystem: Environmental > Aquatic > Freshwater > Ice > Glacier...
CTATCTGACGCCACTGCACGGAAAAGTGCAGACCATCAAAGCGCTGGTCGTCAATATCCGTGCGGCCTTGCAGCATGTCAAGTCTATTGCGGAGCAGTTGCCCAGCGTCGACCGATGGGCCACGCTGTTGCGCTACATCTGCCAGCGTTTTGCGCCAACTATTGCCACCCCGATGCCTCAAACCGCGCTTGCGGGATCGGGGTAACTGCCGGATTTAGGTTCAGGCTTCCAGCGTCCCTCGAAAACTTCGAGGTAGACGCGGTCCACCAGCGCCTGCTTGGTCGGGAAGTAGTGATAGATCAGCGTATGCGTCACGCCGATGGCCGACGCCAGCTCGCGCATTTGCGCGTCGAAGCCATGTTCTGAAAAGAAAGTGATCGAGCCGTCAACGATGTGACGTTCGCGTTCGGCCACTGACATCCGCCGTTTGCGGGACGGCTCAGGCGTGCCAGCCTCGAGGGCAGGGGCTGTGGCTTGGTGGGGCGCGGGATTGGCCAACGGGGAAGCTGTCATGTCGAAACGGCGGTGGCAAGGTGTGGCGAGGCCATCAGTATGAGCCAGCGACGGGAGGTACATGATCCCACCCAAACACTGTTTCCGTTTGTGCACCAAATTTTTACAAGTCCGCTCCGTATTAGCTCAGCTCGAGCGGTGCGCCGTTCAGCCGCGCCTCGACCTGCGGCGGCAGGGCCGCGTGCAGCGCCGCGTGCAGGTAGCAGGTGCGTGCGCCCATCACCAGCAATCGCTGCATCACGGCGTCCGGCTCGTCGCCGTGCAGGAACAGGTGCGTGTCGAACGGGCCCACGGTGCCGACCTGCGCGCCGCCTGGCGACGCGTGCGCGCCGAACGGGCTGTACTGCACCATTCGGATTGCGCGAACCTTGTATTTCAGGTATTGCGCATAGCGAAGCAGCTGCGTCATGTAGCAAAACGACACGCCAGCCGCCAACAAGGCCAGGCCGGAAGGCGCGGCCGGATTTGCAATGCTCAGCTCGTCGCTTTCGAGACCGAAATGGTTGCCGGGCCGCGCCTTGAGCTGAGTGTGCATGGCGGTGAGTCCGCGTGCGATGTCCGTCAGCCGTGAGTGGCCCAAAATCCCAATTTCGACCTTGGCGCCCGCCGACGGCATCATCTCTGTCTTCACGGGTGGCATTGGGATCTTGGTCGTGATGCCAGCCATGTCCTTGCCGTCAGCCAGCGGGCATGGCGGTGTGCGGTACGACTTCAGGGGATCTGGCGCATCAGGCGAGGTTGAAGGCAGTGCCTCGGTCACTTCGCGCCGGATCCCGTTCACGTACAACGCAAACGTGTTGGCCAGCGGTGTGGTCATGGCTGCCAGCGCCGGAGACGCTGCAACCGCGTCACGCACCAGGTCGCGGGCGGCTAGTGCCGACAACGAGCCGGTGAGCTCGAGTCGAATTTGTGCTGGCAGGGCCGTTCCCTGGCCGTCTCCCTTGAAGAACGAGCCGCTGAACGAATAGGTGTTGTCCAGTTCCAGCTCGACGCCAGTGACCGCCAGCGCGCGGCTGCCAACGAGCCGCGCCACCTGGCCCAACAAGTCGGCTTGAAGCCCTGCATTGAAGAAGCCCAATGGGAACGGGGCCATGTCCGATCCCTTGAGGATGGGACCTTCGTCGCTCACGAGTCGCCACGCAGGCCCTGGATCGCCTTCGAGGACCAGCGCCTCTTTCTGGTGCCCGCCCATGGCGCGCGCGTCGACGCGCAAGTTCGCCGCTCCAACGGATCCCGCCAGAGGCCCAGTGCGGCTGCCCTCGCGGCGGAAGCAAAAGCCCAACGGATACCCGGAGCCTTCGATGGTGTCTGAAACATGGATCATGGAATAGCTTGCCTTCGTTTATTTGATCACGTACTCGACCGGTGGCGTCCAACCTTCGACCTTGAGATGGCGGATGTAGGACTTTAGCATGGCCGAGGCCGGCTGACCCTGTTTGTCGAGGTCCTTGGCGACCTTGTTGGGCCAGTCCTTGATGCCGGTGGCCCATTCCTGGCGGGCTGTCGGCGAAATTTCCGTGACGACATATTTCAATCGGAACATCAACGCCATTTCAACTCTCCCGCCCAATGATCTGAGTTCGCGGTGATTCATGAATGTCTACCCGGCGTCCAACCATGCTGCGCCAAGAATTGCTGACCTACTTCGGTCGGCTCTTGTTCGAGTGGGGTCGCCATGGTGTCATTCCATCGATTCATGAAACCGAAAAGCGAGATGACCGCAGTGATCTCCACAATGTCATTGTCACTCCAGTGCGCTTTCATTTTTTCGAATAATTGGTCGTCCACATCATTGGGGACCGAGGCAGCGGCTATAGCAAAATCCAGCGCCACCTTTTCTGAAGGGCTATACAAGGGACTTGTCTGATACTCCCAAACAGCGGCCATCTTGGCAGGATCGACTCCGAGACGAAGCGCACCTCCAACTGTATGCGCCATGCAGTATTGGCAGCCGTGTGCACGACTGGCGACGTGAGAGATGATTCTCTTGAAACCTACATTGACCGAGCCTTCAGGATCCCAGACCGCTGCTGCAAGTTGAGCTAATGCGCTTACAAGCTTTGGCCTTCTTTGCATGATCAGCACACTGTTTGGAACGAATCCCATAGCGCGGCGGTATTGATCAAAAGCCTTTTCGAGTTGGGGTGAAGTTTGCTCTGGAAGCGATCCTATGCGTGTCATTTAAATAAATCCAAAAAGTATGCGGCGATCGGTAAAGTGAAGTTTAGCGCGGGGCGAGGCGGTGTCCCGACTGTAGTTGCAGGTTGTTAGTCGTCAGGCGCTGGCAAACGCGGCGTACTGCGACGGATCGAACCAGCTACGATCCTGCGCGTCGAACTGGTTTTGCAGCGGGATGACCGGTGTCGCGGTAGGTTCCACCGCGGCTTCGAAGGTCAGTTCGATCAGGATGCCGTGCGGGTCGTACACGAACAGCTGCCACAGACCGACGGTCGGCAGCAGCGATGCGCGCCATGACAGGCCATATTCGACGCAGCGGCGCCGGGTCTGCTCGAAGTCCTGACACATGAACGACAGATGGTGCACCGCCGCCGAGCCGGACGGAACCGTGCCGTCTTCGAATTCCGCGTCGCGATCGGTGAACACGTGAATCAGAGCCTCGCCCCCCGGCGCTGCCGAGCGGAGCCAGAAGCCGGCGATCGGCATATCGGGCCGACGTTGATCGACGATCATGCCGAGCACACGCGTATAGAAGTTGCGCATGCGGTCGGGGTCGGCGGTGCGCAGAGCGCAGTGAAACAAGCGGGTAATCATAAAAGGCTCCGTAGTAAAGGGAAGGCGATGCGGGTGGGCGATATGGTGGTCACAACGACCTCAGACCGGCCATCGCCTCCAGTACGATGGCGACCGCGGCCGTATCCTGGGCGCCGAGTCCACCAGCCACCGCGGCAGTGAACAGCGGCACACATGAGGAAAACATCGGCGTCGGGCAACCCAGTTCGGCGGCGAACTCGCCAATCGACTTCAGGTCCTTGCGCCAAAGATCCAGCGGCATCGTGCGCACCGGAAGATACTCGTCGGCGATCAGCATTTCACCGCGCACGGCCAGGGCGCGCGAGCCGCCGGCACCGTCATTGACCATGTCGAACACTTGGCGCGGATCCAGCCCGGCCTTGCGCGCCAGTGCGAACGCCTCGCCAGCCGCCGCGGTATGGATCGCGACCAGCAGGTTGGCGATGAACTTCATCTTGGTGCCGTTGCCGTATGGTCCGAGATGATGCGGCGCGCGCGAGAAACCCTGGAACACGGGCAGGCAGCGGTCATAGGCCTCGCGCGAGCCGCTGCTATAGACGACGACATCGCGAACCAGAGCCTGCACGCCCGATCCTGACAACGGGCAGTCGAGCGTCTCGATGCCGACAGCGGCGAGCCGCCGCTGTGCTTCCAGTTTGTCGGCCAGCGGGAACGTACTGGTCTCGGCGACGATGCGGGTCTGGCCGGGTGCGGTGGTCAGCGCGTCGACCACCTGCGTCAGGGCCACCGTGGACGGCAGCGACGTAATCACGATCTGCGACTGCGCCGCGACCTCGCTCACCGACGCCGCCGCGCGCCCGCCGAGCAACGCGAACGTCTGCATCGCGGTGGGCGCGACGTCATAGCCGATCACGTCGAAGCCGGCGGCGATCAGGTTGCGGCTCATCGCCGAACCCATGATGCCCAGGCCGATCAGGCCGACCATCATGGCGCGTCGCCGCGCCGCATGGCCCAGTAGGCGGGCAGTTCGGTACAGTCACGGCCGCCCCATCCGGCGCGGCTCGCTTCGTCGTAAACCGCCAGCGTCTGCTCGGCCAGTGGCAACTTCATGCCGCGTGACTTGCCTTCGTCGATCATCGTTCGCAAATCCTTGCGTATCGAATCACAGTCGAAGGTAGCCGAGCCGGCATGGTTGGTCTTCAGCGCGGCGGCAACTGCGGCGCCGCGTGCCTTGAGCACATTGGTACCGCCGGACGTATCGGCAAACAGTTCGACCAGCCAGTCAGGGTCGGCACCGAGATGGCGACACAGGGCGTAGGCCTCACCGAAGCTCTGCCAGAATACCGCCAGCGGCAGGTTGATGGCCAGCTTCATGCTGGCGCCGGCACCGATCGGTCCGACATGGTCGGCGCGCCGGCAGAGCTGGTCGATAATCGGCCGGGCGCGCGCGACCGCGGCCGCATCGCCGCCGATCAGACCGAGCAGCTTGCCCGACAGCGCGGGACCCACCGTGCCGCCGACTGGACATTCGACCAGGTCGGCACCTTTGGCAGTAACCTGTTCGGCCAGTGCCACCTCGGTGTGGGGCTGCACGGTGCTCATCTCGATGAACAGCTTGCCGCTGACATCGCCGCTCAACAACCCCTCCTTACCGTGGTAAACATCGTTGATGGCCGCGGCGTCGGTCAGGATTGTGATGATCACCTCCGCACCGGCCGCCAGTTCCGCTGGGGTGGCCGCACTGGTGGCGCCGGCCGCTAGCAGCGGCGCCACTTTGGCGCTCGAGCGGTTCCAGACGATCACGTCGTGACCGACATCGCGCAAGCGCCGGGCGATCGCGCTGCCCATGCGCCCGAGTCCTGCAATAGCAATCTTCATACCATTATCCTAGTTAATATTTTCGTAGTATCACGCTGCAACGGGGTCTCGCAGTGCATAGATTTTTTCGGCGGTGTGCTGGAGCACCGCAAGCCTTTCGTCGGCCGTCAAATGGCTCAGGCAGCGGCGAAAAACGGTGGTCAGGGTCGCGTAGTCGGTCCACAGCTTCTCTATCGGAAAGTTGCTACCAAACATGCAGCGCGCCGGCCCGAACAAATCGATGGTCTGCTCGATCACCGGACGCCACGTCGCTTCGGAGCAGGCGCGCACAAAGGTGCCCAGACCGGACAGCTTGACCACCAAGTTGGGGCAGGAGGCGAGGCTCTGCATCTGTTCTCGCCAGTACTGCCAGCCTGCCGCGCTGCGATCTTCCAGCATGCCCGCGTGCAACAGGATGAAGGTCACGCCGGGAAAATCGCGGATTAGTTGCAACGCGCGCGGCATCTGGTCTGGGAACACCTGCAACTCGAACGCAAGCGATCGGTCCTGAACCTGGGACAGACCGCGACGCCACGGCAGATCATCGAACAGGTCCGGCGTTGCGGCGAAGCGATAGGCCGGGTTACGATGCCAGTGCAATTGCTGGCGAATTGCACGGACACGACCGCTGGCCAGTTCGCGATCAAGCACGTCGCCGAGATTAACGGCGGCCAGGTCGGCGTAGGCGGTGATCGCGTGTGGATAGCCGTGGCGCTGCGCCACCGACTGCACCCAGGCGACCTCGTCAACTTCGGCGTGGGCTGCCACGTTGGCTTGGACAAACACCGACTTGACGACGTGGCTGGACTGACAGTCGGCCAAGTACTCGTCGATCGTATAGTCGCGCCGCAACGCCTCATATTGCCCGAAGATGCGTGGCACCGGCGGCCCGTTTAGCCACGGCGTGTGCGCGATGCGCCATATGTGGTGATGCGCATCGACGATCCCCTCGTGCGTCGGGAGTGGGGTGTTTGTTCGCTGATCAGTGGTATCGGACATTAGATAACCTTGTCGGTTGCCGGGTCGATCACGTGCATGTGAGCCAGGTTGGCGCGCAATCGCATCGACTCGCCCGGCGCCACTGCGCTGCTCGGCTCGACGCGGGCACAGACTTGGGTGCGTCCGATGCGGAAAAACATCATGGTTTCCATTCCCATCGGCTCGACCACGTCGATGGGAATAGTGAACTCGGCGGAGCCTGCTAGCTGATCGTTACGCACCTCGGTGATGTGTTCCGGGCGCAAGCCAAGCACGACCGGCTTGCCGACGCAGGCGGCGTAGCGTTCGGTGCGATCGGCCGGAACCGGAAACACGATCTGATCGCTGACGATTAGTTCCAGACCAGTCCCGCTGCGCGAAGGCACCATGCGCGCGTCGAGAAAGTTCATCGCCGGCGATCCCATGAAGCCGGCGACGAAGCGCGTCTGCGGCGCGCTGTACAGTTGTTGCGGCGTGCCATACTGTTCGATCAGGCCTTGGTTCATAACGACCACGTAGTCGGCCAGTGTCATCGCTTCGACCTGGTCGTGCGTGACGTAGATGGTGGTGGTGCGCAACTGCTGGTGAAGGCGCTTGATCTCGGTGCGCATGTGAACGCGCAGCGTGGCGTCCAGATTGCTCAGCGGTTCGTCGAACAAGAATACCTTGGGTTTGCGCACGATGGCACGGCCCATCGCGACGCGCTGGCGCTGGCCGCCGGACAACTGCTTGGGACGCCGGGTCAGCAGGTCACCGATTTCCAGTATCTTCGCGGCGTCTCCGACACGACGGAGAATCTCGTCTTTCCCGATGCCGCGCAGGCGCAGGCCGAACGACATGTTCTCGAACACCGTCATGTGCGGATACAGCGCGTAGCTCTGGAACACCATTGCGATGTCGCGCTGTTTCGGCGGGACGTCGTTGATCACCTCGCCGTCGATGCAGATTTCGCCGTCGGTGACATCTTCAAGGCCCGCGATCATGCGCAGCGTGGTGGTTTTGCCGCAGCCAGACGGGCCGACGAGGGCGACGAACTTGCCATCCGGAATGTCTAGGCTGATGCCGCGCACCACCTCGAGGTTGTCAAAACGCTTGGTGACTTGGTGCAGTTCAACGGTGGCCATGGATTCCCATCATTTGATTGAAGTAACCGTTCTGCTCAAGATTGGCCACCGGCTGTAGGTCGACAGACTCTTCGGGCGCCACCAAACGTGGCAATGCGCCCAGGCGATGCAGCACCTGTGCGGCATTGCGCATGCCCTCGACGCTCGGGAACATCATGCCGCCCATCAGCCGTGCGAACAAGACCCAGGTCGCTTCGAGCACTGCCAGGTCGGGCTCGCCAGTATGTTTGCGAAGTACCTCGACGCCAAAGCCGGCATCGGTACGAAAGCACCATACCCCCTGGCAGAAGGCCTGCACGTAGCGCACCACAACGTCGGGACGTTGCACGTTGAAGCGCCGGGTAGTCGCGGCGCAGCTGTTCTGAAAGGCGACGTCCAGTCGGCCGAGGTCCTCGATCAGCGCCCAGCCACGCTTGGCCGCCTGGAACGGTTCCGGTGCGTGCATGATCGCCACGTCAACGCGCTCTGCATCGAGCAGCAGATCCAGCCGTGGGCCGTCAGTGCCGACCACGACGATCTGCGCATCGTCGCCGATCTGCCAGCCCCAGCGATCGAACGCCGTCAAGATGGCACATTCGTCGGCGTCGTTGCGAGCGACAACGCCCCAGCGCTTGCCGCGCAAATCCTCACGCGTTTTAAGGCCGGGTCGAGCCGATACCTGCTGTGCGCTACGGCTGATCGCCGAAGCGATCACAACCGCGTCGCCGCCGTGGCGCAGGTTGACCAACAGCAGCTCGGGCCCGACGGTGTTGATGAAATCGACTTCACCGGCCAACAGTGCCTCGAGCGCACGCGGATGCCCCGGACACGACACCAGTTCGACCTGTAGGCCGACCGCGTCGAACGCGCCGGACTCGATCGCGGCGAACACCGGCGCGATACCGGCACCACGATGCGCGATGCCAATTCTGATTTTTTCCATACTACCTTTGTCGTTCATTTCAATCCACTCAGGCCAAACCCACGAGTTATCAGCCGTTGCAGTAGCACGAACAGCAGGAACGTCGGGATGGTGGCAATTACTGCAATCGCCATCTGCTCGGTGGCCGGATTGCCATAGGCCTCGCCGAACTGCACCAACCCGAGCGGGAAGGTCCGAAACGCATCGATCGACACCACCGTCAGCGGCCACAAGAACTGATCCCAACTGTCGCGGAACGAGAATATCGCCAGCACGGCCAGCGCCGGAATGCATTGCGGGACGATGATCTGCAACAGGATGCGCAGTTCACCGGCCCCGTCCATGCGTGCCGCTTCGATGAAGTCGGTCGGGATAGACAGAATCGATTGACGCATCAGGAATATCCCGAACGCGTCGATCAACAGCGGGCCGATGAGACCCTGATACGAATTCATCCAGCCAAACTTGTGGATTACCAGAAAGGTCGGTATCAACGTGACCTCCAGCGGCAGCATCATCGTGCTCAGGATCAACAGCAGTACGACCTTGTCACCCCAGAACTGGAATTTGGCCAGCCCGTAGCCCGCGAGGGTGCAGAAGATCACGTTCCCGACCATCACTGCCAACGACACGATGCCGCTGTTTAGAAAGTATTGCGGAAAGGCACCGCGCGACAGCGCGTTCGGATAGTTTTCCGGATGCCACACCGAAGGGATCCATTCGGTGGCGAACTGGAACATCTTGTCGCCGGCCTGGAACGAGGTCGTCAGCATCCACAGGATCGGCAGCACGACGAAAAACGTCAACGATGCCAGCGCGACCAGACCGACCACTGGCTTGGCGCGCACCAGTATGCGCCGGGTCAGGCTCGAGGCGCGACGCGAACGGTGGCGCGGGACGGCCTGGGCAATCGCGCTCATGAATTTACCTGCTCGCGTCGCAGGAAAAAGCGCATCTGCAAGGCCGTGAATACCAGCATAATGGCGAACAGCACGACCGAGATCGCCGCCGCCATCCCCATCTTCATGTACGAGAACGCGGTTTCGTAGATTAGCATCGGCAACACGCGCGTCGCGTTGCCGGGGCCACCACCGGTCATGATGTAGGGCATCAGAAAGATGCGCGCAGACAACAGCGCCGAAACCACCACGACGAAGAAGATCGTTGGCGAAAGCAACGGCAGCGTGATGTGCCAGAAGCGGCGCAGCGCACCGGCACCTTCCAGCTCGGCCGCTTCGTAGTAGTCGGCCGGCAAAGCCAGCAGCGCGGCTAGAAATACCACCATGAAGTACGGCGCGAACCGCCACACGGTCACGATGATGATCGCTGGCAACGCAGTCGAATCGTTGGTCAGCCAGTTGATGCGTCCGATCCCGAATGGCTCGAGCACCTGGTTGACCAAGCCGTACGGATGCAGCAGGAACCGCCAGACCAGACACACCGCAAGGATCGGCATCAGGTTGGTCAGGAACATGATCGTCATACACGAACGGGAACCGGGAACGCCCGTGTTGATCGCCAGCGCCAGAGCGAGGCCGACGACGGTGATCAGCAGTGTCGACCCGGCAATGTAGAACAGGGTGTTGATCAGCGTCTCGCGAAAGATCGGGTCAGCCAGCAGCAAGCGGTAGTTCTCCAATCCGACGTAGCGCGGCGGCGACACGATGTCGTAAGCATGGAAGCTCAGATCGATCGCCCACAACATCGGCCCGTACTTGAACACCGCCAGAAACAGCAGCGTCGGCAGCACGAAACCGAAGCCCCAGAGCTGGATGCGATGGCGATACCGCAAGCTCCAACCCCGCCGCTTGCGCGGCAGCCTTTGGCGGTGGGCAAGATCGATCGCGGTCGCGCTACCCGACTCCGACGCGAGTCCTCTGCTGCCGACGTCGAGCACTTAAGCCTTCTTCAGAGCGGCCGACGCACGGTCGACTTCGGCCGCCGCTTCGTTGAGCGTCTGCTGGATGTCGCCATTGTTTAGCAACACTTTCTGCACAGCGCGATGCATCGCGTCGGACAATTCGTTGTACACCACGGTACGCGGCAGATACACGCCCCGGTCCCTGGCGCCCAGAATCTCGTCGACGTGAGGGAAGGTCTTCACGGCCGGGTTGTCGGCCCAGCCGCTCTTGCGCGCCAAGGGGAATGGTTGGGTGTCGGCCCACGCGTCGAGCGGATCGGACATGATGAACTTGTACAGATCGTGCAGCGCTTCCTGCTTGGCCTGGGACACCTGCGCGTTGATCACCAGATTGAAGCCGTAGGACGTCGAGAAGCCCTTGGTCGAGCCGATGCCCGGATACTGGATCGGTTTGAAGTAACCTTCGGCGGCCATCTTCTCGTTTTGCGACTTGATCGCGACCAGCGGCAGCGGGTGGCTCCAGAACATCGAGCAGCGCTCCTTGAGCCAGTCCATCCCCGGCAATGGAGCGGTGGCAATCGTGTCGGTCGGATCCTCGGTACCATATTGCCGCACCATCGACGCGCGCAGCGTCATCGCCTTGACGCCGGCGACATTGTTGACCGTGCATTTTCCGGCATCGTCGAACCACTTGCCGCCGCTCATCAAGAGAATCGGGTTGTATTGGAGCATGGTCCATACTGGCGCAATCATGGAGAACTTGAAGCCCTGCCGTGTGAACTTGCCGCCTTCCTTGCGCGTCAAGCGCTTGGCGACCTCACCGAACTCGTCCCAGGTCTTGGGTGCGTTCTTGACCGGGTCGAGCCCAGCTTCCTTGAAGTGATTGGTGTTGATGTAATTGGAAAAGGCATAGAACCACAGCGGGTAGCCATAGACCTTGCCGCCTTGCGTCGCGCCAGCCACGAACGCCGGTGCGAAGTCATCGACGAACGCGTTGTAGTTGGCATAGCCGAGCCGGCTCACGTCCAGCGGCGCCAGCAGGTTCTTCGACATCCAGACCGGCATGACCCAGTCTTGGCTGACGAACCCGTCCGGTGCGGTGCCGGTGGCATAGCCGACGCTGACCTTCTTGCTCAGATCGCCCATGGCAAACCACTGGAAGTCGACCTTCACATGCGGGTTCCGGTCGGTGTACTGCTTCACGCGCTTATGGAGCCAGGGGCGCTGTTGCGGATTCTCGAAGGTCCAGAAACTCAGGCTGATCGGTGCCTTGCCCTGCGCGAAGACCGTCGGCGCGCCGGTCGCCGCCGCAACCAACAGGCCCGCAGCGCCAATGTCGCGGACGAACTCGCGACGCGTATTCTGCGAACCGCTCTTGTCAGACTTGCTATCCATAAGGTCTCCTAGTTGGTGATTTAATTTAATTGGCATGACTTGTCTCCTGGTTGGTTGGTTGATTTACTTGGCATGACTTGACAGATGCACCGTTAACCGTTAGTTGTTCCATCGGCCGCGCGCTGACTCTGATCAGGTATTCAGGCGACACGCCCAGCGCGGGGTCGCTCCATGGCCCTTGCAGGCCCTGCTCGATGAAGGCGCCCAGATGCTGCGCGAATCGTACCGCTTGGCGGCCGGGTGGCACGCGCAGCGCATCGAAACGTTCGAGCGCCCCGACCACGCGATCCGCTGCGCGCGGGTCGTGGCCGGTGCCGCTACCGACGCACGCCGCCAGCGCCTGCGCGTCCTGTGCAGCCTTGAGTACACCGATGCCGACGTGCGGCCGTGCGACGAACGCGGCATCGCCGATCAGCGCGATGCGACCGAACGCAATGCGCGTCGACTCGACGTCGTAGATCGGCTGGATCATGTGCTGCTCGGCGCGCAACACGATCTCAGTGAACGGGGACGGCAGTGTCGTCAGCGCGTGCGTCTTCAGTCGCTCGATGTGTTCGGGCCGGATCAGCGGCGGTGGAATGGAGTATTCGTGAGTGGCGCCTGACGCATCGGTCAGCAGGTCATTCAATGAGTCGACGCCGCCTATGTTCCGATACCACAGGTAACTGTAGCGGCGTTGCCCGGGTTCGCGCGAATCGTCGGGGCCGAGCAGGGGATAGCCGATCAGTTGTCCATCTCCAGGGAACACAAACGAATACAGACCCACTGTTTCGGCGCGAAATTTGGACGACAGCACCGCTTCGGCCATCACGCCGCGAAAGGCCACATAGCCACCGTAGCGCGGCTCGATCTGTGGCGCAACGAGGGCGCGTACTTTTGAACGGAAGCCATCAGCGCCGATGACCAGATCGGCTTGCACCCGCCGGCCGTCAGCGAACAACGCGACCGGTTTGCCCGGTCCAGTCTGCAGGTCAACCAGTTCTTGGCCAGAGTGATAGCGCTCGACCGGAAACACAGCGTGCAGTTGCCGGTAGACAAAGCCCCACGAGGTCAGGTATTGCGGATGCTCGAAGCGGTCGATGATCTGACCGGACATGCCGTACGCGACGCGGCCATCAACATCGATGCCGACCGGCTCTTCATTGACCCCGGCTTGCCGCAGCAATGTGGTCAGTTCGGTGTGTCCGGCAATGCCTGCGCCACGGCCGCTCAGTCCCGATGCGGCGCGTTCGAAGACTTCGACGTCCCAGCCTTGCCGCAGCAGCATGTTGGCGACGAACAGACCGCCGACTGATCCGCCGATAACGACAGCTTTCATAGGCATAAGAAATTTAACCGCATGATTTTTTGGATTATATGCCTATTTTCGTAAATATATAAATATACGACAATATTTTTTTGTAAAATGGACTGAACAAGTAGCCATTACGTAAGAAAGAACACTCTTGACCAAGTCATATGTCGTAAGCTCTGATGAGCGCCATGCCATACAGTTCAAAGGCATTCATGCCAATAAGATAACCCTGGCAGAGGACGTCTACCGACGTATTTACGCCGACATCGTTGCCGGGCGTCTTAACGCTGGGGAGAAGTTGTTTTTTGCGCGACTTAAGCAACGCTACGGGGCGGGAACCAGCCCACTGCGCGAGGCGCTACAAAGGCTAACTACAGAGTGTCTGGTCGTTTCTGAGGGATATATCGGGTTCCGGGTCGCCCCTATGTCACTTGACGAGTTGGTGGATATCAATGCCCTGCGGGTTTTGCTGGAGGTGCGAGCCTTGCGAGAATCCATTGAGCATGGCGATGTCACATGGGAAGCAAAGGTGCTTGCGTCCTCGCATCAGTTGGCGCGAACACCCATTCCAGCGGATCCTGACTCTGAAGACGCAGAGCAATGGGAAGAGCGACATAGACAATTTCATGAGGCACTGATCTCGGCGTGTCCATCGCGGTGGACATTGAATTTTTGCGCCTCTTTGTTTTCCCAGTTCCGCAGATACAGGCGAGTCATCCTGCGGCGATATTGGAAATCCAACCCACTGAGAAAAGCGGTCGATGCCGAGCACCAGCGTCTAGTGGACGCAATCCTCAAAAGGGACGGCAATCTGGCAGGGAAGTTGCTGGAGGCGCACTACAACAGCAGCGCAGAGCGCGTAGTGGCCCAGTTCAAGGGCTGAGTGAGTAAGTATTGACAATAAAAAAAATCTGGCGTATATTTTCTATGGACGGTCTGTTCGCAATGCGGACACAGATGGCCGCTGGAGTTTGCGCGACAGTATCGAATGGTGGACGCGCCCGTCACCTTGGCTATTGATCGCACTTTTTAGAACGAATTGGAGCAAATATGGAAAAACTGATTGTGACGGTGACATGTGATTCGACCATGTCCTATCCAAGCAACCCCCACAACCCGACGCCAAAGGGTGTTGATGCGGTCGCGGCCGAATACGTTCGGTCGGTCAACGCAGGAGCGGCCTTATGCCACCTGCACGGGCCCTATACGGTAGACGAAAAGATTCAGGCCGATGGCACCAAGCTTTCCGATCTCGACATCCCGGGTTGGAAGCGCCTGCGCGACGGCATCCTGGCCGGGTGTTCACCGATCATTCAATACGGCATCGCCAATGGCCGGTTTCCGCAACGCAAGCAACTGATGGCGGAGCAGAAGCCCGACATGATCTCGACGTGCTTCAACGCTCACGACGAATGTTTTGCTAACGAACCAGGCAATCCGCCGGTCGAGCTCTACGGCCTTCACAGTCGCGATGAACTGCGCGAGTACTGCGCAGTGACCAATGAGCTCGGGGTCAAGATTGAAGTCGAGGCGTTCCATTACGGCGGCGTGTGGAACGCGATGCTGATGCAAGAGGAAGGCCGGCTGCCAGGTCCCGTCTGGGTGACTTTCTTTCTGGGATGGAAGGGTGGATGCTGGACGCCTCCGACACCAAAGGCGCTGGTGTACATGGCAGACCATTGTCCGAAAGGTTTCATCTGGAACACGAGCGTCATGGACCCGCTGGAATCGTGGAAGGTCCTTGCGACCGCCATCAGCCTTGGCGGACACGTTCGCGTGGGCATGGAAGACAACCCGTTTCTGGAGCCTGGCCAATACGCGCGCTCCAATGCCGAGATCGTGGAAAAGGTCGTGCGTATTGCGCGCGATCTCGGACGTGAGATCGCGTCGCCCGCGGAGGCCCGCGCCATGATCGGCTTGCCACCGAAGGCAGGTCACGGCGCCGAAGTCAAATAGCCGAGATTGGTGTCGACACCAATGCTGCATATCAACTCAACTCATCGCGAGAAGAACTCCCCATCTTTCCGAACGTTGGGGCGACCGCAACTAACCTTTGCAAAATAAAAGCGAGGTTCAGATATGACTAGAGAAACGGAGGTTACACGTGGACTACAACTACGAACGCTTTAGAACGTCGAATTACGAATATGAAAAGTTTCCCGGTCCCAAAGCCGGCGAGTTCATGCAGGATTTCACGCTCCATAGCTTGAACGGAAAAGAGGTGAAACTTTCGGACTATCGCGGCAAATGGCTGGTGATCGAAACGGGCAGTAGCACATGCCCGATGTTTGTCAAAAACATCAATCCCTTCAAGAAACTCATGCCCAAATATCCGGAGGTGGAGTTTCTGGTGGTTTATGTACGTGAAGCCCACCCGGGTTCGCGCACCCATGCTCATCAGACGCTGCAAGAAAAAATCGCGCTCGCCGCGGAAATGCAGCAGGAATATGGCGACCCGCGGCCCATGCTGGTGGATCACGTCAATGGCGAAATGCACCGGTCGATCGGTTGTTTTCCCAACATGGTTTACCTAGTCGACCCGCACGGCGAGGTCGTCTACCGGTGTGACTGGTCGTTTGCACATCTGGTCGAAAAGGTGCTGGATGACCGGCCCAACATCAATCGTCAGGAACGCCAGCAGATCATAACAGCGGCGCCCTGGATCGTCATTCCCGTGACACTGAAAGGTGGCTGGGACGCGCTGTGGGATCTCGTTATCGAGTTGCCCGGCATAATCTGGGGCCACTTGAAGGTCGACATCGCAAGAATTTTTGGGAAAAAACCGGGCTAGCCTAGTACTGAGACACGCAAATTACGCAACATACGCACATGTTAGATCGCGGCTCATTCAAGTACACGGCATGTTTCGAAATAAATGTGTTGCTGTACTAGGTTAACTGATTGCTTGCAAAGATTCACAAGGAAAGGTGACTATGGCATCGTTGCTAAAATTGCATGCCTCGGCCTGTGCCCTGCTCAATCTGCTCGGAGCGATTACACTCGTCCTCATCGTGTTTCTGATATGCGTCGACGTGATCGGCCGCGCCTTCTTCGGCTCGCCTCTCTTCGGTGTCCCGGAAATCGTGAAAATGTCGGTTGTAGCGATTGCGTGGTTCCAGATGGCGCACACCCTGAGGATCGGTGCTCATCTGAGGACTACAGTTCTCATCGACCGCCTACCTGTGCTGCGTTATTGGATGAGCACGTTCGGACCGCGCGCTGCGATTCCCATCGTGAGCGCCGCCGCTTGGGGCGGTATTACTGTACTGAGAACTATGGTCGATCCGAGCGATGCCTGCACACATAGTCAAGGCGAGCGTGCGAGCCATAGTGGATGGGGATGGCAACTCGCGATCCGCCGATCTGCTGAAGCGCGGGTCGGAGGAGTCGGTGCCGGAGTGTCATTATGTGAATCCCGTATCAGACCTCCATCAACGACATTGGTGATGGCTGGCCGCAAGCAATGTTCTGAATAAAGAGCCATGCCACCCATATCCAACATCGCGGATCTCCGTGCGATCGCGTACCGAAAAATCCCGCGAGTGATTTTCGACTTCGTCGATGGCGGCGGGTACGACGAAGTGACCATGAACGCGAACCGATCAGACCTCAACGCGCTGCGCTTCCATCAGCGCGTGATGGTCGACGTCTCGACTCGCTCGCTCCAATCGACAATCCTGGGTCAGACCGTTTCAATGCCGGTTGCGATCGCACCGGCAGGACTCACCGGCTTGGTGCATGGCGACGGCGAGATTTTGGCAGCGCGCGCGGCGCAAGCCTTCGGCGTTCCATTTTGCCTTAGCACGATGTCCATCTGTTCGATCGAGGACGTACGCGCCGCTGTTGACAAGCCATTCTGGTTTCAACTTTATGTGATGAAGGACCGGGATTTCTCCAAGTCATTAATTCAACGCGCAGTCGACGCCAAATGCTCGGCGCTGGTTCTCGCGGTCGACGCTCCAATGCGAGGTCAGCTCAATCGCGACATCAAAAATGGTCTGGCTGTACCGCCACGGCTCACGCTTGCAAACGCGCTCAATCTGGCGACCAAACCAATGTGGATTTTGCGCGTACTTCTTGGCAAGCGAAAAACATTCGGGAATCTGGCGGGGCAGATTGATGGGGCGAGTGACATCAAGGCGTACTCGTCCTGGATCATCAATCAGTTCGACCCGTCGCTGACGTGGCGAGACGTGCGGTGGGTGCGTGACCTTTGGCCGGGCAAGCTGATCGTCAAGGGCGTACTTAGCCCCGAGGACGCAAGGCTGGCTGTGGATATCGGATGCGATGCGATCGTCGTCTCCAATCACGGCGGTCGTCAGCTTGATGGGGCGCCTTCCTCAATAGCAGTGCTGGGCAGCGTCGTCGACGCTGTCGGGCATCGTGCCGAGATCATGTTCGACAGTGGCGTACGTTCCGGACAGGACATGCTGAAGGCGTTGGCACTCGGAGCGCGCGCATGCCTAATCGGCCGCGCGCCCCTGTACGGACTTGGTGCCATGGGGGAGGCCGGGGTGCGGACCGCATTGGAAATCCTTCGAAAGGAGCTGGACTTCAGCATGGCACTCACTGGTTTGCGGGATGTACGTGATGCATCAAGGGACTTGCTTTGGTCCGCGGCTCCATCGCTGCCGATAACGGATCAGCCGATCCATAAGCTCAGTCCTAGAATAGACACCGTGACAACAAAATAGGGTTCTGGCGAATTAATTTTTTTGACGCTGACGACCTGCTATGTAGGGCATTTCCCGTCGTTGACCACTACATGTAGTGGTCAACGTTTTACATTTTTAACTAATGCGACAAAACCCTTCAGGTTCATACCTGAATTGGAAAATACCCCACAATAGGTGCTACGTGCTGAACCTGATACATACACTGACCCGCCAGCCGACCAAGGAGAGGTCGAAGGTAACCCGCAGACCGATTAAGGACGCGAAGAACGCGCACGCCGCCAGTGGCAACACCGAACGTAATGTGGTGAAGAGCCTGCGCAGGGCAATGAGCATTCTCGAAGCGATCGCCGCCAGTGGGCGGCCGTTGTCAGTGGCGGAACTTGCAACTTCCACCGGACTTGCTCGAACGACCATCCACAGAATCGTGCAAACGCTAGTGTCGCTCGCCTACCTGGCACAGTCGGAGGTCGACTCGAGGCTGACGATAGGTCTGCGCACCTTGCCGCTCGCTGCGAGCGCGCTCGATACCAATCGCATGCGGATCGAAGCGTTGCCGCACCTGCAGGCCTTGGCTCAGCGCACGGGAATGCGGGTTAATCTGGGCGTGCTCTTTGATAACCAGGTGATGTACCTGGCTGGTGTAGAAAAGCCATCGCTGCCGACTATCTATTCTCGATTCGGCAAAATGGCTCCAGTCCATTGTTGTTCGTTGGGGAAGGCCATCCTCGCGTTCCTACCGAAGAAAGATGCCCTGCGGACTCTTGCGGCGTGGCCCCTTACCCGCCAGACACCGAACAGCATCACCAGTATGGACCGGCTTCTTGAAGACCTGGAGGCCACTCGGGCTCGCGGCTATGCGATTGACGCTGCAGAGCATCAACCGATGACTTTCTGCGTCGCTGCTCCCATTTACGATATCTCTTACCAACCGGTCGGCGCAGTCTCCATTAGTGCTGGTTCAGCCGACGCCGTTATCGCGGAAGTGGGCGCGGTCCGCCATTGCGCGGAGCTGATCTCTCACCGGCCGTGACATCGCATATATGAATGCAGCCGCCGCTGATGTAACCTGGGATTTCGTGGTGATAGGCGCCGGATCCGCCGGCTGTGTGCTGGCACATCGATTGTCGAGTGGCGGGAATCGGGTTTTGCTGGTTGAGGCAGGCATCGACACACCACCGGACCGTGTACCGGCTGACATCCGAGACCTGTTCCCACGTTCGTATTACAACGATGCGTACATGTGGCCGAACCTCAAGGCCCATTTGCGTTTTGTCGGCCAAGACGCACCCCGTCGATTCGACCAGGCTCGGGTGATGGGCGGTGGCTCGAGCGTCATGGGAATGCTAGCCAATCGGGGGCAACCGAGCGATTACGATAGCTGGGCTGCGGCAGGCGCAGATGGCTGGAGCTGGTCGGACGTGTTGCCCTACTTCCGACGACTCGAAACTGATAGCGATTTCGAAGATGACCAACACGGCAAAACGGGACCGGTCACCATTCGTCGCCACAAGATCGCAGACTGGCCACCATTCTGTGCGGCGGTTGGAGAAGCGGTGGGGCGTCGCGGTTATCCGATCATCCCCGATATGAATGCGAATTTCGCGGATGGCTATTGCTCGTTGCCGCTGAGCAGCACGCCCGCGCAGCGTGTCTCGTCCGCGTCCGCTTATCTCGACGTCCCGACCCGGAATCGAGCTAACCTCTCCATTGAAACCGGCACTACCGTTCAGAAGATTCTCTTCGATGGACGTCGGGCCACCGGCGTTGTCGCGACCCGAGGGAATACCAGCATCCGGTTCAACGCCCACAATGTTGTGATATCGGCGGGAGCGATCCACTCCCCCGCACTCCTGCTGCGTTCGGGCGTAGGGCCCCCCGAGGAGTTGAAGGCGCTGGGCATCGACCTCGTCTGTCCATCGCTCGGCGTCGGACGCAATCTCCAAAATCATCCGGTGCTCTACCTGGCCACGCATCTAAAACCGGAGGCGCGCCAAGCACGAACCCAGCGATCGTTATTCAATTCAGCCCTGAGATTCAGTTCAGGGATCGAGCCTGGTCTGTCCGGCGACATGCTTATGCTCGTGCTGAATAAGTCGTCATCGAACGGATTAGGAGAACGCATCGGCGCGCTGGGAGTTTCCGTCTATCGGCCGTTTTCACGCGGCTCCGTGACGCTTGCGTCGCCGGATCCACGGGTTCCTCCGCAGGTGGAGTTTCGCTTTATGAGCGACACTCGAGACTTGCAACGCATGATCGGAGGCTTAAGCTTGGCATTGGAATTGATGCGCGATCCGGCGGTCGCATCCCTTCGCAACGAGCTCTTTGCCGCCGGATATTCCGAAAATGTGCGTCGATTGAATGCGCCCGGCGGATTAAACGTCGCGGCGACAACAGTCTTGGGCGCCGCTTTGGACGGCCCGCCATGGTTGCGGCGACTGCTCATGCGTCGCGGGCTCGCCCCGGATGAGGTTCAAGAGATCGACATGGGGAGCGAGTCCTGGCTCGCACGCACGGTGAACGAGCGCACGATACCGATGTTTCATCCTGCCGGTACCTGTCGCATGGGCGCCGCGAACGATCCCGACGCCGTGCTCGATGCGACCTGTTCGGTGCGCGGATTAGCCGGCTTGCATGTCGTGGACGCTTCGATCATGCCGACGTTGGTGCGCGGCAACACTAACATCCCGACCATCATGCTCGCAGAAAAGGCCTCCGATATTCTGCTCCGGAAATTTACGGCTTCCTAGTGTAGTGTTTCACTCTGTTTGAACCGTTTTGAGTTTTTCCCTGGCACGTATGACCTTTCGCAAGATGTCACGAGCACTCTTGGTCCAGATGAAGGGTTTGGGGTTCTCGTTATG
>Ga0209702_10004486_pt1 | contig 20162 bp, 12 predicted proteins | sample FRY01_FD_187210 | JGI IMG/M metagenome (GOLD analysis project Ga0209702, IMG submission 187210) | Freshwater microbial communities from Lake Fryxell liftoff mats and glacier meltwater in Antarctica - FRY-01 (SPAdes) (version 2) | ecosystem: Environmental > Aquatic > Freshwater > Ice > Glacier...
TTCTAGGTGCAATATAAAATAGTATTTTATTCATCATTAACCGTTACAAACGGATAAGCTATATTCGTTGCTATATCTCATTATATATGATTATAAAATGTAAAATATGCAAAAAAGAGGTAGAAGGGAGGGCAGATAAAAAGTTTTGTTCTGTTACGTGCAAAAACTACTATCATATCCACCTAAGGCACGCATCTAAACAAGCCGCTATCCGTATAAATGAATACCTGAAACGAAACCATGGTATACTATTAGAACTATTGGGTAAAAATAAAACGCAAATAAAAGTATACAGAAATGTGTTGGAAGATAAAAAGTTTAGATACAAGTATCATACCCACACTCACCTAAATAGTCAAGGAAAAACATTTCACTACATTTATGATTTAGGCTGGATGTCTTTCTCAGATGATGAGATACTGATTATACGGCAGCGATAAAGTGCACTACCACACCCTTTGTACCGTATCACACTATTTGTTGACTTAAACTTAACAGTATACTTAATCCCGATAAAACTACCTTTGTACTATGAGTCTTTCAGAACAAATATCAGAACAAATGAAAACGGCTATGAAAGCCAAAGATGCAGTTTCCCTAAGAGGTCTTAGAGCCATAAAATCTGCCCTTATGCTACTAGCTACCCAAGAAGGTGGTAAGCCAGTAACGGCAGAAGATGAGATGGCTACGCTAGTGAAAATGGCGAAGCAACGCAAAGACTCACTCACCATATACAAGGAGCAAAATAGAGAAGACCTAGCCGTGATAGAGGAAGAGGAGCTTGTCGTGATAGAAAAATTTCTACCTGCTCAGATGAGTGAGGAAGAAGTAGCCAAGGAGATAGAAGCGATAATGGCTCAGACGGGTGCTAGCTCTATGAAGGACATGGGCAAGGTAATGGGTATGGCAAATGGTAAACTAAAAGGCCGTGCAGATGGCAAGATGATTGCCGATATGGTAAAGAAGCTTTTGAGCTAAAAACGGAGACTCAAAGCTGAACCAATGTCAATCTAAAAAGTCAAAATAGACTTGTTTATCTAATAAGATAGACTGCTCCGGTATACGAGTGTACGGCATTTCTATAATCGAATGCTCTGATGTGATACAAGTAGTATCCAGGTAAGGCATCTTTCCCATCCCAGTGAGGTTGATCTTCATTAGATTCGAAAAGTTTTTCTCCCCACCTATTGTATATGCTCATTTCATATCTCACCATTCCTAGTCCTACAGGTCTGAAACCTTCATTCAGACCATCTGCTGTAGGGGTGAATGCGTTTGGGATAAACAGATTATAAGCAAAGGAGATGTAGAGTTTTTTGGTGATGCTATCTAAGCATCCAAATTGTGAGCTTACCCATTGTTTTATTTCATAGTTGCCACTATCTAAAAACTTATGAGCGAAGTTTTTTGAAAAACTCTTGTCTCCATCACTGAAGAAATAAACTATAGAATCGCCATACACACTTTGGTCAGTTCCTTCTATAGCTACGGTAAATATGTCTGCAGTTTCTGGGAATAGTTTAAAGCCGGCAATAGGCAATGGGTACACCGTTATACGTTTAGATGTATCGTAGTCGCAACCGGGTAGCGTGGTTATTCGAAGGGTGACATTGTAGGTCTGGTCTTGGTAGTAGGTGTATTGAAAAGAGTCTAGCTCATCTATTGCATCTCCATTGTCCATATCAAAAGAAGCCAAAGACATAGGAGTGCCCTGGCCACGTGTAGTGTTCGCCACCCACTGTACGTCGCCCTCGCAGATATCATGTATTTCAAAGTCAGGAGTCACTATATTATCTATGGTTATAGAGTCTGTATTAGCATCTATACATCCCCATTCATTCTCTACTTCTAGATCTATAGTATAGGTGCCACGGGTGCTAAAAGTATGGCTAAAGGCTTTAGTGTTATTTGTGGTGCCGTCCTCTATATCCCAAGTGTAGCGAGTATAATTGCCAGCACTGCTTAGGCTAGTTTGGTTATCATCGCAAGGCAAATCTGTAAAGATGGTAGCATTTGGAGCTGGGTCTATACGTATGCTAAATGTGCTATCTGTGATGCAGCCTCTATTAGTCACCGTAAGTTGGCGTAATGTGTATAGGCCATCAGAAGTAAAATCGTAACTAAATTTTTCTTGCCTAAAGGTGTCTGCTAGCACTACCCAAGTGGTTTGAGCTATAGAGTCCTTCTGATTAGGAGTAGCAGTGAAAGTTATAGTTTCGTTTTGGCAATTGCCTTGCTGAGCAAATAAGCTTCGCTCCTTGTAATAGACCATATAATTGAAAGTAGAAGAGTCTACACAACCATAGTCTGAGATCACTTTTTGATTTAGGGTATTTTCCCCGATGGTATTCGATAGTTCTCTTAGCGTATCATTCCCTATGGTGTATCCACTACCTTGATCCCAAAGAGTAGTTGCTATACTTCCCTTTGAAATGGCGGAGGTGCTTATAGCGAATATAGAATCCCCAAGACAAACATTTTGTATTGTAAATTTGCTTACGGGCAGAGGATAGGCAGATGCAGTATACTCAGCAGTGTCCATGCACCCGTCTGCATTCCTCACTTGTAGCCAAATAGGGTATGTGCCCGTATCTGCATAGCTATAATTAAACGCGGAGTCGGTTCTTATATTCCCATCTCCTAGTCTCCACTCGTAGTTGCTTATGTAGCTCTTAGTGCCTAGTAGTAGTGTAGGAGCGAGTGCAATGGAATCTTGCAAGCAGCTACTCTGTACAGTGAGCGATATGTCTGGCCTATCTAGTATACTTACTTTGGTGATACGTTGGTTTGTGCATCCTTGGTCACTAGTGGCTGTAAGTACTACATTTAGTGAGTCTTGAGTGGGTAGGATATACTTTACTGTATCTGTGGCAAATGTATTTCCCTCTATGGTCCATAGATGAGAGAGTGTACCGTAAGCTAAAGTAGAGCTTGTTATGAGCTCTGTTCGTTTTTCTTCACACGCAGGAGTGTACGTGAAACTTGCTTCTGGAATAGGGAAAATTTCTAAGTAATCTGTGGCTGTATCCCAGCATCCAAATTCATTAGACACGTACAAGTGCACAGGCAGTATTCTAGAAGAGTCTGTTGCTAGGAGTGTATTGTCTAGTGTGGATTCTCCTAAATCTTGGAAATCCCAATGAGTGCTGTCTCTGGCAGCACCTAGGTAGTCTGAATTATTTCTAATTCTAAATAAAGTATTTGCACAGCTATCTTCCATAGCTATTTGTGCTACAGGTTTAGGCACTACTGTAATGTGAGTAGAATCCAATATTTGGCATCCTGCTTCGTCAGAAATTGCTACGGTATAGGTAGTACTTTGCGTTGGGTATGCAAAAGTTCTTATCTTATCTGTACGCTGTAGGCTATCACTTGGCGACCAGCTATAGGTTTTTAATCGTCCAGCACCTCCGATAGCGGGTTCTCCTATTATGGTACTTTCACCTAAGCATACAGCTATGGAGTCTGCTAGATTTACTACCATCCCGGGATGCATATTTACGTACATAGTATCATTACTAGTGCATGAGGACTTGGTGGTAGTCAGGATCATTTCTATACGCTTCGCAAGCGGAGTGGTGTTATCGCCAGTTAACGTAGTGGTACTCGTATCATATTGGGCTAAAAGAGTAGGATTGTTCCACTCGTACTGGTTTTGTATATTTCCTAGTGAGCCGATTATTATCTCTTCCTTGTGGCATATCAGCGTGTCTCTGCCTGCATTGAGCAGTTGTATGGTGGTAATAGCGGTAGATGTGGAGCTACACACACAGTTACTATCAGCTATATAGAGTATCAGGTTACAAGTGAAGGCCGAAGATGTATTAAAAGATAGGGCTATTTGCAGACTGGAATCTTTGCCAATAGCTGAAAAGATAGAATCTCTATAGATTAAGGAATCTGAAGATTCTATGCTCCCGTTGGCATTCCTATCGTAATAAATATCACATATCAATAAGTTTCCAAGAGCTTTTGATGTACCGGAGTTACTTATCTTATAGTTGAGCGAAATGTCTTCATTTGCCCCATTGGGTAGTGACCTGGCATTGATGAAATCAAGTTTGTATTCCCCTTTTACTACGGAGTCTGTTGTGAGTAGCGAGCTAGTAGCTACATTTATATCGCAATAGGTATTGGTGGCCACACAGAGTGCCGGCTGACTCACTACGGCTTGTGCATACATTTGCTTGGTTCCGCAACTTAGCAAGTTGTTGTTTAGGTATGTTTTAATCTTAAATAAACTACTATCTCCTGGTACTATGCCCTGTGGTAATACCCAAGAATACATGTTTTCTCCATTCACCATTGCATATTTTGGCTTACTTGTGGGCGAGTTTCTTTGATTGTCTACGAAGTTAGTATCTACAAAAATGCCGCTAGGTAAACTAAGAGTGAATCTATCGGAAGTTCTCGTGGTATCTGGGCCTAGATTTATAAATTTCGCAAAGGTGCTGTCTTTGTAATTGCAGACATCCAAGGGTTCTATATGGAAGTCTATAGCAGAGAAATACGGTTTTATTACTCCTTTTATATTAATTACATCACCTACTGTAAAAGGTGCATTTACTGCTTTTCCGCATTTTAAGGATCCTCCAGGTTTCAATAAAAATCCAGTACCACTAGTGAAATCGCAATTAGTAGAGAGTTTGAGTCGCAAGTTCATAAAGTGCCCCGCACTGTTATTTACTCCTAGTAGACCCCTGTTTCTAAATAGTGTATCGTGGTTTGCGAAAGACCATCGATAGGTATTGGGCCCAGGATTAGTCAAACTATGAACCCGTATAGAATCACTTCTGCCATCTATAAATAGCCATGCACTGTCTCTCAACTCCATGCCGGGCCTTAAGATGATATCTAGGTAAGCACCGAAAACATCAGGTGATCCTGTATTCCTTATTTGTACAGTTATTTCTTGCTCGTCGCACAGGTCTATGGCTTCTATACTGTCTAGTATGTTAGCTTCTAATCTAGAGTTTATAGGTTCGTAGTATAGTGTTTTTGATATTCTGCTGCACGAAGAGGCAGATATAGAGTCTGGGTATACCCCGCAATCTGAGCTGGCTAGTAGTGTGATACTGTCTTTGTCACAAGAAATATATTTAGCATAAATAAGTACATCTTTAAAACCAGCCGCAGCTAAGTTTCCTAGCTTAAAAACATCATTAGTTTGGGTAAGAAAATTACCCGTAATTTTATCCTGAATAGCTACTATTCTAGAGTTGGGTTTAGCGTAAGCCCCAATCCAAACATTGCTAGCATCTGAGCCGCTATTTGTATTGCTTATTCTAGCTTCCCACACTACGGTATCTTTGGCTGGATATACGTAGTCGTTTGTTATAGTGATGCTCAAAGTTGGCTTATCATAATTAATGAAATCACTATTGCTTGTAGAAAAAACAGTATCTAAACCACTTGCCCAATTGCCAAGTTTCTCGAATACAAAACCATACTTTACTTGAGAAGTGCCATTTATTGCCCTACAGTTGGGTTTCTGTAATATGTTAAATGTACCCGTAAATCCGTCGTCACTTATTTTTAAAACTCCCCCTAGGTCTTCGTACAGACTATCTACTTTGTACTTGTATTGAGTACTGCTTGTGGAGTAAGGTGCTATGCTACTAATAAGTTGAGAAGCATAAGATCCCGTACCCGTAGTTCTATACTGTATTAAACTGGCACTTAAAATATCGAAGCCTGGTTCTTTTATAGCTATTATTTCCTTTAGTTTAGCCCATTTTCTATACTCGTATGGGAAAATATTTCCTCCAGCATAGTTAGAGCAACACCCGCCTACACTTAGGTAGAAATTTTGAGAAGTTTGGATAGTATTACATCCGGCTAGGGTTAGGTCATTTCGTCCCCAATTTGTAAAATAGTAGCCTATCAAACTAAGGTTAGCAGAAAAACTATCGCATGAATATTTTTGAGAATTGGTTGGGCTTGCCACTGTGCTAATGTACACTTCATTGTCTATTCTTAGAGTGACATTGTTATTCCCTATATTTTGATCTACAATATATTTCACATCTAGTACAAGACTATCTAGGTTATTGTATTGCCAGTAATAGTAGATTGAACAACCAGAACCCACTAAGCTATTTACTCCAAAATTAAATGAGAAAGTCTTTGTATTGCCAGATGCTGTAGTGGTATATTGTACATCAGGACAAGTAACTACCAAACTGCCATTTCTGTAAAGAGAAAGTTGTGCAGATGCTACAGATAAATATCTTCCATAGTTTAGTTTAGATATGGCTTTACCATGCTCCCATGCGGTTATACTGCCAGCATTGTTCACTTTAGTTCTAAAAGTGGTATGTACAGTATCTCCATACATTATTCTTTGCCTTTTAATACGAGAGAAATCTAGTGATCCTGTAGAGTCTGCGAGTCCATCATTGTTATTATCTGGCAGACCATACGATATCCTCTTAGCATTATAACGGCTAAAACTAAGACCCGTGCTGCAGCCAGAAGAACAATGTATTCGGATGGCGTCTGAGTCGCAATATATTGGGATATCACATCCTGTGTTGCACGTGGTGTCTGGATTATAGCTCATAGTCATTTTATATATGCTATTGCTATTTGTGGTAGCAGAATTGCAAGAAGCCTCTAGGTTAATGAGTAATTCAGATAGAGTTAAGGTAACACTGGGTGGTCCATAGAAAAATGCTCTTACAGTATCTCCGATTTGGGTAAATCTGCTAGGGGACCAGCTAGTTCCATTGCCATGAACAAACTTTAGGTCGGCACTATTCAGTGTATGACTTAGTGTAGCGGGGAGTATTAATTCTACAAGGAGCCTAGTCTTGTTGCTTGGGCTAAATAAGTAGCCGTTACTGAAACTGTATTCCCATTGTTTTGTCTCTCCTTCAGATATGTCTGTCGGGATAAACTTACTTATGACCATACTCTGAAACGAGCCGTAAGAGCCAACTTGTTCCCCAGAGTAAATGACGGTGCCACATTGGTCTACAAACGATGTTTTGAACCGCCATCGTTGGTTGTATATTGTCGAATTAATATTGCATAAAGTAGGGCAACAAGACTTTGTTTTCCATCGAATCGTAATAGAGTCGTTTGGTGCCATGTTCGGTAGCTTTAGGTAAGCTTCTCCTTTCGGGTTACTCCCTAAACATGCGTAGACCCACGTATTATTAGTTGCTGTAGTTTTGTAGGGTGAGGCACTTAGCCACGTAGTATCTCCTGAAATTTTGTAGGTGAATGTGTTGGTGAGTATCTGAGATATAGCGTAGGTAGAGTACCCAGAACCGGCATTTTGAAAAACATTAAAGTCCATAGATCTCGCAGTATCATTACCATTATTAAAAATCACAACTTCTTGATCGTGTTCGTATTGGTCTGACAAGCAAGTTGATGTAGAAGAGGTACGCGAGAAGACTAGCTGAGCTATCTTAGAGGTAATCGTAGTATTGGCTCCATATCTTCTGCTCACACAAATGGCTCCATTGCATCCCCATTCTACTATATATCTAGCCGATAGATTAGTGCAGCCCACCACACGTATGCTGTCTGTAAACACAAAACTCTCTCCGAAATCTAAAAATATATCTGAGTTGCCAATTGTTTTAAAATCGTTGCTATCTAGTTGAGAGGTGGTTTTGCCGCCTGCGGTGGTAATAGTCCCGCCGTTTGAAGCTATAAGCTGCTGCCCACTAAAGTACTCCCTTATTAGACTAAAGCTACCAAGTTTTCCTGCTCCATTATTTTGAAAGGTAATTTTCCGTTCAAATACTTCGTTCAAATCTGCTGTTTTTAGCTGATTAGTCATGCCCATTATTTGTAATGAAGGTTGTTTGATATTAAATGCAGAAGAATTTTGACTTACAGAACCGCCGGAGTATAAAGTGGTAGTTTTTGCTTGTGCTAAGCCTCCGTTATTCAGAAAGGCACTCAAGCCACAACTCGTGTTTAGCTTTATCTTAAAGGTCGCCGATTGGGTTATGCCTAAATTTGGGATATTAAAAACGGGATTTGATAAGTTGCTGATATTTTTTTCAGTAACATTAGTACTGCTCAGTGAGCCAGAGATGTAGGTGATTCCAGTGGGCAACTCTACCTTGGTCTCTATGCCACTAACTGTAGATGCGGAAATATTGCGTACTTCTATGGTTAAAAAATCAGAATTAGTACATAGATGAATGTCTGTAGGGTTAGTGATAGTCACATTGACTTTACTCTGCCCTAGACTAAAAATAGACCAAAGGCATGCCACGATGATATATGATATTCTCCCTTTCAAATTAAGTGTAAGTTACTGCTAACCCTTACAAATATAGTCGGATAGCTAAAAGAATGGGTAGATGGTCTTATTTGGAACTAGCTTGCAAAAGTGTCTGCACATCCATACCCACTTTGTAATTTTTGGCATACAGTACATCTAGGTTATGACTGAACTGCTCGTTGGGTTCTACTAGTTGGTAATCCGTTGTGAACACACCGGGTCTTAGACGGGGTAGTTTGCTAGTCTTATTACTACTGTATCCTACCCACGTTTTATTCCCTATCAATACTGGGCCAGCATTCAGAGTCCACTTGCGTGTTTTGGGTAAAAGTATAAGTAGTGGAGCAAGTATTATACTCGCCAAAGCCCAAAATATATCAAAAATCCTTTTTTGTGTGCGATACTCTTGCGTGCTAAGATTGAGCTCTATCTGCTCACCAAAGTATAGGCCATTTGCATTTTTAGAGTGGCTGCCTATCACAAAATTGCTATTTTCTGGTATGGTGTAGTAGTTTACTTGTGGTCCTATCTCTGCCATCAGTTGCATAGTATCTTCTGTGCTTATGCTGTCATTGCTAAAAATCACTTCATTTATTCCGTATATTTTTACGATTTCTCTAAGCTGTGGTATTCCTCCGAGCCATTGGCTATCCTTAGTCTTAGGGTCGCACACGTAGCCTATTTGCTGGTAGTCTTTGTTGTAACTCTTAAGTAAATTGGTTACTTGCTCCCACTTCGCTTTACTGCCCACCAATATGCTTCTAGTTTGAGATTGCTGTCCGAAATCTAATGTTTTATACTTAGCAAAATGAAAAATGCTACGCCATACCAGGAGTGAGGCCAGTACTAGTAAGGTGCCAAATAATATAATACCTCTGCTATAGCGAAGGTGATCTGGCAACAGGCCATAGACTATAGATATAATAGCTGTTCCTATTAAAATACCGCGTACTAGCTTACCAAAATCGAATCTGTGTTTGTAACTGCCTACAAACCACAGACTCATTACCCAGCTTAGAGTATAGTAGGGTAGGTGTATAGTGACCATCTCTAGTGGGTAGCGTTCGTTATCTCTTTTTATATGCTCTTCCCAGTACCCCTTGAGCCAGTAGAGTAGGCCAAAAGTGAGTAGTATCTCTAGCATAGGAAGCCAGAATTTTTTAAAGAAATTGACTACCACAGCTATTCCTGCTCTTGTATAAATAGCAGAGTTAATGAATAGTTTAAAAAACTTTTTGTTGTTTCCGCTATAATGCTTCTCAGCGAAAATGATCATCGCCTTATAAAATACTCGTACGTAGTTGGTGCTTTGTTTCTTAGTACTTTCTCCTTTGTAATGAATAATACTAGTGTCTGCAAAATAGTAGTTTTTCCATCCTCCTTGGGTTAAGCGATAGCTGAGGTCTATATCTTCGCCATACATAAAGAAAGTCTCGTCTAGTAGACCTACTTTTTCCAAAGCTGTTTTACGCAGCAGCATAAATGCTCCTGATAGCACATCTATTTCAGCATTTTCATTTTCAGGGAGATAACCTAAATGATACTTTCCGAATTTCTTTGACTTTGGGAATAGTTTGTTCAAGCCTATCATCTTGTATAGGGCAACTTCTGGTGTGGGTAAGCCTCTTTTACTTTCTGGCAGGTAGTTTCCTTGGCCATCTACCATATGCACTCCGCATCCACCTAAATCTGACTTGCTAGCAGCAAAGGCTAATAATTTAGTAAAACAATTTTTTGGTACTATGGTATCTGGGTTTAGGAGCAAAATATACTCACCTGTACTCTTTTCTATAGCTTGATTATTGGCCGTACTAAAGCCTACATTGTCAGAATTGGCAATAAGTATGACATCAGGGAAAAGGTTTTTTACCATTTCATTTGAGCCATCTACAGAATTATTATCTACTACGAAAATCTCTGTATCTATTTCGTTAACAGCGTTCTGCACAGATCTTAGGCATTGCTCCAAGAAGTGTTTTACGTTGTAATTTACTATGACTATAGATAGTTTCAAATATTAGCTGCAAACATACGTAATTCAAAATTGTTATATACATTAGGTTTTATGCCATCCTATTTCAAAAATCTATTTGCCAAGCTAGAAAGCGAGGACTTTTCTTATACTAAAGCCATTAAAAGGCCTGAGAATTTTCCAGATGAAATGTGTCATAATTTTCCTGCTATTAATGATTTAATACTCTATCTGCAGACCGAGTGGGAAACTGCCAAAACGGCCAATGAGAGTATTTCTACCTATGCTATTAATCAGCCAGAGACTCGTGGAATAGTGATAAAAGTAGGGGAACAAAAAAATCTTAATATTCATCATTTTCTGATAGACTACATCAAAACTCAGCTGCAGCTAGATGATTATATTTTACATGCCAATAAGCATACCTGCCAGAGAAAGAGCGGTAGTACCCAAGAGTCTTGGTTTTATTTTTTGAAGCCAAAACCCTCTTTTAGTGATGGTAAGCACGTGCAACGCTACGGCAATGTAATGATAGAGCTTAAAAAAGATGCAAAAAATGCCGTTCAGTTTAAGCTACAGTGTAATTATTATGCAGGTTTCAATTATTCTGAGCCTCTTTCCTTCGATGAGTTTTTGGCAAGCTTATAAAGGTTAACACACGCAGTTGTATTTAAAATTCGTTTCTAGCTAAAGGCTGCGTAAATTCGCAGTGAATAATAGATGAATTTTCAAAATCCTACATTTCTATGGGCGTTGCTATTAATAGCTATCCCACTTATTATTCACTTATTCAATTTTCGAAGATATAAAAAAGTCCTCTTTAGCAATGTAGCTATGCTCAAAGAGATACAAACGGAGAGCAGAAAAACACGTCAAATTAAAAAATGGCTGATTTTGGCTTCTAGAATTTTGGCTTTGGCAGCTTTAGTGATGGCTTTTGCACGGCCGTATATTCCGCAAGGAGGCTTGCAGAATGGAAGACAATTAATTAGTCTATATCTAGATAATTCGCAGAGTATGAGTGCCGAAGGCGAGAAGGGTCAGTTATTTGAAAATGCAAAAAATATGGCCAGAGAAATACTGCAAAATTTGCCGCCTGATGCAGAGATTCAAATAGTAGATAATGCACTGAGCCCTTTTAGTAATCAGACTTTTACTCCAGCCAACGCTACGAAAATAGTAGATGATTTGGAAGTAGATTTTCATCCCAATGATATAAATTCTGTAGTTCAAAAAGCAAGGAATAAATTTGTATCCGAGGGATTTGCTTCTCATCATGTGTTTGGGATTAGTGATTTTCAGAATGGTGCAATACTGCAGGAAACAAGAGTAGATAGCGGTGTCAATATGCACTTATTCAGAACGGCTCCTGTAGCTCTACAAAATTTAAGTATAGACTCTGTGTGGCTAGATGAGCCTGTAGTGAGACCGGGTGTTCCAGTAAAACTAAATGTAAAAATAGTAAATAATGGAGACCAAAGAGTAGAGTCGTCTACCGTATTGCTTAGAATAAATGGAGTACAGCAGGGTGTAGAGAGCTTTGGTATTTCGGCTAAGTCAGAAGAAGTTCTTAGTTTGTCTTTTACTAGCTCACAAACAGGTTGGATAGACGGAGAAGTTAGTCTTTCGGATGTGCCTGTGACGTTTGATAATAATTACTTTTTTACCTTGGAGATAAAACCGAGCATCAGTGTTTTGCAAATAGGGAGAAGGGTAGCTGAGCTCAATAAAATCTTTGAAGGCGACGAGATATTTACACTCAAACAAGTAGACGAGGGCAGCGTGGACTACGGACAATTTAATGCATACGATTTCATAGTTTTAAATGAACTAAAGGAGATAGGTAGCGGCCTTGTAGAACAATTGAGACAGTTTGCAGAAAAAGGGGGCGTGGTTGCTATTGTCCCGTCTGACAATCCTACGCAGTACAAAGCACTAAGTACTTTAAGTGCAGCGACATACGGTAAGTTGATTAATAAGGATATTACTATTACTCCTGATAATTTGAAGCAGCCTTTTATACGAGATGTATATACGCGTATTCCTCAAAACGCAATTTTGCCAAAGATAAATAAATGCTTTGACTTAAACTTGGGTGCAGCACAGCCCGTTCTTTCGCTCAAAGATGATCAGGTTATACTCGCACGTACTAGAATTAGCAATGGGAGTATTTTTCAGTTTGCTATGCCACTAGATGCGGCTTACAGCAATGTGGCAGCCCATGAGCTATTTGTAGTGACTATGCTAAAAATGGCTTTTAGTAAATCGGAAAAACAGCGACTGGCTTATCCCTTGTTTCACAAAGAACCCATTGGTATAAATGCAGGAAACAGTTCGGAGCAAAGTTTGAGTCTGCGACTTGGTGAGCAAAGGACTTTGGTAGAGAGTTCAAATAGCCGTGGAGGTTTACGTTTTTGGCTAAACGAAGAAATAAATACTGCAGGTATCTATTCGTTAGGTTCTAGTGTGAATAAGGCACTAGGTAAGATAGCCCTGAATTATAGTAGAATGGAGTCTAGGCAACGGTTTGCTAGCGACTCTGAACTTAAAAAGCAGTATGTGGGGGCAAGTGTGTCTATAGACAATGCTTCTTCTGCGGTAATAAAGAATGCTACGAATACCCTGAGCTCTGGAAAACCGCTGTGGAAAGTCTTCATTGTTCTATGTTTGATTTTTCTTCTGATAGAGATACTTTTGCTCAGATTCTTAAAATCATAACACTAGTGGCAAAATCGTATCTAATCAGCAACGCACAACTTATAGAAACAGGGCACAAGCTTCATTTGAAAAAAGTAGATGTACTAGTGACCTCTGGTATAATACAAGCCATAGGTGTCGATTTGCAATCTCCTGAGGCGGAAGTTATAGAAGGTAAAGAGCTGATAGTGACCAATGGATGGGTAGATATGAGATGTCATCTTACAGACCCCGGTAATGAACATAAAGACACCTTGCAAAATCTTATGGATACTGCAGCTGCAGGTGGTTTTACTAAGCTAGTTACCTTGCCCAACAGTGAGCCGGCCATAGTAGATAAATCTGGAGTAAAATATTTGCAACAAGCATCTGAGTATCACTTGGTGGACCTAAAACCTACAGGTATGCTATCTGGTGCAGAAAAAGAAAACTTGGCAGAACTGTATGATATGTATGGTGCAGGAGCCATAGCTTTTACTAATGGAGATGCATCTGTATCTAATGGGTTACTAAAGAAAGCCTTACTCTATACCAAACCATTTGGAGCACGTGTAATAACACACCCAAGCGATAAGTCGCTAGAACAACACGGCCTCGTAAATGAAAGTGCCAATACGCTGCACACTGGTCTCAAAACATCGTCTTCACTAGCTGAGTATCTAAATGTACAAGAGCAAATAGAGGTGGCCAAATATTGTGATGCTGCTTTACATTTTAGTGCTATATCAGCAGCGGAGTCTGTAGACTTAGTAAGGAGAGCTAAAAAGGAGGGCCTGAAAATAACGTGTGATGTAGCAATAGCCAATCTTTGCTTTACAGATGAGGAAGTGCTTTCTTTTGAGGAAAACTTTAAACTATACCCACCGCTCAGGACAGCAAAAGATAGAAAGGCCTTAATAGCAGGAGTAAATGATGGAACTATAGATGCGATTTGTAGTAACCATTGCCCACAGAATATAGAAAATAAAGAAGTAGAATTTGACTATGCAGATTTTGGAGCATTGAGTTTACAAATGGTTTTTGCCTGGTATACTAAGTATTTGCAAAAGGATATTGAATTGAGCAAGTTTGTAGAAAAACTTACTACTGGCCCCAATGCGTGTTTACAAGAAAAGACCTCTAATCTAGAATTGGGGCAAGAGGCAAATATTACTGTACTGGATCAAGCAACTAATTGGATATTTGATGCCTCTACTAATCAGTCGGTATCTAAAAATACCCACGAATGGAATAAGGAACTGAACGGAAAAATTATTGCCGTTTTTAACAATAAGCAAGTAATCAAAAATATATGAATAAATACCAACCAGCAATCAAAAGAGGAGTGACGATGGCCTTTGCAGGCATTATCGTATTTTTAGTTCTGTATGCTATAGACCCTATGTATTTTGCTAGGCCCATAGGATGGGTTACGCTATTAGCAGTAAGTCTACTGGCTTTGCCTATAGTATTTATGATATTAGGAGCTAGAGACACCAAGGCTAATTTCACACCCTATACTTTTGGCAATGCATTTTTAGCAGCATTGCTCACAGGGGTTACTGCTGCCGTGCTTACTTTAGTTTTCAATACTATTTTTATGACGGTAATAGATCCTGTGTGGGAAGCACAGTTAGCTGAGGAAGTGATGCTACAAACTGAACTCTTTATGGAGAAAATGGGAGCTCCACAAGAAGCTATAGATGAGGCTATGGAGCAAGCCAAAGTGAAAAATGAAAGCCAAGCTAAAGGCATAGTAGGCCAGCTAAGAAGTACTTTAGGTCTTGTTTTGTGGTATGCTATACTAGCACTGATAATAGGTGCTGTACAAAAAGATAAAAAGACGGAAGAGGACATACTCGTATAACGTGAATATTTCTATCATCATACCGCTGCTCAATGAAGCAGAATCATTGCCAGAGCTGCACGCTTGGATAAAACGTGTGATGGATGAGCACAACTATTCCTATGAGATTATTTTTATAGACGACGGGAGTACAGATAACTCTTGGAGTATCATACAAGGATTAAAAAAAGGTTTCCCAGAAGTAAAAGGCCTTAAGTTTAGACGTAACTATGGTAAGTCTGCTGCACTGAATGAAGGTTTTGCTATAGCTATTGGAGATTCTGTATTTACTATGGATGCAGATTTACAAGATAGTCCAGATGAATTGCCAGAAATGCACAAAATGCTCTGGGATGACGGATTTGATTTGGTAAGCGGCTGGAAACAAAAAAGATACGACCCTATCACTAAAACTATTCCTACTAAACTATATAATTGGGCTACTCGTAAGATGAGCGGCATTTATTTGCACGATTTTAACTGTGGTCTAAAAGCGTATAAAAATGAGGTGGTGAAAAGTATAGAAGTTTACGGAGAAATGCACCGCTATATTCCTGTTATTGCAGATAGAGCCGGGTATAAGAAAATAGGAGAGAAAGTAGTAATCCACCGAGCTAGACAATACGGTGTCACTAAGTTTGGTCTTAGTAGATTTATACGTGGTCCGTTAGACTTGCTCAGTATCATTTTCGTATCTAAGTTTGGCAAACGCCCAATGCACTTTTTTGGTTTTTGGGGAGCTGTTGCTTTTTTGGTGGGTTTTGCTCTTACGGCTTATGTACTCGCAGATAAATTTATAGCTATATACCAAGGAGTACAAAAGACTCTAGTTACAGATAATCCTTTGTTTTACCTTGCACTTACTATGCTTGTAGTAGGTTCTCAACTCTTCATGGGAGGTTTTTTGGCAGAGCTCATTAGTAGAAACGCACCTAACAGAAATCAATACGAAATTTCAGATAAAGTTGAGTAAAAACTGAAAAATGAGAAAGGGTATTACATTTTTATTTTTAAGTATAGTTTTCACCTGCTTAGCCGTAGATGTGTCTATTAAAAATACGCATTTTACAGATCACTCGTTCAACGGTACCATTGATAATAAATACCCTATTACTATCTGCTTAAAATATGCAAACGATGCACCAGATCATAGATTTATTCATTCGGTAAAAGCATGGTATCGTTACGATAACATTAAGCAGAAAATTCCTTTGGTAGGAATCTGGGATGGAGATTTGACACTATACCAATTTGAAAACACTACGGCAAGAGATTCTATAGTCAATTTCATTCCAAAGGTTGAATCTAATTTTCGTTATTGGGAAATCTTGGACGAGTTGAAGTCTAAAACGAACTTAACGGAAAAGTTTGTGATCTTACGACGAGAAGGATTGGAAAACAACAATTGGATTAATGCTAAAACCGAGCTATCAGTGCAGCTAGATGAACAAGACTTGCAGATAAATCGGCATATAGAAACCTTAGAGATACAGTATGTTGATGTGGTCTATACATCTGATATTTCTCAGTTTACTCAGTACGACAGGAGTTTTGCTTTAGAAGAATTTAAGGTAGAAAATGAAGAAATACGTGCTTTGCTAAGTTTTGAGTACGGCTCCAGAGGGTACGTACAGACAATGTGTGGTGGAGATTCTGAGATGGGTTTTGTGCTACGTACCTATAATCGAGATATCGATTTACTATCAATCAAAAGAGCGTTGATAGAAAGCTGTAATTATGACATTTATGTAATAAAAGAAGAGACGGATGGAAGATTTGAAAATAAGTTTTACTATGTAATCGGAGAAGGTATTCCGGATCGGGTTATGGCCATAGATAGGTTGGAAGTAACGATGAGAATAGAATAATGGGTGCGGTAAAAAGCATTATCATAGTAGGTCCTGCTTATCCGCTGAGAGGCGGTCTGGCTACATATAATCAGCTGCTTGCTACCAAGCTTCAAGAGCAAGGACACACCGTGCGAATCGTCACCTTCAGTCTTCAATATCCTAATTTTCTATTTCCGGGTAAAACACAATATGCAACAGAACCTAGAGCCGAGCATCTAAACATAGAGGTTTCCCTAAACTCCATTAACCCATTCAGTTGGTTAAAAGTGGGTAGGAAGATAAAAAAAGAATCTCCAGATGTAGTAATTTTTAGATATTGGACGCCCTTTATTGCACCTTGTCTAGGTACGGTAGGTAGAATTATTAGAAAGAATAAAAAGACAAAAGTTGTGGCTATAGCAGACAACGTGATTCCACACGAAACCAGTTTTTACGATAAGCCCCTTACGCAGTATTTTGTAAACAGTTGTGATGGCTTTGTAACTATGAGCGAGGCAGTATTGCAAGACTTAAAGCAATTTGACACAAGTAAACCTATGTTGTATAATCCACATCCAATGTATGAAAACTATGGGCCAGCCTTGTCTAAAGCATCAGCAAAAGAGATACTGGAATTGGAGCCAGACGGTAAGTATTTACTCTTTTTTGGTTTCATCAGAAAATATAAAGGCTTAGATATATTGCTAAAAGCATTTGCAGATAAGCGAATACAAGAAGCGGGTATTAAGCTCATAATAGCGGGAGAGTATTATGATAAACCAGGGGAATACCAAAAGATAATAGCTGAACATAATTTGGGAGATGCCATAGTGCAGGTCAATGATTTCATCCCAGATAGCGAAGTAAGCACCTATTTTAGTGCGGCAGATATAGTAGTGCAAACCTATAAGACTGCTACCCAAAGTGGAGTGACACAAATAGCATACTATTACAATAAGCCTATGCTGGTGACTAATGTAGGTGGACTAGCAGAGCTAGTGCCTCATAATAAAGTGGGCTACGTGACCTCTACAGATACCCTAGAAATAGCAGATGCTATCTTAGATTTCTATGAGAATAAAAGAGAGCCTGAATTTGTAGAAAACATCAAAACAGAACGCGAACGTTTTACTTGGGATACTATGATACAGAAGCTACTAGAAGTTGCTCAATAGACTAAATATTAAAACTGACTCTCAAGTGCACCCGCATCAGGTTGCCCTGTTCTAGGTCTATTGTAGAAGTCGTCTGTGATTGCTGGCGTTAGTATTTCACCTATATTTTTAGCAGGGGAGAGTGTGTCTAGGTCCATGTCGTAGTTCCTAGTATCCAAGTATTTTATATCTGCGTTTATCACATTGTTAAAACCTGCGGTACTGTAAAAGGGGTCTGCAGTTTTCAGAGCATTACTTCTTATAGCCAAAGGTCCTGAGACTTTATTTAAGTCTACGTCTCCAAATATTTCAGAATCTACTATGCCATCAATTATATTATTGAGGAAAGTGAATTCTATGTCGTAGGTTTCTAAGATAATAGTAGGGTTTATTTGATCTCTAACTCTATTGCGATAGTAGAAGGTAGGGTCTTGCCTGCTAAAGTCTTTTCCCCCAGTGTGAAACGTAGAATTGCGGATATCGTACTTGCCTCCGTCACCAAAGAAAGTAAACCTACCACAGTTTAGGCTCAATGTATTCTCTATATCTATAGTGCTTCGTCGTCCACTGATTCCATCAAAAGACATATTGCGAATCATGGTCTTTTTAATGACAACGTTTTTTTCTCCTGCTAGTCCAGGTGTAGAGTCGCAGTATATTCCCACGGTGGCATTTTTTATAAGACTATGTTCTATTGAGTTTCCATAGCTAGGATAGCTTATCCATATGCCCCCCCATTGACCAGCGGTCTCTTCCCAGTCTGGCTGTAGTCTGTCTCCTTGCATTACTATTGGCTCCTCTTTGGTGCCCTTCATATCCAACTTCCCCTCTACAAATAGCCAACTTCTAGGTGCAAAATGTATTTTCATCCCTTTTTCTATAGTCAGTTTTGCATTAGGTTTCACATAGCAGTAGCCGTATACTACTATAGGTAGTTTGTCATTAGCCCATGTGGTATCTAGTTCTATACTATCTCTAAAGATGTAATGAGCGTCTTGCCCCCAGCCTATCAGCATCGTTTTACTTTCATTCCCATTGGTACTAAAAAGAATGGAGTCTTGTATAATCAGCGGATTAAATTCTGGGTTATTGTTATTGGGGCCTGGATGTACCTCCACGAAAATGAAGATGCTATCGTTAGGAAATATCTCGACATCTGTAAAGTTGTATCCGGGTTCTCCATCTACGTTTAGTCTAAAGTGAGAGTTGAGCCCGCCACCTAGTCTTATAGATGTACGTATACTCTCGTCATTCGGATTGTATAGTAATATTTGCTTGTTGACAGATAGAGGTAGTCGCGTAGTTACTTTGGTAAAAACCGTGTCAAACCAGAGAGTGTCTGTATTTACTTCTACTTGGCCAGAAGTAGTGAACGATTCTTTCTTGCAAGAGGAAGCTCCTAAATAAAGGAGGATAGACAAGAGTAAATATTTAGTTATGTGTTTCAATGTAGTTTGAACGTGTAAGCAAAGGAAATATTTTAATTTGAATCACGCCATTGCCTATGTGGTATTGTTTATCAGATTTTAGGCATAAAAAAACCTCCCGCATTTTGCGGGAGGTTTCAAATCTTAAAACGTAATGTTTAAATTACTTTAAAATAGTGTAAACAATCAGCGGTTAATCACTCCCGGTTGTCGATAAAGTATCGACGTTTGTTTTGCAGGTAATCAGCCTGCGGTGTCGGTCATCACTCCGAACTTAGTTAGTAGTTGTTGGTTAGTATTAAATCAACATTTTTATAGTTGTCCGCCTTGGCGGATCTCCCGAATGTCACTCCGAGGTTTTTGCAATTTCAAATTTTTAAGAGAACGTAATCTCCGTATGAAGTATACAATCTAGATGCCAGCTGTGCCAAGTTGCGATTATTTGGTTTCAAAATATTGATTACTAGCGTTTTACATTCATTTTTTAACAGCCGTCCAATTGTGCTAAATTACGAAATTTGATTCAAAATAAGAATACATTCTTGTTTTGAGAATATTCTTGTTTTAGAGAATGTATCGTGTGGAGGGAATATTTTACTTTTGGCGTATAAGAATTTTTATTTTGCCGAGTTTTCTATTTCTCTAGCGACGCTTCTATTCCCAACCTGTAGAGCCAAAAATAATATCCAAGGTATGCCGCTTTTGGTTGAGTTTGTATTGTCTTCTATACTGTTATGGAACGTCAGTCGTTGACCTGTTTCATATGTTTCTCCGATATAGTACTTGTCGAATTTTTCAGAATAGATGATATAAACAAAGTGCATGTGCAAATAGCAAGTAGGATTAAACAAAAATAGCTTGGCATTTATACCAAGCTATTCTTTATGCGCCCTCACCTGGACTCGAACCAGGGACCTATTGATTAACAGTCAACCGCTCTAACCAGCTGAGCTATGAAGGCGTCTTGTGCTCTCTTTCAAAAGCGAGTGCAAAAATAGATTTTTAGTTTA
>Ga0209702_10004489_pt1 | contig 20151 bp, 36 predicted proteins | sample FRY01_FD_187210 | JGI IMG/M metagenome (GOLD analysis project Ga0209702, IMG submission 187210) | Freshwater microbial communities from Lake Fryxell liftoff mats and glacier meltwater in Antarctica - FRY-01 (SPAdes) (version 2) | ecosystem: Environmental > Aquatic > Freshwater > Ice > Glacier...
TATTGTTCTTCTTTGCCATTTTTAGGGTAGTTCCTGAGCCAGCCATTGGGTCTAAGACTGTGTCGCCTTCGTTACTCCAAGAGAGTATGTGGTCTTCTGCTAGTTTTTCTGGGAAAACTGCAGGGTGCTTGTGTGCTTCTTTGTCTTTAGATACTCCAGAACCAATAGCGTATTCCCATATATTACTTTTGACTTTCATAGCGTTTACTTTTGTTTTCAAAAGTTTTTCAGTTCTATCATCTCTTTTTGTTCCGTCATATCTTCTTTGTGGTGCAGTCCCAAAATTCTTTCCTGCTGTTTTAGAAGGTATCCTTATATAGTTACACGTCTTCGGTTTCCCTTTTGAGATAACAAACATATACTCAACGGCATTATAATATCTGTGGCATTTCCAGTCAGTCGGAGTCGGGTTAGGTTTTAGCCAAAACATCGTATCGTGCAGATTAAATCCTATCTCTTTAAAGTAAAGTGCTTGCTTGAAACTTGTCCCCGTTTCACTTCCCTTAATTGTTGCATCTCCAACTACCCACACCACTACGCCACCTTGCTTTGTTACTCTAAACAATTCTTTGGCTATTCCCTCAAAGTCAAAAGTATAGCCGTTGTATGTGCGAAGATTATCATAAGGAGGTGAAGTAACAGTAATGTCAATAGAATTATCTTCTAATGTTTTCATTACTTCTAAACAATCGCCGTGTATTACCTTATTCATCTGCTCACCCTATGGCACGCCTTACAAGTAATACACCTAGCGTACTCTATACCCTCGTGCCAGAACTTACTGTATCGGTTGTGTTTATGTCGTGGTACTAGTTTAATCATCTTTTACTTCCCTCCTCGATTAGCTTATTTATGCCACAATCCACATAGCCCTTTTTGTACGCTTCTGCAATCAGGGCTTGGATTCTAGGATACAATATGTCATATATCAACTGCGAACTTATGAACTTATTTTTGTGCAGAAACTCCTCATTGATTAGCTGTCTGAGTGTTCCGAACGCAGCAGCTAATTCTGGCGAGCATTCCCCATCTATCTTATATAAATCCATAACACTACCCACCGCCTCCCTAAAGTCTTCTTCTTTACTCATCTTTTACTTCCTCCTTAAGTACATAAACAACACCATCAATAGTAATTTCTTCAGGATTATTGGTCTGCTTTTCTGGTGTAATTATTAGCTTGCCATCTAAACATATTGGCTTTTGGTGGTTAGTTCGTCGTGGGGTTATTGATGAACACTTAATATCATTATATGAAACACAGAATGCGTAATAGCTAATGTCGCAAGCGTCAATGTTGTCAGCCTTGATATCGTGAGCGTCGATGTTGTTAGCCTTGATATCGAAAGCGTCGATGTTGTTAGCGTCAATGTTGTTAGCGTTGATATTGAAAGCGTTGATGTCGTTAGCGTTGATGTTGTAAGCGTTGATGTTGTTAGCCTTGATATCGAAAGCGTCAATGTTGTTAGCGTCAATGTTGTAAGCGTTGATGTTGTTAGCCTTGATACTAGCATCTATTGATATTGAACATTCAAACGTAACGTTATCCTTAATGTTTAGTACACCATCTTTTATGTCTTTCTCTACTTCTGCTTGTGTCTTGTATATTTTCATTACTTCCTCCTTAAGTGATATTTAATATTGCCCCAGAATGTTAGTCGCTTGGTAGGTTTGGGGGTGTTAGTCATCTTGTTTCCTCAATACATCTTTGTATATTAGTTGCATTATCTTGACAAATTGTGTCTACCGACATATTCACCAATTGCATCAACAGCCCTGTTATTGTCACCGCTATAATAAGAAATATAAGTACTATTATTATTTTCATTGTCACTCTCTACTTTCTTTACGCCCCGGCATCGTGAGCATCGAGTATACTTGATGCCCAAATGTATGAACTTGTTATTAAATATATGTTTACAATTTAATGGATTCATTATGTGTTTTTACGCTTACTTTTACCGCCTTTTGAGCCTGCTGTTGTAGCTCTTTGTCGACCTGTTAGTCCGTCTTTGCCAATTACATTTGAAGCAAATCCACCATTTGCTGATTTGACGCCGCCCAATCTGCCTATCATAGTATAATGATTTGGGTTATTTTGTTTATTTTTTATTGCTGCTTTTAGTCCGCCAGCTCGTGTGCCGGTCACGATTTGTTTTCCAATTCGTCAATTAATAATATTAGTTGAGCTTTTTCTTTTTCTAAATTGTTTATAATATTATCTATAATTACAATTATATTTAAATCTTCTTTAGTGTTCATTTTACTTCCTCCTTTATTTAATTACTTTTTTCTTTTTATTACTTACTGCCCAATAAATTAGGTTAGCTATTCCAAATGTAAACCAGAAGAACACTAACAAAAACAGATGTACTCCAATCGTTCCTGTGTTTTTCTTAAGTATAAAATACTCTGGTGTTTCTTCAGCTAGTTCCCAATCGTTAGATTGGTACATTTTTACTTGATTTAGTGCATCTTGTCGTGACATTACTTTATCTCCTTTTAAATTATTTTTTCTTGTAGTCGACTTCTTAATGAGTCGTATTCGTTTCTTTTATTTTTGTATAAATCATACAGCACAAACATTTCAGACTTACACTTGCCTGCTTGGCTGAGCAAATTCTGGTAATTCTGGGTGTTTCCAATATAATCTTTTTTTTGTTTCTTTATCATAGTGCATTCCATATCCTTTCATAATTGGTGGTTTAAGTTCTGACATAGTTACAATGTTTGCTTCTAACTTATAGAGATATCTTCCAATCCCCCAATGGACTGCACACCGTTTCATTGAATTGCTGAGTCCGCCTTTAGTTGGCTCAATGTTTGTTTTGTCAGCTCCATCCCATTTAGTGATTGGTATTTCTCTAGTGTGTACTGTGATACCACAAAGTATTCCACCGTCAGGCGCTTCCTTGTATTCATTCGACCAGCCTTCTACACCAAAGACTTCATCTAAGCGGTCCATAATAGCCCTGTTAGTGATATAAGCTAATACTAATGCCCAATAGTTGCCGTTAGAGTTGCCGCTGTTTTGTACTCGCCATTCTATATCTTCTAAAAGAAAGGGTTCTTTTAGTTTGGTTTCTAATTCTCTAAAGTTTTCCATTACTTGTCCTTTGCTTGTGAGTCGTAATCTGGCTCTGAATATGCTTCCCAAAGTTTTTCAACTTGAGCCTCTACTTCTTGCTCAATACGATTGCATTGGCTGATTATGCAGTTAATGTCGTAGTCGTTAGTTTGTGATATAACCTCGTCATCAATTGTGGCAATCAGTGTATATCTAATATCTAGACCATCTCGATAATTTAATATTCTATCTTCCATTGCTATAACTCATTATATCGTCTAGCAATAAATCCTCAGCCATTTCTTCTAGCCAGCCTTCATCGTTTATCAAAACATCTAAACCATTTTGATACAAACTAGTTTCTTTGATATATTCCGCTGTTTCTCCAGCAGATAATAAACCATTATGATAATGTGATAATATTTTTTTCATTGTTCACTCCTTGTTTAATTGTTTCTACATTCTAATTATGCTCTTTTCAAAAGCATAAGTCAATACATTTATAATACTTTTTTAATTGTTCTTCAATAACCATGACAAATATCTAGCCGGGTTCTTGCCTTCTTTTTCGGCAATTTTTGCTTGTTTAATAAAATATTCTATACCGCGTTGGCGTATTATTTTGGCATACCAACCACTCATTCTGTCGTTAATTCCGCCAGTAAGATGTTTATAATCATCAATTATTAAATCTATATTTTTATTTGGTATTGTAGCTACAGCTGTTACAGCTGTTGTAACTAAAGTTACTTTTCCAGCTGTCAGCTGTTCTTCCAGCTGTTGTTTTTTTAAAATTTCTTGGGTTAAAAACACTTGACAGTCCTTATCCAACCGCCTATAATTTAAGTAACGCAAATCTTGGGTCGTCACTTTAATCGGTGGCGATTTTTTTTATTAGTTAATAACTCTGCAGAGTGTTTTTTGTTGACTACCTAGACGCAAATCTTGGTAGTTATATACAACATTATACCGCAAGCAATATAATGTCAATATAATATTGACCTTTTCTTTTGCTAGGCGTATACCTAAGTTAGTACCTACAAATGATTGGATTGATTGTGACTATACAGCAAAAGTTTCAAAGACATCATAAATACTTCCCAAAAAAAGATTACATAAGCAAGGGTAAAATTGCTCGCATGTTTAGAAATCTACCCTGCAATATAGAGCTTATGCCAGAGCAAGAGCATAGAGCCTTGCATGGTAAGCTAAGAGAAACTGCCGGCGGCGTGCCTAACCATTTATATATGGCGCAGCAAATTGCCGATTGTTTTAATAGAGGTTGCACAAAAAGCAATTGTAAAATTGCAGTTGGTAAAATTGACCCTGCTAGCGAATATGAGGTGAACATATGATATTTGACCCGATTGACCAGCTCGACATAATGAATGGTGAATTGCGAAATTTAAATGTAGATATAGAATTTGCATTTAGAGAATTGCAAAATATAACTAAAGACATACATAATTTAGAAAGATTACGCAAAAGTATCAAAGTCATGATTGAAGACCTGGAGAAAAGATTATGAGTAAATCCGATAAAATAATTGATTACTTAGACTCAGTATTGCAACATCTTGAAAAGCGTAGTCAGTCAAAATCCAAAAAGCCAGCTAGGACCGAGCAACTAAAGCTTTGGAATGAGACTGGTGACGGCATTGAGCCTAAATAAGTCCCCCCGGTAAGTGCTGAGCATCACTAAAAACTGCTTGCCAGCCCTCTATAACGGAGGGTTTTGTTCGTCTTCTAATAGTAATGACATCATAACCCCGCCGATAAATATGCCAATAAATAGCCCTAGAATAAATCCTGTTAGATATTCCATTACCACCACCTGTGAGAATTCCAGAACGCTCTGGCGTTTTCCCAAGTGCCGTATCTATTCTGCATATATTTTGTAAAAAACGCATCTTGGCAAGCATAGTCACCTAATGCACAACCCATCTTTGAACAGGGCAAAGCTTGCCCCAGCCCACAAGCCCCTGAGCTTTTATTGACTGCGTTTGGGTTATTGCCAGACTCTTTTAGATATATAAACATCTTTGCATCGCTAGGCGCTTGTGCAGGCGCTGTGACAGCTTTTTGTGCCTGTGCCTGTACTTTGGCAACCTCAACTATTCTAATAGCTTCTAGACGGTCTAACTCGGCTTTATATTCTTTTGTACGGTCTGGAAATTTAATTGTTTGTTTTTGATATATGTTTTCTATATTGATGGCTACCTTAACTTGGTCTGCCTGAGCCACCTTAGGTGGGTAATTTGTTGTTACTAATGCCAATGCTATTGAAGTAAATACAATTGCTGGTTTCATAATGACGAGCTATGCCGTGACTGTATATCTCAAGCTCTAAAAATCCTTTCGGTTATTTTAGATTACGGTATATATATACTACTGCTGATACTATAAGTAAATAGCCAACAAACTTGATTACCACTTCTGGTAGCGTAATATAGTTTATTATTGACATACCTACTAAAGCTAGACTAATAGATATTAGTAAATTCAATGCTCTAGATAGCCATATCTTAATTTTATTTGTTGTTGCTTTGACTTGTTTCATTGTTCACTCCATTTGTTTATTTAATCTAACAATACCAGTATAGCATAAGTTGAATGGTATTGTCAATACTTTTATAAAATGCTATGATGCAAACACCAAGCAAGAGGGAATGTTTTATCTCCTAAGGTATGTGTTCACTCCACCTCTTGCTTGTATAAAAAAACACCGCCTGAACTATGACGGTGTTTTTTCTAATAAGTTTTGATTGACGCTCGTAGTTATGAATTTGTCGACATAGGTGCATAGTTCAATATAATCATAAGCCTTATTGGCAGGCTTCGCAAGCGGCAAGTTCGTCAGGGTCTATTGGGCAGACTTGGGCAAGAAAGTCCTCCTCTTCATTCACTTAGAGTTGACGCCAGCTCGTAATGCTCCCAAGCCTAACGCACCTAGTATTACATTGATATATTGTGCATCGCTGGCATTTAGATAGCCAAATTGCACTAGAGTGTTAAATACTATAGCCACAATCACAACTGCGTAAGTCTTTTTGCCAGTTAAAAATGTCATTACTTTATTCATTATTTCCCCTTAATATTATTTATTATATGTATAACCCAATCTATAAAAGCCTTGATTAGCTTAGCTAAAAAGTTGGGTTCTGGTGTAGGTTCTGGCAGTGGCTTGCCAGCAGGATTTGTCACATCAGCAGGGTCGGTAGTGACAGGCTTTTCTGGTACTGCTGGTGCAGGGTTGACATACTTAGCAGTCAAAACGCTAGTTACATCAACACCATTGGCTGTTATTATCTGACCGCCCTCAGCAATGTATTTGTTCCAGGCATTGGCTTCTTCATTGTAAGCACCAATCTGCTTGCCGTTTTTAAATACTTTGTACTTAGGAGCAACGCTAGGTGGAATAGGTGTAGCAGCTGGCTTTGAAGTTGGTGTAGCAGGTTGCATCTCAGGCCAGTCAAAAGCAACATTTGGTATTACAGGATTGCCGTTAGTGTTGCGGTACTCATCAACAAATGGCACTAGGATATTACCACAACAAGCGGTTGAGCTGAATGCTCGGTGAGGGTAAACATTACTTTGCACTGCAGGAAATTGTGGGTTTTGTGTGCATAGCCAGTCTAAAAGCTGCTTGAGAGCTTCGTACTGCTCCCTTGTAGGCACTTGATTTACATCTGGGTGGAAATACCCATCTAAGCATATTGCAACGCTTGTGCGGTTTACATTGTAATCTCCAGCGTGATAAGTAGTTTGAGTAAATGGTCTTATCCAAAATATCTCGCCAGTGTTGTCAATTTTAAAGTGATATTGTAGTCCAGGACCAAGCCTTGTATAGTGAGCTGCTGCTTCACTTCGATATCTAGCCATACTGTCATAATCGTGTGGTCGGACTGCAGCATCGTGATGTACTACTATTTTAGTTATTACGCTCTCGGCTCTGGCTTCTTGTGGCCAAGCAGGATTTAAGTAGCTGTCGCCTCTTACATCTGTTATTTGATATGTTTTCATTATTTCCTCCTTAAAAACTCTAATAATAAATAAGTAACTACTGCTGTAGTCACACTAGCAACAATCGGGTTAACTACATTCATTAGTGACTTTTTTTTAAGTTGTGACGCTATACTAATCTTAAAGTCTTCAAACTCCTCTTTAGTGACATAATTATTTGCCATTACATCTAGCTTTTTGTCTATCTGGTCTAGCCGATAGAGGACAAGTTCGTAGTTTTCTTTTTTAGGTGTTGTCATAGTGCTAGTATATCATATTGCTTCTACAAGCAAATTGACCTTTCCTGTAAAACTTAAAGCCCCACCTGACCATTGATTGCCAATATATATATTTACTGTATTAGATGCAGGCACTTCCGCCCCTACTAAAGCATGACCGCTAAATACACCAACCCAACTTGCATATATTCTATAACTGCCAGATAGGCTTATACTAGCTGGACCTGTTACTGTTGCAGCTAGATTTCTTTGACCATTAGTTACTGATAATGCTGTTACAGTCAAACTGTAAGAATATCTATAATGTGTTTTCATGTCGTAAACAGTCCATCCATTGGCATCAACTGTTTTTGTTGTTAATAATTCTGCAAAATTGCTATTTACCTCTGTGCTTTTTATAACTGTGTTAGGTGTAAATATTATCATGCTGTACGCTTCCACATATATACAACAATATAGGGTTGTAAATTATTATGAGCATTGCCGCTACCAGCATTGCCAGAAGTAAATGACCATAGTGCCGCTGGTGAATTTGCGTCTGCTCTACCAACACCAGCACCAAGACCGCCAGCACCATAGCCAATACCAGAATTTATGCCGTGATTGTGAGTAGGCATTTCAGCTGCAGATAATGTGTGAGTTTTAGCACCGCCTGTTTCTTCAGCTGTATCAAATTCAGTTTGCCCAGTATCTATGCCAACTTGCACTTTCCCTGCACCAAAAGCAACCCAAGTTCCAAAGCCAAGCAATGTGCCAGGGTTAATGCCGTTGCTTGCATTAGTATATATTGAGCCAATAGGGTATAGCTCGGTCTTTACGCTAACAAAATTTGCATTTACCTCGCTAGATTTAATTAATGTATTTGGAGTAAATATTATCATGCTGTACTTTCTAAAAAGCCTGAAAAGTATGTAAAATGAGGAGCTACAGCTCCGGCAACATTAGCAGAAGCTTGCCTGACATCAACAGTTTCGCCTGCAGTAAGTTTGACATAACAACTGACATTACAGCTAAATGCTAAAGCTACTGCATTAGATATATTTGTATCATTTCTAGCAAGCTCAGTAGCTCCAGCATTTTTATAAATCGAGACAAATATTCTTGTTGTATTCCCTGCTAATGTGACAGTAGCATTAAATTGATAAAATCCTGTTAGTGGCACTGTATATGTTCCGCTTGCAAAATTATTATTTGTATCAAATACTTCAGCATCAAAATCAACTTTTGATAAACCGCTTGTTGCTGTCCATGCAGCATTTCTATATGCGTGAAATTTATAGGGATTTACATGATTAGATGTCTTTAATGCTTCAGTAAAATTAAGATTTACATCAGCACTTTTAATAACAGTATTAGGTGTAAATATAATCATTCAAGCAAATTCCTTTTGCGTGCATCTTGTTCGGCATTCTTGCCAGTGTGTATAATTTTTATAATCTCAGATATATTATGCGAATTATGCATATCTTTTCTTGCAGTTTTCTCATCTTCAGTCATTTGCGTATTAGCGTCTATTTCAAAGCACCAAAATATTTTAATGCCCTCAAGTACAGCATTGACTGTTTCTAAGCTTACACCAAGCTCTATGCAAGCCTCACATATGCCTATGTCCATCTCATTGCCAGCGGTTGTATAGCATCTTATTTGCGTGTGGCTTGGCATAGGCTGACCAAGTATATTCATAAATCTTTCATTGCAAAGCGGGCAGTGCAGTGGTTTGTGTTCTATTGTTGTAATATTATTGCTCATATACTCCTTAAGATGGTGCTATTGGGTTATTTGTTACTTGCAGGGCTTCTAAGTTTCTATTTATTTGCTCAACTCTTTTATTGACATCAATTGCTATTGTTGATGCATAAACTGTTGCGGTGTCTTCATTATAATCTATTTTTTGTATTTGCATTCTTAAGCTGCTTAAATTGTAAATATTAAAATCCCAGTATGCCTCATCCCAACGCCCAACATCCCAGCTAGATAGCCCTACTTGCTGAGTTATATTTCTAACAGCTATAACATCACCTACCTGCAAACTTTCAATATCATAGCCAAGCTCTTGATTATTGTTGCTATCAAGTATAGTCAAATTTACTCTTAGCTCTGGCTGGCTTCTTGTGGCTATTATATTATTGCCAATTAAGTCGGCTGTTGCACTTGTGGTCACTCTAGTGTCAGAATATTTTACTGACTTGACGCCATACTCTTGAATGCTATTAGCGTCAATGTATTTCTTGTAAAAGTTTACACCAGCTCCAGTATCTCCGCCTGTAAAATATAAAGTATTTACAATGTCTTCGGTACGCTTTTCAAATTTTGCGTCAATAATGTCTTTTTCTAAACTAAATATATGCTCAGGCTCATCAGACTTTTCCTTGAATTTTAATTCATTTGTGCTTTGATTAATATACCAATACCAATTTTCAGGCGATATGTTTTTTAAGATATTAATTGCTTCTAATAGAGTTTGCACATTAAATGTATAGTCAACAAGAGTTTCGGTCGGCACATATCCACCATTAGCATCAGCAGGCACGCCATCTGGCAAATATAACAAATCAAAATATAATGCTCTATAAGTAGTGGTAAATGCCATTGCTGTGCCTGTGTTATTGGTATTGTTTTCAGCTCTATATAAATTGCCAACTTGTGGTGAGCTTATAATATCGCCTGCACCAGCACTTCTAAATTGCACTGTATCGCCACTAATAGAACCGCCAGCCCAATATACAAAATAATAAGAAACGCCCGCTGTTAATGTTACAGAAGTTGCAAATCTAAAAGCGGTATATTCTAAATCTGTATTAACAAAATCTGTGCCATCAGAAGTTGCGACGAGTGTATTCCCAACTCCTAAATCATAGCTAGTTGAACCGCTTATAACAGTCAAAGTGTCTAATGACGGGTCACCTCTATAAATATAAATAGGCTCATAGCCATCACCCTTTGCAAAAACTTGTATTGTATCTATTACTATTGTGCTAGCTGGTGTAAATATTTGTGCGTGGGCAGTACTCCATGTGCCTAATGATGTTGTTATACTTTTTGTTGGTTGATTTATTAATGGCTCCAAGCTAGACAATGGCTCAGTTAGCAAGCCACCTCTTGATTGATAGTCAATTAAAAAATTACTTAAAATCGTAGTAGGGTCTTGAGCTGTATATACAGCAGTTGTATTGCCACCATATTCGTAAATAACAAAATATAAGTCATCAGCAGCTACGCTAGTAGCTCCAATCCAGCTAGTACCAGCAAAAATATCTGTATAAACCTGACCGCTAGCATAAGGGTTTGTAGAAGTAGCATGCACTTTAACTAAGCCATAACTATTAAAAGTAGTGCTGTTATTGCCGTAAATTTGTATATAATAATTTTTTGTACTAACAAGTGCAACAGTTTCTGTAAAATTGACTTTCAACACTTGAGCTGAAAAAGCACCTGAATAGCTTGCAGAACCATATGCTAAATCAGGGTCAGTATTTATATCAGGAGTTGCCCCTACCCTCTCTTTTATATAGACCGTAAATGTGTTTAATCCTGCACTACCAGAAGCCATAATATCAACAGAGCTAATGGTTTTATCAGCCGCTAGTGTAAATGTCTGTATAACTGTATAAATATTATATCCCTGCGTCGATTGGCTACCAATATTATAAGTTTTGTTATTTACAAGCTGACTAACATAGGCTGTGTCGCCAGCTTCAACAATATAATCATTTAGCTCAGCACCAAAGCCAAGAATTGTAACCTCAATTTTGTCATCTTTATAAATAGGGTTATAGGCAGATATATAGCCTTGAAATATAGATTGCCCATTTGGTTCTTCATTATCAAAGCAATATACAATTACTTTATAACCGAAGCTAACATCTGTACCTTCGCCATAGTCGCCTGCATCTCTGGCAAGTAATAATTTTAATTGACCGCCAGCACTGTTAATTTCATTATTAAACTGTATATCGCTGACTACATCTTTCCAAGTAGTTAGATAACCGCCTTCTTGATTATAAACTTTGACTTCGTAATATTTAGCCATTAGATATATCTCTTATAATAATTCCCTGTCGCCAATATAGTCCTGTCTGTAAACTCATCACTAAATACCAAACTGCAACTGCCCGTATTTAAATCTGGGAATTGACCTTCATAATCAAAAGCTTGCGGTACAATACTTGCTTTCATTATTACAAAATAATCTAGTAAAGCACCGTTAAGCTGCATAGCCGCTGAAGTACCTTGTATAGATACTGTTAATGATTTAATACTAGCTCTTTGTGGCACGCCTGTTGTAGATGTGGCTGGCAAGTTTAAGCTTACTCTGACATAATTCCAAGCATTTGTTGCGAGTGCAGTGCCGTCAAATTGTGTGCTTACATTCCAATATAATGAATTTGTTCCAGTAGTAGCATCTGAGCCAGCTGTAAATCTTATATTTGATACAGCTCCAGCTGATGGGGTGGGTATAAATATAGGTATTATAATATGCCCTGCACTGCTAGTTAAGTCAATTGTCGTAGCATAGTTTATTCTTCCAAAGCCGCAAAATGACCCTGCTGGTGATTGCACGGCTTTTATACAGCCAGTGCCTTGCAATTTACTTGTAGTATTTAAGCTTAGCGTAGCAGTTGTAGATGTCCAGCCAGTAGTAGCATCGCAATCATCTATTAAAGTAATGCCAGTGGGATATATGCTAACTGTCTTATTGTCGCCATCAATAATAACTCTATCATACCAGCCCCAAGTTTTTGTTAGTCTAATTCTTTGATTAAGTGCTGCATTGTTTATCTGCAAGTATTTTGCTTCCCAAAACGGCAAGGCTTCATTGACTGCTAACTCTATATATGGCTTTGATTTATATGAGCCGACAATAGTATTTGTATAGGTTGTCGAGCTAGAAGTATAGTTGCCAAAAGCCAAGGTAGTAGCATCCATATCTTTGCCAAATGAATTAGCACTAAAGTTTATTGTATAAGTGCAAAAATAGCCATTTGTCTGATATTCAAAACTAGCCACTGTTGCAATGTAGCGTCTGTTTTTTGTTCCTAAAAATATATCTAAGTTAGCGTCTATGCCAACTAGCTTTGCTTTTAGTGCATCAAGCTTTAGGTGCATCTCGTCTAGGTCTTTGCATTTTATACTGCCAGTAATGATAATTTTACGCTCGCCATAATTTTGATTAGTAACAATTTGCCCGTCAGCTCTTGCAAGCTCATATTTATTAACCTTAGTACTTGGTGACCCTAAATCAATCTTTTCTAAATGATAATCACTAGAGCTCAAAATTAAGCCGTTATAGATTGCATCATAGCTAGCACTCATATCGTTGTCATTCCTTTTCTAGCAAGCTCGCCATTGCGGTTTAGATTATCAAAAAATCTATCAACTGCTGACACATCGCCAAGCGTTATATTGCCGTATATATTATTATTTATTGATGTCTCATTGCCACCATTATTGCCTGCGGTAGAGATATTTGCTACTGGCGTCTTTACGCTGTTAGCCATATTAAGTGCCATGTCTTGTATTCTAGGCAATGCTTTTTGCATTCCAATCTCTAGCCCCTTACCAACATTTAAGCCTAGCCCCATCATAACAGTAGAGGGTGAGCGTATTCCTAAAGCACCTTTTATTCTATCTTTAACACCGTTGGCTATTTCTTGCGCTTTATTAAATATAGCCCCAGCCATGTTGCTAATGCCATTGATTAGTCCTCTTATGATATTGCTACCTGCATCTACTAGCCAAGAACCTGCATTGCCAAAAAAATTTCTAACATTGTTGACTGCTCCTGCAATAGTATTATAAATTGCATTCCAGATATTTCTAGCTACATTTAATATTCCGTTAAATATGCCTGCCAAAAAGTTGTATACAGCCCCAAACACTCCAGCAATAGTATTGTATATTGCCATGACTGTCGGTCCAATAAAGCCCCAGATTGCATTCCAAATTGTTGTAATTATATTTAATACGCCCTGCATCACTGCTCCTATAAAGCCTGATATAGCAGTAAATACAGTTGTTATAACATTTCTTATACCATTTACAGCATTAAGTATTACTAGGAATATTGTGCCAAATACTATGATGTATAGATTAAGAATAAAAGTTAGTATAGGTTGTATAAAAGCCCAAATAGCAGTGAATGCTTGCACAAAGAAATTGACTAGAGCCATTATGCCGTTCTTTAGCATATTAAATGTAAATATCAAAACATTGACTATTGCTATTATTGGTCCAAATGCAACAGCTAATACTGCCATCACTATATCTTTTATTATAGTAAAATTATCGCTGACAAATTTTAGTATTACAGCTAGTACTTTTAATGCACCTGCCAAAATTGCAAAGCCTATGATTAATGGTGCTAGCACAATAGCACCCAATACTATACCAAGTATCTCCAGTATTTTTATTACTTGAGTACCGTGCTGACTCCAAAACTCTTTGAACATATCTATTAATGGCTGCATCTCGACTACTAACTGCGCCCATATAGATTTAAGACTTTCAAAAGCACTAGTTAATTGTTTACCTATGAAATCTCGTATAGGCTGTATTGCTGTCCAGAACCTATTGAAAGCATCTTTTACCTTATCCCAATTTGCAGCTAGCAATGCAATTACTGCTATAAGTGCAACTACAGCTAGTGTAACCCAGCCTATCGGTGTTGCGGCTATTGCAGCACTTATCGCTGGCCACAAAACACTAATAGCAGATACCGCAGAAGCAAGCTTGCCAAATATTATTAGCAGTGGTCCTAGAACAGCTAAAAACCCAACAAAAGCAAATATGCTATTTTGTGCTGCAGGTGATAATGCTGTAAACCAGTCCAACAATTTATTGCCAAGGATTAGCAATTGACCTGTAATAGGTAAAAGTTTTTCGCCAAACTGTGCTGATAATTCTTTCACTCGCTCGCTAGTCATTCTCATTTGATTAGCGGTACTGTCTATTGTTCTAGTAAAATCGCCTTGAGCATTTTTGGTTGCATTCATAACAAATGCGTATCTCAAATTTACTTTCTCAGATTGTGTCATGCTTTGTATATTTTTTGTGATACCTTGCGATTGTGCAAAGGCTGCCAAGTTAGTCTCTGTCATAACTATGCCAAGAGATTTTAATGCTTCTGTCTCGCCAGTAAATACACCAGCCAAAGCAATTTGGGAACGCTCAAAGCTAATATTCTTGAAAGATGCTAAGTCGCCACCCAGCTTGACCATATTTATTGACATGTTTGCAGCTTCATCAGTATTAAGCCCCATTGATGTTGCCATATCGCCAAACAGTGCAGCGGCATCTAGGGCTGTGCCTTTAGCAACGCCAATTGACTTCAAAGAATTATTGCCAAATTCTACAACCTTTACAGATGATTGCCCAAAAGCAACAGATACTTTGTTCATTGTCTCGCCCAAATCGCTAGCTGCTTTAATTGCTATGCCTGTACCAATTGCAATAGGCAAGGTCAATCCAATAGTCATTTTTTTGCCAGCGTTAGCCATGCTGTCGCCAACATCTTTCATTTTGCTAGTAATGCCGCCTATTTTATTATTAAGCCCAGCCGATGCCTTATCAAAGCCATCAGTGTTTAGGTTTAAATCATAATGAATAGAGCCGACATTTGTACTCATCGCTTTATATTTCTCACTTCCTCAAGTATCTTTTGATTGCCTAGTGATTGGTCGGTAAGCTTTTTAGCTAAGCTCTGGGCTTCTTTGCCTCCATTATGAGCATTGCTAATTATAGCTAGCTCAGTCAGCTGTGCTTTTGCCTGCAACCTAAACATAGAATTCAATAAGCTAAAAAAGCGTTTTGCATATTCTTGCAATGCTTGCTCGGCTGTGTAGCCGTAATAGCTAATAAATTCTGGGAACATCATTAGCCAATCTTCTCTGCTTTTGGGTCTGCATCAAATTTAACCCCCTGCTCGGCAAGCTGCTTGCTTTCTTCTGGCTGTATTTGTGCCATCATTTGAGTAATAACATCTAGCACTGATTGCATATCTAGCTTAATATCTTTTAATTCTGGCATAAGCTCGCTAACTACCCAATCAAAATCTGCCTCAGCGGCTTGTATGTCCTCTCTGCTGACTTCTTTAATGTTTTGAAATACTTCACCTACTTTGCTAATTATAAGCGTGTGAGACAGCCTGGGTGGACTGCAAGGTACTTCTACACCCTTGATGTTAATGATAAATTCTTTTGGTTGTAAATCTTGTATTGTTAATGCCATGTTGTTTTCTCCTTTAGCTTATTATAGCAGTATTTCTATACACTACCTGCACTGTTAATTTATATATTTTTGAATATTCCAAATCTCTTGCCACATCTTCAATATCGCCAATAACTAAAAATGTGTAGATATAAGCACTGCCCTGATAAGTATTGTGCATGCGATGTATAAATCGCTTGATACCCTCAAGAGTTTGTACTGCTTGCTGGCCACTAGTATTCTTGACATATATATTGACTGCTGACTCCTCAATAGGTACATAATTATTCATAGTGCCGCCAATCCTGTCTATATAAATACCAGCAGTTGACTCTGGCATATAGCCAATATACAAATTCTCGCCAATTGTACCAAAGCCATTTAGCTGCAAATAATCTGCTACTATTTGTGCAATGTCCATTATGCCCTCGCTCTCTGCGCGTGCTTTTTAAATGATGACGCTATCTTTACTACTTGATTATCACCAGCAGTCTTGAGATATGCCTTGCCTGTTCCCGGAGTTGTATAATTATTGACTACTCTTTTATTGTTGCCACCAAATTCTTGAAATCGTGCATATTCTACCCAAAAAGAAACACGCCACTTAAGCCTGCCTGCCTGATTGTTATTGCTATTACTTCGCAAAGCTCCTTTAGCAAATGGCGCTTTGTTTTTAGCGTTGATTAATATATCTTTACTGCCGTCTCTCAATGCATCATCAAGCACACTGTATAAGCTTCTTTTGTATTGTGGCAATTTGTCTTTAACTTTTGGCTTCATGATATTGCCCCATATTTTATAAGCTCGCATTTAATAAATTGCACATTAGGGCTGCTTAGCTTTCTAGCTTTAGTCACTTTTTGTATTATGTAGTATAAGCCATGTATATAAATAATGTCTTTGCGGTCAATGCCACTGTCTGGCTCAAACCAAGCTTGAGCATCTGATTGTATAGCTTCGCTGCTATCATCAGTCACTTGCTGGGTAATCTCTCTAAAATGACATTTTAAATCTGTAGTTATTGATGTTGTATAATCTCCGTAAGCATTTCTAGTAGATGTTACCTTTTGAGCTAGTTGTAGCATTGATGGCTTCATGGCTATATACTCGGAAATAAATAGGCAATTTTGTCTAAAGCGTTTTTTGTTTCTGTGTCGGCATAAGTTATGCTGTAACCTTCAATGCTCTCAGCCTTAACATTGGATGTATTATTTATTTCGGCTGTCAGTGCAGTAAGTATTGCATCTATAACAATATTGCGTATGGTTACGTCTGCATAAATAGAATATGTGGCTGTTACTGCTATTGCATTTAAGCCATTATCAAACTTCCCCCATCTGTATCTAAGCATAGTTTTGCAAGTGCGATTGACTGGCTCAACTGTATAATCTTCAGTTTCGAATATATATTGCCCTATGCCATTATTGTCTATGTATTTAACCTCAGTTAGGCTTGTGCAAGGGTCTATTGCCAGATGCTGCAAATCACCATCATAATATCTAATGCTAGGCAATGCAGGCTCTACGCTGCTGCCAATCATCTTTTCTATATGCGATTGCACGGCACTGTTTATACTAGAGAATGCGTTTGCTTCTTCATCTGTCAAACCTCTACCAAGTTTTTGCTCTAAATCACTTTGACTAACTAATGACATATGTATTTTCCTTTATTGTGATATCAATATTATTATAGCACACCATATAACAAAAAAAGACCATAGCATTTGCATATGGTCTTAATTTGTGCTATTAGCCTAGCTAATGGCTGCTGGTCCTACTCTGCCTAGTAGTCTACCATCTGTTGCGTTGCGTGTTTCATCTACCAATGCAGTGAATGTTACTTCAAAAACTGACTGCTCGTCAATTTTATAAGCAAGCGTTGCATTTTCTGTTGAAATCGCTTTGAACAAAGTAATAGTTTTACTATTGTCAGAATTTCTGCCTACTGGAGTTAGCACTAATTCAAGTGCGTCTGTCCTAAGGCTATAACCAGCTTTTGAGCCAATGTGTAGAGTTTCTCTGTTGCCAGTTCCTACATCCCAATCAGCTTCCGGTATTATGTAAGATAATACTCCTGCTGTTATCTCGGCAAGTTTCAATTTAATAGAAGCTTTTTGCCCACTCAATACCATATCGACTGGGGTGTTTCCATAAATGTCTGTCTTAACCATTGTAAGTTCTCGCTCAATTTCTATCTCTGCACCATCGACTGTGTGACCTAAGTCAACACCACCAAAAGTGATTAGGCTTCCTGCAGCTACATAAAGATTATTAATGTTAGCCATTCATGCCTCCTTAACTTACTGTGCCAGTACCAATAATTGTAAACGCACCGTTGAAACGAGTTTGTGGTACACATCTAAGTGTTGCTCGCATCGCAAATGAGTCTTGGGTTATTAGATTAATATCTGCGCCGCCTGAGTCTTTTACAACTCCTGAGTCAAATACTTTTGTTTCTAGCAATCTCTTTACATGTAATTGTACTTGTGATAAATCACCAAATACTGCAAATGCTTTGTTAGCACTTATAGCACCGACTTCTGGCATCACATCGACTAATTCTACTGGTACACCATTTATTGTTGGTGTTACTGCTGAGCCTACTGGTCCAAACAAGTAACCGCCTGTAGTGGCTTCTTTGGTCTGTCTAAGAACATTCCATACTGTTGGATGCATGAAAAATCTGCTGTTAGCTCTTACTGAGCTAACTACTTTGTACTGTGCATTCATAGCATCGTCAGCATCAAAGTTAGTTATTGCAGCACCAACTGTTTGGGTTTTGTAAGCCTTAGCAATTGTAGGGCTTAGCAATCCATAGGTTGAGTCTGTAAATACTAGCTGGTCAAATAATTTTGCTCTGGCTCTAGCTACTTGGTTAGTAGCATCTAAGAATAGGTCAATTGCTGAGTCTTCAACAATTTCGCTAGTCATAATTAGAGTTGCAATATACTTATCAAGTACAGCTGTGGCTGAGTTGAAAGTAAGTTTTGTGGCGTTCACTGCGGTAGCTTCTGAAGCTTTTGTAAAGCTAATTTCATTAGTACCTGATAGCAATGTTACGCTGTCTCTGTCAGTTCTACGAACATTAGCAAGTCTTGCAACTACGCCATATTCGTCAGTTAGTCTTTCAACTTCTGCTACGAACTCTGGGTCTGGTACTAAAGCACCGCCGTCAACATTTGTAGTTACATTTTGATAATTAGCTTTGCTGACTTCTTGCCATGCTTTTGACACATAGTCATTATATTCAGCTATTCCAGTGTAGTCTTTGCGTAAGCTTGCAATCAAGCCTTTAGCAAATCGCACTTCTTTAGGTAATGACGCCATGCCAGTTTTTACCAATTTTTCTGCAACTTTTACATCTTTTTCGTGTATGTTTTTCTTTTCTACTTTTTCTGCTTTCTCAATCATGATAGAAGCTACTTTTTCAGCAACTTCGTCAGCTGATACTGGCTTGATAGACTCGGCAGCTTTTTTAGCAATCTGCTCCACTACTGAGCTATCTATTTCGATATTTTCTTTAATATCACTCATTTTAATTCTCCTTAAGTTTAATTACTCTTATAACTGTCTCAGCTTGTTGTACGACCACCTGTGCTTGTTTCAGGACAATTCGCTTAGTTATAGTTTGAGCCGATGCCTCTTGAGTTTGGCCGATGGCTACTTCCCTTAAGGTGGCAACTAGAGTTTGTAATGACTCTATATTTTTTTGTAATTCATTTGTACCGTCGGCTTTCTCTAAAATGCTCCTTGCATATTTTATGCCTAAAGCTTTTAATTCTGCCTGCTGGCTGGTGTCTAGTGACTTGCTAACCACCATAGCTTCTGGATTAGCCGGCACTGATACTACGCTGAATTCTTTCATCATCATTTTATCTATTGTAGAGCCATCGCTAGCCCATTCTGTAACCATGCCGCCAATTGATACGGCATTTAAGTAGCCATCTAGAATATACTCATATACTTTGCGAGCAAATTCGTCTTTCAAATAAAACTTGGCACGAGCCATTAGTTTGTCGCCGTTTTTCCATATTTTAGTAGCTTTAGCTATTGGTAAGTTAAAGCCATCATGGCCCCAAAGCACTACAGGGTTTTTTTTGAATTCAGTTAAGTTTATGCCTTCTACATTTATTCTCTCACCATATGAGTCCATAGCGTTGGTGCTAACTATAAATTCTACTTCACCCTCCTGAAGTCTGTTTGCTTTCTCTATAATTCCGTCTGCTTTTACTAACATTGTTACTCCTAAATTAAAAAAATCACTGAACCCGACCTATGTTGCAAGGCTATCGGTCTCAGTGGACTCTGGCTTAATTATAGCATACTGATTGCTGCTGTCAAATTGATTTGTGATATGCAATGTATTTGTATATATATGATATTCGTAAATCATTTTGCATCGTGAGCATTTTATCGCTGCAACCATCATTGTTGTTTTAGCCAGAAGCTTATTACAGCCTTTGCATTTTACATCTTGCATTATAGTAGTTTATTTACTTTTTAGTGGCTGCACAATTGCTTCTATTGCTATCAAAGCTTCTTGTATTTTTTGATGTGTAGCAAGGTCAGCATTTACACTGGCACAAGCTTGTTTAATTATTTGTAGTGCTTCATTGTTTTCCATTATAATACTCCTATAT
>Ga0209702_10004492_pt1 | contig 20144 bp, 18 predicted proteins | sample FRY01_FD_187210 | JGI IMG/M metagenome (GOLD analysis project Ga0209702, IMG submission 187210) | Freshwater microbial communities from Lake Fryxell liftoff mats and glacier meltwater in Antarctica - FRY-01 (SPAdes) (version 2) | ecosystem: Environmental > Aquatic > Freshwater > Ice > Glacier...
CGGTGGCGCGATTGTCGCGGCGCATTGAAGCCATGGAATCGGCGATCTGAGTTTCGATCATGGGTAAATTCGACTGGAAACAATTCGATGCGGCCGTTGCTGGGTATTACGACCAGCAGCAGCGCATGATTGACAACAACCTCAACGTGCAGGAAGCTGATCGCCGCGCGCGCGGTGATCAGCAGCAGTTTGAAGCCAACGTGAAGGAAGCTGATCGCCGCGCGCGCGGTGACGACTTCAGGCAGTCGATGGATCTTGTCCGAGAGAAGCGTTATCAGAAGCAGTTTGAAGCCAATATGCAGAAGCTCGACGACGAGCGCAATGCCATCGAACAGAAACAGGCGGTGATCGAGCAGAATCGCCCTCAATTGACGCAGCCGGAGTATGAAAAGCTCACGAACGAAATGACAGAGGGCCAGAGTGCAATCTTCGATATGCAGGTGAAGGGCATCGGCGCAATGTACGACATGGGAAATGTCGATGAAGCGCTGCGATGGCGACACACGATGCTTGAGCGCATGAGCAAGAATGCGGGGCCGCCAAGCCGCAGCGAAATGGCAAAGTCGTACGAGGCGAAGTTCTCGTCCAACATGGCGAATTTGAACAAGGAACTCGCGCGGCATGAATCGATGGCGAAGAGCCAGGAGGACGGTCCATTCTCCCCGTACGATCCGCGATATTCTGGGCACAAAGCGTACGCCGCATTGATAGATCAGAAAACCTCTGTGGAGCAGGAGCACCACATGAACATGGCAAACTCATGGGCCGGTCAGATTCCAGGCATGATGCAATCTACTGATGCTGGCGCGGGCTGGATGTCGCCGATGGCTCCCGATCAGCAACAACAGCCCGGCGGTCAACAGGGAATGGTTGATCCTCAGCAAGCAGGCCAATTTCTTCAACAGCGCGCGGCAGAATTGTCGCAAGCAATCGGTATGGATGAACAGCAAAGCGCAATTCTTCAGGCGATCGTCCGATATCCGCTGTTCTATAAGATCATGCCGAAAACTGATGGCGAGAAGTTTGATCCGCAGAATCGCGATCACCTGCAGGCATTTATGACGCTCCGCGATGTTATTCTTCCTGACGTGTTCCCAGATTTGCACAACGCGCCGACGGATAACCTTGATAAAACTCGTCGAATGCAACTTACGCAAATGATCGAGCTGTCTCTGGAAGCCGCTGGATATGACACGACCGTTCTCATGGAGCAGCAGGAGCGTCCAAACTCGCAAGGTGCGTCGCAGGGCAACGGTCGGGCAAATACATCACGATCTACCGGAGGCGGTCAACAACCGTCAACAACACGCGGCGCGACACAAAGAACCTACACCTTACCGGCAACGGGCGCGACACGACACCCGTAATCAGGAGAGCCACGGATGGCGAATACTGTCAAGATCAAAAATATCATCGAAGTAAGCGGCGGCAATCTTGTCGAGCCGCTTGAATCGTTTCAGGGCAATACCAGCAGCGGCGGCGTCGAGATCGCAACTGAGATCACGACCGTAGCCAATGCGTGCAAGAAGTATCGCGTTCCCTTCACGGCGAATGCGGTGGTCGTGCTTTGGGACGACGCTGACTCGGGCGGCACCGACGAACTTGCATTCATCTGGATCAAGTCGTCTCAGGGCGGACACATCGAATGGCTGACCAACGATGAAACAGACGAAGAAGATGTCAACACATGCCCGGTGGCGGCAGACGTACCGTTCCTGATGATCCGTGCATTGAGTTCGACGGGTAAGCTGCAGGCGTTTGCAACGATCACCGAAACTGACGGGCTCGGCGGAACGCTTTCAGACATCACAAAGTTCCGTTTCAAGGACGCTTCCGGCAACGCCGGCGAGGTTGAAGTTATCCTTGCCAAGTAATAATAACCATGCCTACATTGCTCGACCAGCTTATATCGGAAGCAGATGATCCAAATGCGCGGCGCATGGTTCGCGTGCCGAATCCAGATCTTGTTAAGCTCATTGAGGAAGCGGTTGGACTGGACAACGATGATCCGAGCACTGGGGTTCGCTTCGGAAATAAATACCTTCCCGGCCCGGATGATTGGGATGATGGGACGTGGGACTATTTCCTCGACCCTCAGAACGGCGGCAAGATTCAGAATCAGCAGATGCGTTCTGATTTCGCTCGCATCCACGATGTGGCGTACGAAAAGAAGTTCGGCCGACTCGGGAACATAACGCGCAAGGCGATTATGTTTGGGAACATTCTAAAGGCGGCTGGTTCATCGCTACTCGATCCTGATCGTTCGGTCGGCGGTGAATTTGTCGCAGGACTCGGTCGTGGCGGCGCGCAGGCGGCGGAAGGTGTCGGCGGTCTCGCGCAGATGGCCGGTCAGATCACTGGCAGCGACAAGCTCGCTGAAGCCGGCCGGGCGTTTTCAACCGTCGCGCAGGGATACGAGGCCATTATCCCGCGGTCGGAGGAAACTGAGACATTCAGCGCACGAAATATTGCTGGCACGATTGGCGAAGCAACGCCAATGCTTGCTGCACAGGTCGGTCTTGGTATGGCAACCGGCGGCGGAAGTCTGCCGGTTCAGCTCGCTGTGTTCGCTGGCACGGCCGCAGCTCCCATCGTCGGTCGGCAGTACGTCGATTCGATGGAGCAGACGGGTGATCCGGTCCAGGCGTCCATCGAAGCGACCACAGCCGGATTGATCACGGCCGTCACAAATCTTGCTCCCGGCGCTGCTCTGCTTCGCAAGGTTCCCGGTGCCGACAAGGCACTCGGGGCAGTTGCTCAGCGTGTGGCTGGCCGCGTGCTCGCCGGCGGCGGCGCCGAGAGCATTCAGGAGATGACCGAGCAGGTCTTGACCGACACGGCCGTTCAACTGCTGCGTGACGGGAAGATGCCGAAGGAGTTTCAGGACCCGAAGTATTGGGAGAACGTCGGGCTCGCTGGCGTTGCCGGGTTCATCCTCGGCGGTGCCGTGCGTGGTAGCGTTGAGATCGCCGGACGGAAACGGACGCAGGCCGCGCCGGGTGAAGAGGTCATAGTAGAAGCCGAAGATGGCACAATAGGTCCCGACGAACAGGCGCAGGCCGCAGGACCGACCGAGCCACCGCCGTCAGCGGAGCCGGTTACTGGTAACGAGTTGCTGCGGCGCAAGCCCGATCAGCCGGTTCGTTCGCTTGAGGAATTCTTCGCTGAGTCTGATGTTGCCAGCGAGCAGATGTTCCAGTCCGCCAACGATCAGGAAGTATCGTCGTGGCGACAGGAAATCATTGATCAGATGGAGTCGGGCGATCTTGATGAAGAGAATCGCGCTGCGGCTGAGGAATATCTTGGCTGGCTGAATCAGGAGATTGTGGAACGTGGTGGACAACCCCGTGACGCCTCCGCCGCTCAACAACAAGGTCCATCTCAACCTCCGCCGTCAGCACCGGTTCCGGTTGAGACGGGTCAGGAAGCTGCACCGACCGAATCCGCCCCTGCAGCGCAAGTTGAGTCAGTAATTGAAACATCTCCGGAAAGTTTAGCAGATCCAAGTCAGCCGGCAGTCGCCTCGCAACCCTCGGTGCCGCCGAAAGCACCCGAAGCGGTCGCTGAACCCGCGCCGCCCGTCGAGGCGGCTCCGGCTGGCCCTGAGACCGCTGAGGTGCTGGAAGATTACCCGGAGTTGCAGCAAGCCGAATCGCGCGACGATGGTTTGACGAAGAAGAAGCCCGCGAGGAAGCTCGGCAAAAAGAAGGCGGCACCCGCACCGGCGAAGCAACCGTGGGAGATGACGGAGAAAGAACACGCCAAGCGAGTAAAAACGCTGCCGATTGATCAAGTCAAGGAAGAACTGGTTACTGCGCTGATGTCCCGCGATGGCATGAGCCGCGCGTTGGCTGAGCAGTACGCCCTTGAAACAGTCGATGGCCGGACAAGCACCGATCACGACGTACGCGCATTGCACACCGCCGTTGTTCCAGATGCTGCCGTAAGAGCCGCCCTCTCTGAAGGCCGTCCCGTCCCCGCCGAAGTGCTGTCGGACTATCCCGATTTTCAGGCGAAAGCGAAGAAGCCCGCGAAAGACGACAGCGTTACGAAAACACCAGCCGCGCCGACAGAGGCGGGCAAATACGCAAACGAAGGCGGAGTGGACCGTCCCGGAATTGAAGACCTTGCTGAAGGCGAATCAGAAAATGTTGCGGCATCAGAAACCGAAGCCAAGCCCGGCCCCGGTAAGGTCACATGGGTCAGCCCGACGCAGCGCGGCATGACGTCCAGCGCGACACTTCAAGAAGCAAAAAAGCATCTGGCCGACATTGAGAGACGCATCGCCGAAGAGCCGTTTGACAACACCATGCGCGCACAGCGACGCCCGTTGATGGACGAGCGCAAGAACCTGCTCGACGCGATCGACGCGGCAGAACGTGCTCAGGCGTCACCACAGGCCGACGAGCCAGCCACAGGCAAGGGTGCGTCTCGCGGCGATGTTCCTCGCAGTGCGAAGGCCGGCGGTGAAGGCGCGCGTCAGTACGATCAACGAACGGCGCAGGCGCGAATTAAAGATATCCACCCGCTGCCGCTGCCCGAACTCGTTGCGTTCGCCAAAGAGATCATGGGCAACGTCCCGACGATCAAGAAGCGACTGCGCGGCAATCGCGGCCAGTTCAATCCTGGCCTAGAGCGCATCTTCATCGCTGCTGAAACGGCGAAAGACCCGGTGCAGCTCGCCAAGACACTCGCACACGAGATCGGCCACATTGTCGATTACCTGCCCGATAAGAGCATGAAGCGCGGCAACATTCTCGGTCGTATTGCGACCTTGCGCGGGTACATGAAGACAACGCTGCCGGAATTCAAGGGTGCTCCGGGTGGCATCCTGACTCCGAAAGAACGTGCTCGCATCAAGCGTGAAGCCGAGAAGCTGATGCGCGGCAGCGAAGCCGTCATCGAGATCGACGAAGAGATTCGACGCGAAACTCCAATTACCCCCGAAGACGTGCTGGCGATCTGGAACAGCACGATGGATCAGCGCAACGTCAATCCTGAACTCTGGAAATACGTCGCGAGAATGAGCGATGCGCAGAAGAAGAGCATCGTCAAGGAAGCGTTGAAGGGCGTCGTTGCTGAAGATCTCAAGAAATTCGCCAAGGTCGTCGTTGAGAAGACCGGCAACAAGATCAAGAAGACGATCTACAGCACGGCCACGCCCGAATCGATCGGCCGCAAGTATCGCGATTTGATCGAGCAGGAAATCAAGAAGCGCAAGCTCTACGAAGAGTCCACGATCCGCAACGAACTGCTGAAGCTCAGTGAGTGGTGGCGCGGCCCGATCAGCGGCCCGCGAAGCTACGTCGAATATCGTCGCAGCAGCGAAGAGTTGTATGCCGACGCATTGAGTGTGCTGCTGAATGCTCCGTTCGAACTTGAAACACGCGCGCCGGAATTCTTCCGAGGGTTCTTTAATTACCTCGATGAGAAGCCCGCTGTCGCGAAGGCGTTTCTTGATATGCAGGACATCATCAACGGCATCTCTGGCGACGTGCTAGAGACGCGGCGCGCGGCGATTCGTGAAGGTTACGACCGCGCTGAAGACAAGTTCCGCGCACGCCTGGCGGAGATTAAGGCAAACAGACAGACAGTTTTAGGATGGATTCGCCAGTACCTCGATGACTCATCACGCCCGATCATCGGCAAGTCTCATCAACTGGTGAAGCGCGGCGTGCCGCGCAAAGAGGCGATGGCTGCGCGATGGGCGTTGGAAGAACTGCGCTACGCCGACAACAACAATCACCTGCTGTCAGGTCGCGTTGAGAACGAAGTCGTAGAGCCGATCATCAAGGCGGGCATGTCGATTGAGGATGCTGGTGAGTTTCTGTTTTACAACCGCATCATCGGCGGCGACCGCGCCGAGCTGGCCAACCCGTATGGCTTCACCCCCAAGGAAGCACAGCAGGGCCTTGACAACTTTCGAGAGAAGATCGGAGACAAGAGCTTCGCAACACTCTCTGATCGGATGCGTCTCTTCCACGATTTGATCTTCGACGTGAATTCTGAAGCGCACGACGTCGGCATCATCGGCGACAAGGTATTTCGCGACAAGATCGAAAAGAATAAAGACTTCTACGCGACGTTCGCGGTGGTGGATTACATCACGGAGTCGGTCGATCCTCGCATCAAAGAGCAAATCGGTACATTCAAGGAAGTCGGCAACCCGTTCGTGTTCACGCTGTTGAAGACGATGGCAATGAATCGTCTCATTGAATCGCAGCGCGCGAAGATAGAAGTCGTCACATGGATGCAGAAGTTCGACACCGCGAACATCGTCAAGCAGGAGGGGATTGATAAGTACATTAAGGAACCCGATCGCGCGATGAACCGCGACAATATCTATATGTACGAGCGGGGCAACGCTGTTGCGTATGAGGTTCCCACCGATGTCTCGAAGATGCTGATGTCTCAGGACATCGGCGGTATGCGCAAGCTCGCCAGAGCGATGACGACGGTGACGTACTCCGTCTTCCACCCGCTGTTCGTCAAATACAACCCGTCATTCTGGGGCTTCAACTTCTTCTTCCGCGATCCGGTGCGGACGTGGAAGAACCTGACGTCGATGAAGGACATGGATAAGAACATTTCCACTGGCGAAGTGCTGTTGGAATGGTTCAGGGCATTGCCCGCGGCTGTGCAGCGTGCTCGCGAGATCAACGTGGACGACGTTGAGAAGATGCTGAAGCACAAGGCGTTTGAGACTCCGTTCGCAAACTATAACCCCGCCAGCGAAGACTCAATCTACGAGCAGACGATGGAGCGTTACGGGTACATCGCGCGAACCGGACAGACCAAAAAGACGGGCAATGTTCTCAAGAAGATCAATCACTTCGTCGAGGCGTTGAACATATTCATGGAGTCGGTGCCGAAGATCGCTGGATGGCGCATTCTTGAGAAGCGTGGCCTCGATCACAAAGACACCGCATTCCGCGTTCGGAACTACGTCGGCACGCCGAATTATAAGCAGAAGGGCCTTGCCGGTGAAATGGCAAACGGCATCTTCATGTATTACAACGTCCGCATTCGCGGTCTGCTGTCTGACGCAGAGCTTGCGACGTCATCGGCTGGACATGAATCAGCGGCGTCGTGGTGGCTGCGCACAGCATCGGTCGAGATCATGCCGAAGATTGCGATGCGTGCTGCAATGCTCGGTCTGTTCGGCGCGGGCCTCAAGGAACTATTCAGTTTCGTCAGCGATTACGACCTCACGAACTATGTGATCATCCCGCTCGGATGGGACGAAGACGACGAAGACCCGACGAAACGGAAGGCCGTGTATCTGCGCATTCCTCACTCGGACACCGGCCGCATCATCGCCGGCAGCGTGTGGACGTTCCTGAATGGTCTCGAAGACGACGCGAGTGTCTTTGACGACATGCTCAGCTTGGTCGGTTACGGAATCGGTGGAGAGGCACCGTCAATGTCGCCGATGATTCAAAGCACGTGGAATTGGGGACAATACGCCATCGACAAGAATCCGAGAGATTCGTTTCGCGGCACAGACATCATCGGTCGAGATGAATGGAAGGTCGGCGGCTGGCCGGCGTTCGGTGACATGGTTAAGTGGCAGCTCAAGCAGGGCGGCGTTGCAACCATCCCGTTTTATTCGCTCACACGATATGACGAGACGCCCCCGACAACGATGGAAGTGACCACGCAATCGATTCCTGGCCTTGATCGATTCATCAAAGTCTCAGACCGCGGCATGAAGGAAGATGAGTATGAAACATCACGCGCGGCGGATCGGATCGATGCGGTATCGCGGCTGAAGCTGCCGAAGAATGGGCGGTGGCTCGTATCGCGCCGCAGCCAGATCATCAAGATCCCCAAGGAGCAGCGCAGCGATAAGCAGCAGTCGGAACTCGACGATTTGTCGAAGTTCTATTCCAAGCACTATCTCCCGGCCCGCAAGGCAATGGAGCAGGCGGTCGTCGGTGATGACAAGGAGATGCAGGATCGGATCGCCGATCTGCTTAAAGAGGTCTCAGACGCATATTTCGATGGTGCGCTCGACCTGCGACGCAATGATCGCCGCTGGACGGAAATTGAGCGTGAAATTAAGAAGGCCAATAAAATCAACAAGACTGCCCGGCCCTAACCGTGCCTTGAGGACTAAGGACACAATGGAACATGGAATCGCCCACACCGAACAGCAGCGATCACGAACGAATTGTGAACCTCCAGTATCGCGTGACAACGCTGGAGAAGTGGCAGGATCGGTTCGATCAACAGCGGGAGCGGTCAAGGGATCAACTCATCAAGGGTCTGCTCGCCATCGCCTTCTTCTCATTGCCGATTCTCTACGCGATTTTGAAGGGCGCGGGACTATGAAGGCAATCCAATACACCGCCGCCTACGCCGCCTTGATACTTGGTGTATCTGTCTGCATCGGCTATCTATTCAAAGTCGAATTGCTGTTGAGCTGGTCGGACGGTTCTATGCCAAGTATCGAAAGTCCCGCCACGTTCGCACTCTTTTTTATGACGATAATGGCGTTCGCGGCGCACAAGAAGCTGGGGAATTACCGCGAGTTCATCATTGTGGCTTGTGCTGCGTTTATGATGGGGGCAATTTTCATCACCTACTTTTCGGCATGGGTGATGCGCGACGTTCCGTTTTCCAACGCACGCGATTATGTCGGCAGTTCTGATCTACCCGCATTGAGCAACGGTGTTGCAATTATGATTATGTCGGTGTCTGGTTTCATGCGTGGTTTCTTCGATCGCATCGGTGCCGCGATGTTCCTGAGCCGTATCGCCGCGCTGATCGGCGCGACCACGCTTATCGGGCATGTGATGAACATCGACTGGTTGCTGCTCTACTGGGAACATACGCAGTTCCCGATTGCGCTACCGGCATCGGTGAGTCTGATCCTGTGCGGCATTGCGATCAACGGAAGACTCGCGGGTGCGGCGAGCGGCCCAGAATCAACGCGCATCTCGGTCAACGGGTAATATCACAACATCTTCTGCGAAAGGACTCGCGCAATGGCAATTACTATCGACACCAAGGCAGCAATGACAAGTAAGACCCTCTGGGGCGGCGTTTTTCTTCTGGTCCTGTTCATCCTTCAGATGCTTCTCGGCATCGAGGTCAATGAGGCAGACGGCCAAAGCATCATTGGTGCTGCCACCACTGGCGACTGGTCGATGCTCGCTGCGGCAATCGTCTCGTTCGGAATGGTCGTCATCGGTCGCATGAAAGCGAAGAAGACAATTTCCCTCATGGGCGGCAGTAAGGTCGTCCCGCTGCTACTCCTTGCCCTGCCCTGCTTGTGGCTCGCCGGCTGCGTGAACCCGCAGCACGACGCTCTTGCAATATCCGCGCAGGCGCACGTTCTGGTCGTTGATGTGGAATATCTCGAATACGTCGAGGCCGACCCGGAGCTTGCGCCGGAAGACAAGCAGGTGCGACGTGACTATGTCGCTACGTTCAAGCGTGCCGTTGATACGGCGCTTGCCGGTTCTTCGCCGTGAGCACGCGGAATACGTTATCATTCGCAACCGAACAGGAACTTTACGACGAGGTAAAAGCACTCATGGACAGCAACGAAAGAGTCGGCGGATTTAACTTCAGCCGCGATGACGAGCAGCCCGAAACCACGACATCCGCCGACACAAGCGACGCGGCGTTTGACGTTCGTGCCAAAATTTCCGCCGATGGCGACCTTGGTGACTTCGGCAGCTTCAACTCGATCTCCGATGCGTTCGAATCGTTCAAGGACGAGCTTGGCGCGGAGTGGAAGAAGCTCGGCTTGGAAGAGCAGGCGACTGTTCAGCGGGCGCTGACTGCCATCGTTCACAACACGGCACTGGCTGCGGCTTATCCGGCCAAGGCGGCTAATTATCAGCGAAACATCATCTTGGCCAAGGGGACGCTGGCGGCGGTTCAGTCCATTGCGGGCGACCGTATGCGCATGGCGGTGTCCCGCTCGGTCGAGCAGGCGTTCGAAAAATTGTTGAATCTCGCTTTCGCCGCGATATTTGCGGTGTAGCATCAATCTCATGGGGGGCCGGGTCCAAGCAGGACGCGAACGACCCGGCCATCTTGATATCGAAAGCGCATGGAGGCGCGAATGTCATGGCCACAGTTCTTGAACGTCGTAGCAATCATGGCGTGATCACCATCAGCGTTCGGCTGACGGGTGCGACTGACAGTTATTCGCAGGACTGGCCGGAAGAGTTTTTTCTTCTGGAAGTCGATGTGAAGCCGGGGACTGGCGGCGCGCAGCCAACCGATGAATTCGACTTGACGCTGACAGATGATTTCGGGCCTGACCTGTTGAACGGGCAGGGTGCTGACCTGACCAACGCCACAAACACGCTTATCACGCAGGCCGCACTCGGCAATGGGACACTGGTTCACGGCGGGTTCACGCTGTCCGGTGGCAATATCGGGGACGCGAATACCGTCGATGTGACGCTCAAGGGCGTGCGATACGTCGCGTAAACCCAACAGACGTATCGTTTTACGATACAGTCGTCGAGTTATCCACTGCAACTGTCTGATTTTTTAGGGTTGCACTGTCTGGTTTCGCCGATATGCTTCGCAGCAATGGCGAATGAACCAACATCACAGCCGCCCCACTTCGGCGACAATCTCCGCGCGGAGTTGGCCCGGCAGAAAATCGATCACAACGAGTTCATCAAGCGCGAGCAAATCGCGTGTGGTCGTGATCGGTTCTATCGAATCTTGAAAACTGGCGACGCAACCCTGTCGTTCGTCGAGGCGTGCGCTGGAGAGCTTGGCGTTCCATTCTGCTCGCTTTACGACACGACGAACTGAGACACGCACTTCATGCCCATCACCGAAGCACAACGCATTGAACGCCGCAATCACATCGGGTCATCCGACGTGCCGTGCATCCTCGGCCTGATCGAAGGCCGCGGTCCAGGCGACATCTACGCATCCAAGGTATTCGAGCTTGACGACAAGACGAACAAGGCCATGGAGCGTGGCAATCGACTGGAGCCGGTGCTGATCGAATACGCGAAGGATGAGATCAAGCCGACGACGTGTGAGGTGTCGCCCGAAACGATGATTCATCCTGGCGGGATACTCGCGGTGAACCTTGACGCGATGTTTCATGGTCCTAATGGGATCGTGGAGGCGAAGTCGCCGGGATACGGGCTTGAGTACGGCGAGGCCGGCACGGATGAGGTTCCGCTTGCGGTTATCGCTCAGACGCACGCGCAGTTCGCATGTGTTCCTGAAATCGAGATTGCATGGGTGCCGGTGCTGATCCCGGTCTATGGGCGCGTGCAGTTTCGTTTGTTCGAGGTTCGACGAAGTGAGAAGCTGGTCGATCACATCGTCAAGGTGGTTGAGAACTTTTATCACATGCACATTGAGGCGCGGGTTCCGCCAGAGGATTCCCCGCCATCGCTTGAGACGATTAGACGGATTTCGCGGAGAGAAGGCACGAGCGTTGATCTTGAGACGGCGATGGTTCGCGAGTGGCGTGATGCTGCTGAAGCGCGGAAGGCGGCTGAGAAGCGTGATGACGCTGCCAAGGCAACGGTCCTGATGGCGATGGGCGATGCGGTCATTGGTCACAGCGATCTAGGCGACGTCGTTTGCTCGCAGGTGAGCAAGAAGGAATACACCGTCAAGGCGACTCAGTATTGGATGACGCGGTTCAAGGGGAAGAAGTGAATTTCATAGTCACCGACGAGAACGACGCGGTGTTTGGGTGGGACGATGCGAGAGGTCTCGTTTCGACTAATTGCGCACATCCGCCCGCATCGTTCGGAACGGTATCGGCGGCAAACAGCGCCATGAGATATTCACGGCAGCAGTCGGAGAACGATGGACGGATTTATCGTGTTAGACAAGCTCGGCCTGTAAACATGCGTCAATGGCACGATGATCGTCATCAAGGCGGACGAAGATTGATAACTTTTAGCCGGTGGCGCCAATAGCTCAATTGGAAGAGCAGCGGATTCCAACCCCGCGTGTTGCATGTTCGAGTCGTGCTTGGCGCGTTTCTTTTTAATTCTTAGGAGCAATCAATGACGAACACACAAGTCGAAGTCCGCCACAAGGGCGAATTCAGCCCGTTCGCCGAAGTCGGCACCGCACTCAACCTCAAGTACCTGCTGGAGACGCAGAAGAATGCGTTGCAGCAATCGTTGCCGAAGCACGTCACGCCTGAGCGCCTCATCAAGACGATGCTCGTGGCTGCGAATCGCACGCCGAAACTCTTGGAATGCACACAGGCAAGCATACTCGAAACAATCAACCGCGCCGGCGAGCTTGGCCTTGACCTATCGGGCACGCTCGGCGAGGCGTACCCGGTTCCGTTTAACAACAAGGTGAATATCAACGGCAAAGAGCAATGGGTCAGCCAGTGTCAGTTGATAATCGGCTACCGCGGTCTGGTGAAGCTGGCTCGTCAGTCCGGCGAGATCGCACGCATTGATGCGGACGTGGTGTGCGAGCACGACACGTTCAAATTCAAGAAGGGCATGGTTGCTGAACTGGAGTTCATTCCGAACCTGCGGGAAGATCGAGGAGAGCCGATCGGTGCATACGCGCTGGTGGAATTCAAAGATGGCAGCGTGCAATTCGACTTCATGCCGACGTCCGACATCGAAAAGATTCGCAAGCGATCAAAGTCCGGCAGTGATAGCAACGGGAACGCGATCGGCGCGTGGAGGAGCGACTGGTCAGAAATGGCCAAGAAGTCAGTGTTCCGTCGCGTGGCGAAGTGGTTGCCGTTGAGCGCAGAGAAGTTCAATGCTGCGCTAGATATCGATAGCGAGCCGGAGATTGATGCAACCGACGTTCTCGCCGTGCTTCCGAACGACACACGATCGCACACGGAGAAACTTGTGGATCAGCTCGGTGCCGGCAGTGACGATGTGGTCGAGGACGTCGCCGATGATGACGATTCACCTGAAGATCAGCCGGAAGTGAAGGAAGATCCCAAGCCCGCGAAGACGACGAAGAAGACCAGCACGCGCAAGACCACGACGAAGTCTGATACGAAGGAAGAGGCGAAGAAGCCCGCTGCTGCCGCGTCCGAAGAGTCTGACCCGTTGAAGCGCATGATCACCGAATTGGTCGAAGAGCATGGGTGCGATGCCGATCTTGCCGAAGCCACGATCAAGATGGTTCTGCGTGGCGATAAGTCCGTCGTGAAAGACCTTGAGGACAATGGCATGTATCGCATCATTTCCGGTCGAGTCGGTCGCGAGATCGAGAAGACGATAGGTTCGGGCGGCTAGGAATAATTCACAACACGTTTCACCAACTGCGATATTGAGATGCCAACCAAAGAATACGGTCGCCTGACAATAATCGAGCTGCGCGCAGATGACTTCAAGATTCTGCGCTCGGTTCATATCACCCCGACCTCGTCCCTTGTCCGCATTGAAGGCAAGAACGGGCAAGGCAAGAGCAGCACGCTCGATGCCATTGAGAGTGCTCTATCGAGTAAACGCTTTCCCGGCGATCCGATTCGTCACGGCGCCGAGGAAGGAACCACGCAACTGCTGCTTGGCGAGCGCAAGGGCGATGATGGCAAGCCCGAGCCGAAGTTTCTCGTCACGCGCACGTTCAGCCAGGACGGGAAGAACAAACTGACGATCACCGATCCATCGGGGAAGATGAAGTTCCCCGGCCCGCAGACGATGCTCGATGCGTTCTTCGGCGACTTCACTTTCGACCCGCTGGCGTTCATGCGACTGAATCCGAAGGATCAGCTTGAAACGCTCCTCAAGCTGATCGGTATCGACTTCGACAAGCTGTATCAACGGCGCAAGTCGGCGTATGACGATCGCACGATCCTCGGTCGTGAGTTGAAGATGGTGAAGGGTGCCGTTGATTCGACCGATACGAAGCAGTTCAAGGGCCTTCCGGCCGAACGCCTTGATCCTGAAGTGTTGAAGAAGCAGCTTGACGATGCCCGCGCCGTTGAGCATCGCAATCAGCAGCATCAGAACGCGATCAACACGAAGAAGGCACAGCTCGAACAGATGAACAATTCGATTGCCGAGGCCGAGAAGCGTCTGCGGCAGGCGCGGCAGCAGGCCAGCGATCTTGAGAGTGATATTCAGCACATGGAACAGGAGCCGCAGGAGGGCGGTGCTGACATCGAGGAACTGACGACGCAGTATCAGGAGATTCAGTCGATCAACGCGCGTATCGCAGAGCGTGAACGCTTCAAGGAATACGAGAAGGAATTGAAGCTCAAGACCGAATCGATTCAGGAATTGAGCGATCGCATCGACGACATCGACAAGGCAAAGCGTGATGCGATTGTCGAGGCGCAGCTTCCGGTCAGTAATCTCAACATGACCGACGAATTTATTACCTATCAGGACATTCCGCTATCGGACTGCGCGTCGAGCGTGCAGTTGCGAGTGTCGGCGGCGATTGGGGCGGCGCTGTCGCCGCAACTTGCGGTGATGTTGATCCGCGAGGGATCGCTGTTGGACAGTGAGGGGATGCTGCTGCTGGAAGATTTCGCGGTGAAGAACAAGCTGCAGATTTGGTGCGAGCGCGTGAACGACGGGAAGGGTGGCATGGGCGTCATTCTGCTTGAAGATGGGATGGTGAAGGAGTAATAACTATGGATACCACATTTGACATGGAACTCTGGCATGCGCATTTATGATCGCGTGGTGGCTTGATCCCAACGATCTTTGATCCCTGCCCGCAGCGCATAGTTTCGCTGGCCGGACGTGCAGGACGCCGTTTGAGTGACCGGTAGAAAAGGAGTGGAAAACAGAATTGGGAAAATTTGACAACAACACGGGTGCCGCTTCCGGCGCGGCAATTTTACGATCGGTGGAATTGTTCAAATGAAAGAAGTCATCGAGTTCTTCGTCGTCGGCACGCCGCGCCCCGCAGGATCGAAGCAGGGGTTTGCGATCAAGAAGGCCGGGAACTACACCGGCAAGGTCGCGATGGTCGATTCGGCCGGGCAGAAGGGCAAGGATTGGCGATCCGACGTCAAGCGTGCTGGCATTGATGCACATAAAACCGCATCGCTCCGATGTCCGATGACGCTAGAAGTCGAGTTCATCATGCCGCGGCCAAAGAAACATTTCCGTACCGGCAAGTTCGCGAACGATCTTCGCGAAGACGCTCCGCACTGGCACACGCAGGCCCCGGATCGAACGAAAGTGCTTCGGTCGCTGGAAGACGCTCTCAAGGGCGTGGTCTGGGTCGATGATGCGCAGGTCATTGGCGGCAACGTCACGAAGCGTTGGGCCGATCATAATGAACGGTCGGGAGCGCGCGTGAAGATCACGATCGTCCACGAAGAAGGGTTCCTCACCACCTGAAAGGATTCTCAAATGACGAAGGACTCGACCATCAAACTCATCGGCGGCGCGTCGCTCGCTGCAATCTCGGTTGTCATCGGCATCTCACTGACGTCAGAAGCGCAGCAGACGCCTGATCATCTCAAGCAGCAGTTCCGAGCCGACACGCTCGCCGCAATCGATGCGTATCACGATGGCATGGTCAATGCGCTGACGGTTGAAGAACCGACGGCTGCGCCACCGGCCGAATTGCCCAGGCGCATTTGGATCGACGCGAAGCTCGGGGACGCTGTCATGGCTGAAGCAGCCGCCAACGGCGATGTGAAGGCCGGGCGCGTGAGTTCGCGATTCTGGACCAACGAGGCAAACGAGCTGGATCAGGTGAAGTGGCGCGAGTATCTGACCACCACCAATCTTCGCAATGAACACATCCTGTTCGGGGATTGGGAGAAGGATGCGGCTGCTGCATTGCGGGCTGGCGATCCGCAGTTTCGCCGCGACTTCACGCTTGTTGCATTGATGGCCCAAAAGTATCAACCAAAACTTTTATGGACGTTTTACAATCTCGGCCGGGAGCAGGATGAGACGCTGCAGCCGGTGCAATCGGTGCTTGATGAATCGACGTTTTTGGTGTCGTCGATTTATCTGCGCGAGGGCAATAACGCCGGAAGCATTGATGAGGCAAAATCGCACGCACACGACAAAATCTCTGCGGTAATGCGCAGGGCCAACGGTCGGCCGGTGCTTGTTGAGCAGCAGGCGTGGATAAAGGGCGGCGAACGAATGTCAGAGACTATGCTCTATGAGACGCTGAAGACCGCGATCGAACTCGGCGCTGCTGGTCTGATTCTTTTCGACAACACGCGCAACGCCTTCAATAACGGCAATCTCGAACTCATTCCCGGAATCAGGACGCTGGATGACGTTGATGCACATGAGCATTGGGTGTACTCAGTGTTTCATGCCGCGATGGATGGTTCGAACGTGCCGGCTGATATCACCCCGATTCCGCCGGTGGTGCCGGACCTGATGACGACCATTGATCTTCATGGCGGCACGGTTCAGCAGCTTGAGATTCAGCCGAACACTCGATATCGCAACGGGACAGTCGAGAACGTGAAATGGACGGGTGCTTTCACCGGCCGTGTCGAGTTGATTGATCTGACCATCGGCGGGCGCGGGCTGGAAGTCGCCTGCGATTCACTGCTGATCGAACGCTGCAGGATCGTGTCAAACTACTATGCGGTGATCAATCGCGGTGACGGCGTGGTCAAAGACATCATCTGCAAGGATTCATATTTCGAACAGACCAACGGGAGCCAGGCGACATTTCGGCTGCACGGGAATGGTCAGAACACGCTTGAGGCGACTGGCTGCACTTTCGTCAACAACTTCGGGCACAAGGCGCTGCGGGTTTACACCTATGCCAGCGTGAAGTTTGATCGCTGCAATTTCAGCAACGGTTCGGCGCAACGGCTGAACGCATCGGCGATCGACATTGGAATTCATGCGAACGATCCTCGCGATACGAGCGGTTCAATGGGCTGCGATTATGTGTCGCTGAGCGATTGCACGATCGACCACAACGGCGGTGACGTGCCGATGCGTATCGGCTTCAACAAGCAGGTGCGAATTCATGGCTTGATCGTTGCATCGCCGTTTGCTCGTCCGTGGAATGACAACTTGATGCAGACGAACGGGCATGGCATTGTTGCCGGCGTGAAGATCAATGGCCGCGACTGGCCAAGTGTGCAGTGGTGAGGATAACTAACATGACAGAATCAACAGTGCCGAAGGCGGTTTCAGCCGATCTGTTCCGCCCAACCCGTATTTATGTACCAAGTGCGAATCGATGCCACAATGACCGACGTACAACAAGCAATGGAGGGTAAGACGATGACGGATGATAATAATAACACCGGCTACCGGAACACCGGCAACTGGAACACCGGCAACCAAAACACCGGCAACCGGAACACCGGCAACCAAAACACCGGCTACCGGAACACCGGCGACCGGAACACCGGCCACTGGAACACCGGCTACTGGAACACCGGCAACCAAAACAACGGCGACCGGAACACCGGCGACAGGAACACCGGCAACCAAAACACCGGCTACCGGAACACCGGCGACCGGAACACCGGCCACCGGAACACCGGCAACCGGAACACCGGCCACCGGAACACCGGCAACCAAAACACCGGCCACCGGAACACCGGCAACCAAAACACCGGCAACTGGAACACCGGCCACCGGAACACCGGCTTCTTCTGTGTGGAAACCCCGCTTGCTACATTTTTCGACGCGCCAACCCAACTCACGTTCGACGAGGCGCGATCATCGATCCCATTCGTCGATTTGCCCATTGGTGTCGTATGGGTTGAATCGTCTAAAATGACAGACGATGAAAAATCATCGAATCCGAATCATAATATTATCGGAGGATATCTGAGAAAACACGAGCGACCATGCACAGAGACTTTTCCTCTTGCGTGGGCGAAGATGAGCGAAGGAGAGCGTACTAAATGGAAGTCGCTCCCAAACTTCGACGCGGATAAGTTCAAGAGAATTACAGGCGTTGATGTGCGTGAAACTCTCCGCATCGTGAAGGTGCGCACCGTCGATGGTGACATTGTTTCAATCTACGCGGACGAAATCGGAGCATCAGCATGACCGACGAGGTTCAATAGTTAAAGCCGAGCCGAGTCCGGCTCGCGGAACAGAAGGAATGCACCAATGAAACATACTTTATCGAAACATAATTTATCGCACACGGACAACAATACGATCACAAACTCCCTCGTCGACGCGGCGATTCGATACAAGATCGACGCCGAGACTTTCCGGTTGATCGCCAACGCCTGCGACAAGGAACATACCAAAGAGGCCGCCTCGCGGCTTGCGGATCAGTTTGATCGCCAGCGTCAAGAGTCGATGCGTCTCGCCGAGATCGTCGAGAAGTCAGAATGGTTAACTGTCAACATGACGCCGGAGTCGCTCAAAGATATCAAAAAGATTAAGAAGCAAAGCAAGCTGGAATCGCCGAGTTCAATGGGCAATAGTTCATTATCCCAATCCGCAATCTCGCCGGTCTTGTTATCAGCGATGTGATAGGCCCGCGCCGGATTTCACCATGAGGGAGCTACACCGGCGCAAAATGGCCGAACTTGTCGGCGTGCCAGATAAAAAGTACAATGTTGTCTCGCTGTTCTCCGGCGCAATGGGGCTCGATGTCGGCCTCGAGCAGACCAGCCGATTTCGCGTCCTTGCTTGCGTTGAGAACCAGCCGGCTTTTTGCGAAACCATTCGATCAAACCATCGTGCCGGAAGGTTGTTTCGAGGCCTCAAGGTTTATGAACAGGACATCACCGAACTCGATCCGAAACAAATCCTAAAGGACTTGGGCTTGAAGCCTGGCCAAGTGGATTTGCTAGCGGGAGGTCCACCCTGCCAGTCTTTCAGCACTGCTGGACGACGCCGTACGACAAAGGATCCTCGAGGGACATTACTCTGGCAATTCCTTCGGTTCGTCGAGGCCATGCGTCCCCGCTTTTTCATTATGGAGAACGTTCGGGGGCTCACCTCGGCCGCACTTAATCATCGCCCGATCGCAAATCGCCCCGAAAAGGGCGGGCCACCCCTTGAGGAAGACGAAGAACCAGGCTCGGTCTTAAGAATGTTCGCGGACGACCTGCAGAAGCTGTCTGGCGTTGCGTATCACATGGACTGCTTCGAGGTAAATGCCGTCAACTACGGGGCTCCTCAGCTCCGAGAGCGGGCACTCTTCATCGGCAATCGCTTCAATGCAGTGGTTGATTTCCCCGACCCAACGCATGGTCGTCAAGAACAAAGCAGACAGACGGGCCTATTTGATGACGGCAACGGGTCATTGCGACCGTGGCGAACACTGCGAGATGCAATTGGTGATCTTAACGAGAAAAACCCTCTAGTACTCGACTTCAGTCCTCGCAAAAAACGGTATCTTGCAATGATTCCACCTGGCTCCAACTGGAGGAGTCTGCCCGAGGCAGCCCAAAGGGAGTCGATGGGCAATGCATGGCACGCAAAAGGAGGACGCTCCGGGTGGTGGCGACGATTAACTTTTGACCTACCGAGTCCAACGTTAATCACCATGCCGAACCATGCTGGGACATCGCTTTGTCATCCCACGGAAACGAGAGCGCTGACACTTCGCGAATACGCCCAAATCCAAGAGTTCCCCGACGATTGGCAGTTCTTCGGAACGACTGCCCAGCAGTACGCCCAGGCTGGGAATGCGGTTCCCGTTCGTCTTGGTCGCGTCGCCGGGAGTGTCATCGCCGACCAATTGGATGCGCTCCGAGAGAGAAGCTGGAATAAGTATGTGGCCCAGCCTGAGGCCTATCGAATTGTTTATGTTCAGTCACACATCCGAACCCGTCAGTGGTTCAAAGCTGGCGAAACATTCGTTTGGTCCGACGGTAAAGACAACGGCCACGCAACGTACGCTGCCCCCAAGACCAAGCGGAAAATCTCCGCGATCTAACAAGGAACGCATGGCCCGATCCAGAACCAATCCGTTGTACTCGTTACTCAAAGAGCGTCGACAGGTCTTCGACCCAGATGAGATTGTCGGGCTCTTCGCTCTGGTCGACCAGACACGCGTCGAGTTGCTAGCGGACTGCTTGAGCGAGTACATCACGACCAACCTCCCGGCCGCAATGGAGCGGCGCGATGGTCTCGCTGATTACCGCACGAACCGTTGAAAATCCGCGAGACTTTCTAAAGCATTGGCACGGGAAAAAATAACCCACCCGCACGGACGCAATGCAAGAGATTGACGGCCAACCACTAGAAATTGCGTATAATCCTCACATGAGCGAAGAA
>Ga0209702_10004500_pt1 | contig 20114 bp, 20 predicted proteins | sample FRY01_FD_187210 | JGI IMG/M metagenome (GOLD analysis project Ga0209702, IMG submission 187210) | Freshwater microbial communities from Lake Fryxell liftoff mats and glacier meltwater in Antarctica - FRY-01 (SPAdes) (version 2) | ecosystem: Environmental > Aquatic > Freshwater > Ice > Glacier...
ACCTTTTAAAGTTTGGTTAGCAAAAGTAGCATCTGAACGATTGGATGAAATGCAAGAACCTGAATTAACAATCGATCGTGCTTTGGAGGATTATGTCCGTTTAGGATATTCTGAAAGCTGGATAAATCAACGCTTAAAAAGCATTGAAATCAGAAAAGAACTTACGGATGAATGGAAAAAGTAGGAATAAAAGAAGGGACTCAATTTGCAACACTTACAGATATATTATCACAAAAACTTGGTCGGATAAAACCACTAAAGAATATAAAATTCTCAAAGGATTAAAAAAGGAAAACTTGAGAGATAATATGACGAATACTGAGCTTATTTTGAATATGTTAGCAGAAGCCTCAACAAGATATATTTATCAAGTAGTAGCACCCAAAGATATAGAAGAAAGCAAAATAGTTACTCAACAAGGCGGTAATGTGGCAAAAGTTGCAAGATTAGCTTTAGAATCAAAGACAGGGGAAAAAGTAGTCAGTACTATCAATGCGAAAAAATCATTGATTACGAATAATGAAAATAATCAGAAATAAAAAAGAAATTATTTATCGCCATATTTTATAAATATATTCAGAATTAATCATTAAAAATTATACCTGTCGGGAACTTTGCCGCAAGGATATTTTGCATTTTCAGCGCTTATATTTTCAGTTGTTTGAAGATTCATAGAGCTATGTCCTATGTTGATATATTACACACTTTCAGTTTTTTAAGGGAGAAAGCCTGAAGGGAATTAATTCATTAACGATGGGTGTAGCCCATCGATAGTGATAACACAAACTACTAAGCTCTGAAGGAGCGCTATAAATCTTTTGTAGTAAAGTTCCCAATAGGCATATTAAAAATTCATCAATAAACATTTTATCATCCTTTCTTTCTTCCATTCAAAACAACCATTCCAGTACTAATCGCTACAACTGAAATAGAACTAACAGGCATTAATATTGCTGCTACTAATGGACTCATCTGGTTCGTAATAGCCAACGTAAGTCCAATAGTATTGTATGCTAAAGAGAAAGTAAGACACGTTCTTAAAACAGTTTTTGAAAATAAAGCTTGTCTCAAAAGAGTAGGTAATAAATACAACTTATTAGCTTCAATGATTGCATCTGAAGAAGGGGAGAAACGAAAAATATCTTCTGAAACCGCAATTCCTACATCTGCAATTCCTAACGCACCTGCATCATTTAAACCATCACCAATCATTAATACTTTTTTGCTTTCTCTTTTTAAATTTTCAATGTATTCAAATTTGTTTTTTGGAGTTTGTTGAAAATGAATAGCAGTGTTTTTAGGAAAGATTGACTCAATTAACTGTTTGTCTTTATCACTATCTCCAGAAAGAATATGTAAATTATAGCCCTTTAAATTATTCGTCATTTGTTCTATTCCTCTTCTAATTTCTGAATGAAATATAAACTTCCCTACAAATACATCATCAATTGAAATATAGGTAGCTGTTTCATTAGTAGTACTGCTTTTTGAATTACAAACAAATAATTCGGAGCCAATTTTAACGGTAGTTTTGTTACAAGTTGCCTCAATTCCTTTTCCTGTAAACTCTTTGTAGTTTTCAATTTCGGGAATTAAAGAATTGATATCTTTTCTTAAATAACGAACTATAGACCTAGAAAGTGGGTGAGTAGAAGAGTTAGAAACAGCTATAATTTTTAAAACTTCTTCTTGAACTAATTTACGACCTATAAATTCAATTCCATTTAAAGAACCTGTTGTAAGTGTGCCTGTTTTATCAAAAACGATGTCTGTAATTGTGTTCATGTTTTCAATAACTGAAGTGTTTTTCAAATACAAACCTTTTCTTCCTAAAACACGCATTACGTTTCCAAATGTAAAAGGACTTGACAATGCTAATGCACATGGACAAGCAACTATTAATATCGAAACTACGATTTGTATAATATTAGCCGGATTAATGAAAAACCAATAAACGGAAGCAAAAAGAGAAACGATTAATAATCCAACTAAAAAATAGAATGAAATTTTATCTTGAGTTGATTTTTTAATTTTTAATTTTTTATCAGAAGAAACATCATTCCACAATTGGGTTAAATGACTTCTATTGCTTTCTTTGATTACTTTAAAAACAGTTCGTTGTCCCAGTAATTTTCCACCTGCGTATATGAAGTCACCTTTTTTCTTAACAATCGGTGTTTCTTCCCCAGTAACAAAACTATAATCTATTTTGGCTTCTTCAGATTCAAGAATACTGTCACAAGGAACAACCTCCTCATTTCTAATCAGGATAGTGTCGTCTGCTTTAAGTGTTTCAATTTCAATTATTTCCTCTAAACCATTAGATATTCTTGTTACTGCAACAGGAAAGTATGAAGAATAATCGCGTTCAAAGGAAAGAGATTTATACGTTTTATTTTGGAACCATTTTCCAATTAAGAGGAAGAAGATAAATCCAGCAAATGAATCCATATATCCGGGACCATCACCGTTTATAATTGAATAAAGACTTTGAGCATACAAAGCTAAAATCCCTATAGAAATAGGCACGTCAAGATTTAATGTTTTATATTTTAAAGCTTTAAATGCTGAAATGAAATACGCATTAGCCGAATAGAAAAAAACAGGTATAGAAATAAATAAGGATAAATATGAAGTGAAGTTCCGCATACTAATATCCATATCTTGAATACCTAAATATTCAGGAAAACTCCAAAGCATTATACTGCCGAAAGCAAATCCAGCAACAGCTAGTTTGTACATGAATATTTTATCAATTATTCTTTCTTCTTCTTTTTTACTTCCAAAATTAGGAGCGTAACCTATATTGTCTAGCAATTGTGCCAATTGTGCTAAACTAAGAGAATTCGGATTAAAACAAATAATGGCCTCTCTTTTAGTGAAGTTAACTTGACAAGAAAGAACTGCTGCGTTTATTTTGTTGATGTTTTCGAGAAGATATATACAAGACGAACAGTGAATTGTAGGTAGAAATAAGTTGACTTTGACCGTATTCTTATCCTCGAAATCAATAAATTTCTTCGCTATGTTTTCTACTTCTAAGAATTTGTATTTATGATTATCAGCTTTTGATGGTCTAACACCTGGCTTTTGATCGAGTGTGTAAAATGTGTCTAGATTATTTTCATGTAAAATTAAGTAAACAGATTTACAGCCGTTGCAGCAGAATTTTTTTTCTTTAACGGTGTAACCTTTTCCAATTATTTCATCGTGACAATGAAAACAAACTTCTTCCATTAGATAGATAATTAAATAGTTTGAGAGAACATCTTATCGCTTCGTTCAGTTCTTTTTAAATCAGCGTCAAATGCCATGCAACAGTTACGGACAAATGGAATTCCTTTTTCAGTAATACTAATTTTATCCCCCTCGATAAGCACTAAACCATCTTGGATCATTTCTTTTAACTTTTCTTTGATGCTTTTGAAATCATTTTTAATAATAGAATGTTCTTTTATCTCTGTTTCGAAGTGACACATTAAATCTAAAATGTGTTTTCTTATCTCTAAATCTTCTTTTGACAATAAGTGACCTCTAAAAACGGGTATTTCACCTTTGTTAACACGAATTGTATATTCTTCTACTGTTTTATCATTTTGAGCAAAACCAAACCAACTATCTGAAATAGATGACATGCCTAAACCGATCATCATCTTCGTGTCTTGGGTAGTATAACCCATAAAATTTCTATGTAGCGATTTATTTTTCATAGCAACACTTAAACTGTCATGTTCCAAGGCAAAGTGATCCATTCCTGCTTCTAAATAGCCAGCTTGTTCAAGTATTTGTTTTGAATGTTCATATAATTTTCTTTTTTCTTCATTTTTTGGTAGATCATTTTCATCATAACCTCTTTGTCCATTCCTTTTTATCCAAGGAACATGAGCGTAGCTGTATAATGATATTCGATCAGGCATTAATTTTAATGTGTTGTTTATTGTGTTTTGAATATCACCCAGATGTTGTTTTGGTAAACCGAATACTAAATCGTGACTTATAGATGTGTAACCAATTTTTTGAGCTAATTGATGAACTGATTCTACAGTTTCAAAGGACTGAATTCTATTAATCGCTTGCTGAACAATAGGACTGTAATCTTGAATCCCAAGGCTTAAACGTCTGAAACCAAAATTGTATAATGTTTGTAAATGATCTTCAGATGTATTATTAGGGTGCGCTTCAAAACTCAATTCATGAATTTCAGGATTAACGGATATTGATCTAAATAATGCTACTAATAATCGTTCTAATTCACTTGCTCTAAAAAAAGTTGGTGTTCCTCCTCCAAAATGCAACTCTTTAATAATAGGAGTGAAGGGGAGTACTTTTAAGTATAAATCCCATTCTTTGATTAAAGTATCTATATAAGGCTCTTCTACTTTATGGTTTTTAGTAATGCGTTTATGGCATCCACAAAACGTACACAAACTTTCACAAAATGGTAAATGAATGTATAAGCTAATTTCGTTTGATCCAAAAGTTAAATAATTTAACTCAATTGATTTTATCCATTCGTTTTGACTTAAATTGTCATTCTTCCAAAATGGAACAGTAGGATAAGAGGTGTATCTTGGACCTGGAATATTATATTTTTGAATGAGTTTTGTGTCGGACATGTCTTAAAATTGTAATGTAAAATTAAAGACTAATCGATTCCTAAAAGATGATTAAAATCATTTTCTAAAATGAGATTAAAGTGAATAGATAAAATGACTTTCTAAACACATCTTGAATTTCTTAATTCAAAAAGAATTTATGTATATCTACACTTACACATCAAGACATTTTAGATCACATCCATTTTCCGGGCATAAAGTTCAGTCACTATAAATTGCTAAAATATTTTTCTCATATCTTTTGGCTTGACCCAAAAGAAACAATCCTGATTTCTATCGGGAGTTGGCTGAACTAATAAAACTTGAAAAATCAATATAAACAGATGTAAAATTAGTTAGATTGAAATAATAAAACAGATCTATAATTTCAAACTGCGAAGCGAGAACTTCAATCTTGCACAGAACTAGTACTTCGACAGGCTCAGAAACACGGTAAATGGAACGGAAGTGCGTTCCATATCGCAATGAAAAGGAGATGTAAGGAACAAGGCATGTAGTTCAATATTTATCCGCGGTTTTTGTGGAGTGAAACCGAACGTAAAAAAAGTTCCTTATAAGATTAAAAAAGCTGTTTTTGGATACTTTTTTAGTACAGTATCCTAAAAAAAGTATCAGAAGAAAGAATTTATTTATCCCCAGGATTTTCACTTGACTCATGAATCTATGTATATCTAAACTTGCACATCAAAATATTTTAGACAAAAAAAAAGACTTTCAAAATTTGAAAGTCTTTTAATATTGTAATTATCTTAATATTGAATACACAACTCTAAGAAATTTTTATTTTTTAGTAATAAATAGCTCTTCTTACTTTAGCGATATGTTTAGCTAAACGAATTACTTGTTTAGTGTATCCGAACTCATTATCGTACCATGCATATAAAACAACATTCATTCCATCAGGAGATACGATTGTAGCTTGAGAATCAAAAACTGAACAACAAGTATTTCCAATAATATCTGAAGAAACTAATTCTGGATCGAAAGAATAATAAATTTGATTAACTAAATCACCATTTAAAGCAGCATCTTTTAAAAGAGCATTAATTTCTTCAATAGTTGTTTTCTTTGTTAATTCAAGATTTAATATTGCTAATGAACCATTTGGAGTAGGTACACGTACTGCATTTGCAGTTAATCTATCTTTAAAGTGAGGTATCACCTTTGTTACAGCTGTACCCGCACCTGTTGAAGTTATTACCATGTTAACAGCTGCTGAACGTCCTCTTCGAGAACTTTTGTGCATGTTATCTAGTAAATTTTGATCATTTGTGTAAGCGTGTACTGTTTCAATGTGTCCTTTAACAACTCCTAAATTGTCATTTACAACTTTTAATACTGGAGAAATAGCATTTGTTGTACAGGATGCAGCTGAGAAAATTTGTTCATTCTCTAAATCTAATTCACTATGATTAATTCCGTAAACAATATTTGGAATTTCTTTCCCTGGCGCTGTAAGTAAAACTTTAGAAGCACCTTTAGATTGTAAGTGACGTGCTAAAGCTTCACGATTAGTAAATGCTCCAGTATTGTCAATGATTAATGCATTATTTATTCCGTAAGAAGTATAATCAATATCCTCAGGATTTTTAGCGTCTATCATTTGAACAATTTGTCCGTTAATGATTATAGCTTTATTTTCTAAATCTTCATGAACAGCCCCTTTAAAAGCACCGTGAACAGAATCATTTCTTAACAATGCAGCTCTTTTAATGATATCAGCATCTGAAGATCCTCTTGTAACAATTGCTCTTAATCTTAATTGTTGTCCTTTTCCAGCTTGTTTAATTAACTCTCTAGCTGCTAAACGACCAATTCGACCAAAACCGTACAAAACAACATCTCTTGGCTCTGAACTATTATCGTTAGCATGACCAATATTACCTAATTTTTCAAGTAAGAAATCTACTTTTGATGGGTATTTTGCTTCATCAGCTAACCATTCACTTGCAAGTTTTCCGATGTCTAATTTAGACGGAGCTAAATCTAATTTTAAAATTTCTTCAGCTAATTCAGAAGTAGTGAAAATATCTATAGGCTTATTTACAACCTCACGAGCGTATTCATGTAAATTTAAAACTTCTGAAATAGTAACATCAGTTAAATTATTACGGAAAAGAACTAATTCAATTCCTTTGTCATACAATAGTTGTCCTACTTTACTTGTAAGTTTTACCGCTGCGCGTTCTCTCGCTACATGCGTTTTAAGTACTGTTTCGTAACCTAAATCAGTCGCCATTTTTTAAAGTTTGATGTGAGTATAAATTATAAAATAAAAAAGCTGCCTAAAATGAATTAGACAGCCTATAAAATTAACCTAAGTATGCTTTCAGTAATTTGTTTCTTGAAGTATGTCTCAATCTACGAATTGCTTTTTCTTTAATCTGACGAACTCGCTCTCTTGTTAAGTTGAACTTAGCTCCAATTTCTTCTAAAGTTAAGCCATGGTTCATTCCAATTCCAAAGAATAAACGAATGATCTCTCTTTCTTTATCAGTTAATGTACTTAAAGAACGTTCAATTTCTTTTTGTAATGATTCTGCCATTAAAGCATGATCTGCTTTTGGTGAATCAGGATTAGCCATTACATCCATTAAAGTACCTCCGTCTTCAGCAGAAGATAATGGTGCATCCATAGATACGTGACGTCCAGAAACGCTTAAACTTTCTTTGATTTTATCTTCAGGAACTTCTAAAGCTTCTGCTAATTCTTCCGCAGAAGGCTGACGCTCAAACTCTTGCTCTAGTCTTGAAAAAGCTTTATTTATTTTATTTAAAGAGCCAACTTGATTTAAAGGTAAACGTACAATTCTTGCTTGCTCAGCTAATGCTTGAAGTATCGATTGACGTATCCACCATACAGCATAAGAAATAAACTTAAAACCTCTAGTTTCATCAAATTTTTGAGCTGCTTTTATTAATCCTAAGTTACCTTCATTAATTAAATCAGGTAATGTTAAGCCTTGATTTTGATATTGTTTAGCTACAGAAACTACGAATCGTAAATTTGCTCTTGTTAATTTCTCTAAAGAACGCTGATCTCCAGCACGAATCTTTCTAGCTAACTCAACTTCCTCTTCTGCTGTAATCAACTCCTCCTTACCAATGTCTTGAAGGTACTTATCAAGTGATTGACTTTCACGATTGGTAATCGACTTCGTAATTTTAAGCTGTCTCATTCTGTTCTTGTGCTTTTATTTTAATAAAATATTTGCAAAGATACGATGAAAAATAAATGTTATCCAAATATTAATCATATATTTTTACTTTCCTACTTTAGGATTAACTATATCTCAAAACCTTTAAATAATTTTTGACCACTTTCTGTAATAATTTCAAGCCATACAATTCCTGAGTTTTGGTTCAATTTATTAGTTAATTGCTCCACCGACCTGATTGTTTCATTGTTTACTTTAGTAATAATCATTCCTTCAACTAATCCTTCTGATTTTAATTTTCCAGTATTTAATGTTTTAATTTTTACACCGTAATCTGTGAAAAGTTCTTTTTTCTCCTTCGCTGTTAATTCTGAGAATGTTGCACCCAATGCCATGTTTTTTAAAACTTCAGCTTTTGAGATAAGACTGGTCTCTCCATCACTATTTCTTAGTACTAATTCTTTAACTTTTTCTTCATTTTTTTATCTCTAATTGTTACAGATATTTTATCACCAGGTCTTCTTTTTCCAATTTCTTCTTGAATAGATGCTACTGAATTCACTTCTTTAGATCCGATTTTTAAAATGACATCACCTTCTTTTAATCCTGCGTTTTCTGCGCTTCCATTTTCACTTACTTTAGCTAGAAATACTCCTTTTAGATTTGGTAAGTTGTTTTTTTCTTTTAATTCTTGATTGATATCTGCAATCTGAACACCTAAGAAAGCCCGCTGAACAACTCCAAAATCTACTAAATCACTAACTACCTTCTGAACTAAGTTCGCTGGTATGGCAAATGAATACCCAGAATAAGATCCTGTTTGAGAGGCGATTGCAGTGTTTATTCCAATTAATTCTCCTTTGGTATTGACTAATGCTCCTCCTGAATTACCTGGATTTACTGCTGCATCTGTTTGAATGAATGATTCTATTGGTGCAAAATTTTGTTGTGTTCTATCTGCCAGTAGGTTAATATTTCTTGCTTTCGCTGAAACAATTCCTGCTGTTACTGTGGATGTCAGGTTGAAAGGATTTCCTACAGCTAAAACCCATTCCCCAACTTTTAAATCATCACTATTTCCAATTGCAATTGATTTAAAATCTCCTCCTTCAATTTTTAACACCGCTAAATCTGTAGAAGGATCAACTCCTACAACTTTCGCTTTGTATTTTGAATTATCATTAAGGGTTACTTCTATTTCACTAGCATCTTTGATTACATGGTTATTGGTGACGATGTAACCTTCTGATGAAATAATAACTCCGGATCCAGATCCAGAACCATATTGTTTAAATTCTTGACCACCTGCACCAGGTCCATAAAAGAATTCAGAGAAGAGGTCGCGTTGAAAATTAGTTTTAACAACTTTAGTCGTAACGTGAACAACAGAGTTAAGTGAGTTTTCTGAAGCTAATGTAAAATCTGTTAAGGTTGCTAATCCTTCAGAAGGGCTTGTTGAAATTGCTAAGGGATTCTTTTTACCATCAAAGATACTGTCATTAGCACTAGTTACTGTTGGATTTTGAAAATAAATGAATGCGCACAAAGGTAGAACTCCTCCTAATACTCCAAGTCCTAACATTTTTAAATTCGAGTTCATATTTTAAGTTTTTAATTTAAAGTTACACGAAGATAACGACGATAAATATTATTTGTATGCAGTTACTGTGTTAAAGAATGTTAAGCAGAATTAACGTTTTTAATCGATGAGTGTTCTAGCCATTGGTCCCAAGCAAAAGATAGCATCTAAAATAGATAAATTATCTTTATGACCAATTTCATTTTCAAACACTTGTGTGTATTTAATTAAACTGTTTGTTGATTCTTTTTCCCCTTTATTGAATTTATTTCTAAAGTCAAACTCTAAAGGGATTTGCATATATTCTGAAGTGAATTGAGAGCTTGTTTTTATTCCTAACCAATTGATAATTTGCTCGTGAATATTTGTATTGAACTGAAGTAAATTATTCTCTTCTTGAAATATTAATCTCCTCACATCTTCACAATAATGTTCGAAATAGGGTGAAGGTGCATAGGCTGTTTCAATCGCTTTCCAATGCAGTTTTTTCCAGTCAGTTTCATTTGATAGCACAATGGAATTCGTCTTTGTTTTTGAGCCATTAATCTTAGTTACTGGAATTGAAAGTTGTTGTAAGCCATTAGCTCCAACAATTTCACATCTGTTGCGTATAGATTGTTTTACATAAGTCTCGTTTGATTCAATTAAAATTGCGTCAAACGAGAACAATGCTTTATAATACGAGATGTTTCCAAAATAAGCAGTTGGAAATATAGGAGTCATTTTAATGAATGAAATTAAAGATTCGTTCCCATCTTATTCCTGCATAACTACTTTTTGAGAACCAAACTAATGAAGCTCTTCCAACTATATGATCTTCAGGCACACATCCCCAAACTCTTGAATCTGCAGAGTTGTAGCGATTATCTCCCATCAACCAATAATAGTTCATAGCAAATGTATAGCTAGTTACTTTTTTACCATCAATGAAAATACCTTCTTTTTTCTCTTCTAAGCTGTGTCCCTCATAAGCTGTAATAATTCTTCTGTACCAGGCGATATTTTTAGAGTCTATTTTTACAGTTATTCCTTTTGCTGGTATTTGAAACTTACTAAAATCTGTCATCGTATTATTGATGTATGGATCTTTAGGAAAAACACCTATGTTCTCTTTCATCTGAACTCCTGTTGGTTTAATGTTGCTCGTGTCTGAATACTGTGGACTTAGGTTCAAATCAAATGATGCTGAAGGATATATTCTTTTCAGTTGCTTAAGCTGACTAGCAGTTAAATTCATCAAGACTTTATTGTTTTCTATATCATAGTAGTCATTTCTCTCTTTTTCAATTCCCATCTCAAATAGTTTTGATGCAGAAAGAACTCCTATGTTTGAAACAATGTATTGTAAGTTTTGAAATTCAGGAACAAAAGCTGGTTTACCTTGAATATATAATGTTGAGTTTTTTATCTCAATCCAATCTCCAGCTACTGCTACACATCGTTTAATGTAGTTTTCTCTTTTATCTACCGGACGATAAATTAAACCGTGATGTGCAATGTGATCAAGATTCATTTCTGGCATTCCACCACGACTAAATGTCTTTCCTTTAGCCATTTCTTCTTTCGCTATGCTTTTCCATTGAGACATATTGGAGAAGAAGTCATCTCCAAACTTATTGATAAAGTTTTGATAGGCAAGATTTTGATTATTCCCTACTTCTTTTAATAATTCATTGATTTCATTTGGGTGCTTCTGAGTGAAGTCATCTTTCCAGTACAAGAAAGCTTCATCATTTAAGATTCCGTAATAGTCATGTCCCATTAAGCCGTTAGGCATACGAGGATCATAAATAGCGGTGTCTCCAGATGGATAATTAAAAACAACAACTTCATTTCTAGAAACTTTACTGAATCCTGGAAGTCTTGTGTAGTCAACTGTCTCAAGTGTAGAATAAGATTTAACAGTAATCCAAGGTATTGTGTTATGTACCAATGGAAATGAAAGTGGAGTTACAGGAACTTTTGGTCCATAAGCTAGTTTGTTTACAAAAAGAAAGTCACCTACAAGTAATGTTTTTTCCATAGATCCTGTAGGGATTTGGAATGGCTCAAAAGCATACGTTCGAATAATACTAGCAGCTATTAAAGCAAACAAAATAGAATCTCCCCATTCTTTTACTTTTGTTTTACCACCAGGTTTTTCTCTGCTAACTGCATTTAAACCAAGCGCTATAACATGCCCAATAACTGGAAGACATAAGAATAAAACAACGTGATCGCCCCAAGTTCTTTGATCTACTTCTTTACCGTTCATCCAATTTGTTTCAGGTAGAATTTCTGAATCTGACTTCCCTATTTTAGCTAGTAATAGATAAGGGAAAAAGATTCCTTGAAGGGTGTCTGTTAAAGAATAATATCCAAATCTTCTAATATAGCTAGTGTTTACAACTGACCACATAATGATATGTACCCCCGGAAAAATAAGTAGGAGTGACCACCAAGGTTTTTTACACGCAATTTTAAATGCAACGAAGTAGTTATAAACAGGGATGAAAGCTTCCCAAGATTGTCTTCCTGCTTTTACAAAACTTTTGTTCCAAAAGGCAAAATAAGGGTGTGCTAGAATAAGAAGGTAAAAATATAGAATATTCATGGTTTAAAATTTTAAGACATCACTCATTTGGTAAACGCCACTTTTATTAATTAAAAATTCTGCTGCTATAACAGCTCCAAGCGCAAATCCTCTTCTGTTATGTGCTTCGTGAGTTATTTCTATTTTATCAATTTCTGAGTTGTAAGTTACTTTATGGGTTCCTGGAACCTCAGGTTTTCTAAAAGATGTAAGAGGGAATTGGTTTGGGTTTGAATAAGGCTTTTCATCTTTACCAAGCACCCAAGACATATAATTTTGATTTGTTGTAAGTATATCATCAGCAATAGTAATACTTGTTCCGCTAGGGTAGTCTAGTTTTTGAAGATGGTGTGTTTCTTCTACTTCTACTTTGTATTCGTTATTGTTTGACATTAATAAAGAGAGTTTCTTATTAAGCTCAAAAAAAATATTTACCCCAATACTAAAGTTTGATGAATGTAAAAGACTTCCTTTTAAGTTGTTAACTTTTGCCGTTACGTCTTCAAGTTGATTATTCCACCCCGTTGTTCCAACTACTACTGGTATGTTTTTTTTAGCACAAAACTCTATATGGCTCGCAGCTAAACTTGGCTCTGTAAACTCTATTGCTACATCTATATCTGTAAAATCAGCATAATTCACGCTTAATTCACTATTGCATATTAAAGCAATTGTATGTCCTCGTTCTTCTGCTATTTTTTCAATGGTTTTACCCATTTTTCCGTACCCTATAAGCGCTATGTTCATATTAGATAATTAGTTTTTAAAATTTAATTTGAGACCTAATCCAACCGTGTTTTGAGATAAGAGTTTAGGTCTTAATTGTAAACTTAAGTCTTGAGAGATATCAAAATTCACAAAATGTGCTTCAATTCCCGCATCTATTATTTGAATAAGGTAAGCTGCTCCAAAAACTAAAATCGATAAATCTCTTTTAGATTCGTAGTCTTTTGTGAGGCTCAATACTCCTTGAGTGTCGTAATTTACCCATTCTTCATTGAGGATTTGACCATTATTATTTATTCTGTAATTGTACTCTTTTTTTAGTTCTTTTTGAATGTTTTGATTATTGATTAATGAAAAAGCTGTGTAACCAATAGCGCTGTAAAATAAAGGTAATTTCCAATAGATGTTGTTTCTGCCTTTTTGGCCTTTTTCGAAATGAAAATGATTAAATACTTGTCCTGAAACGGGTATTATAACAGAAAGTAATACTGCTTTTTTAGGTGAGTGATAATAAATTGAATCATCTACAACCGGAATGCTATCCTTTTTCTGTGATAAAGACAATAGTGTACAACCTGAAAAAACAAATATTAAAATGGATTTCATTCTTTATTTAAAATTTCAATGATGCGATTTAAATCAACTTCTGAATTGAAATTTATAATGATTTTACCAGATCCTTTAGGAGATTTCTTAACATCTATTTTAGAGGCTAATTTATTTGCTAAACTATTCTTAAATGTTAATTGATTACCTGAAAAGGTAGGTTTTTCTTTTCTAATTTCAGAAGAGTCATCTTCTGGAGGATGAATTTGTTCCTCTTTTAAATGTCCTTGTCTAATAAGTATCTCTACATCTCTAACAGAAAGACTGTCTAATAGAATTTTATTGAAAATTGCTGTTTGTAATCCTTCATCACCCGCTGAAACTAATGCACGAGCATGTCCCATCGAAATTAGGTTATCTCTAACTCCTGCTTGAATCTCTGCTGGAAGTCGAAGTAAACGGATATGGTTAGTAATGCTTGATCTACTCTTAGCTATTTTTTGACTTAGTTGATCTTGAGTAAGAGAACATTCTTCCAAAAGTCGTTGGTAAGAAATCGCTACTTCAATTGCATTTAAATCTTCACGTTGAATATTTTCAACCAATGCCATTTCTAGCATAGATTGATCATTAGCAATACGTATATAAGCAGGAACTTCAGTTAAACCTGCCAATTGAGAAGCTCTAAAGCGACGCTCTCCCGATATCAATTGGTAATTATCTCTACCAAGTTTACGAACCGTTAAAGGTTGTATAATCCCATGTAATTGAATGGATTGGCTTAGTTCTTCTAAAGCTTCACTTTCAAAATGAGTTCGTGGATTAAAAGGGTTGACTTCTATGCTTTCAATCGGAAGCATTGCAATTGATCCAACTGTTTCACCGTTACTTTTTTTTGATGTAATGTCTGTACTTGCATTTTCAAGTAACGCACCTAATCCTTTACCTAAAGCTGATTTCTTTTTAGTATTAGAGTTCATTATCTAGTTCTATTTTTTTTGAATCATTACTTATTTTTGTCATGTTGTTTTTTTGCAACACTTCTCTAGTAAAATTTAAATAATTGATTGAACCTTTACTAGAGGCATCATGCATAATAATTGACTCTCCATGACTTGGTGCTTCACCTAGTTTTGTGTTACGGTGAATAACAGTGTCAAATACTAACTCTTGAAAATGCGTCTTAACTTCTTCTACAACCTGATTCGCAAGTCTTAGTCTTGAATCGTACATCGTTAAAATAATACCTTCTATTTCAAGATCCTCATTCAACCTTCCTTGTACAATCTTAATAGTATTTAGTAACTTCCCTAAACCTTCCAATGCGAAAAATTCACATTGAACTGGTATAATTACCGAATCTGCAGCTGTTAGTGCATTAACTGTTATTAATCCAAGTGAAGGTGAGCAATCAATTACAATAAAATCGTAATTATCTTTTATTTTTTCTAATGCAATTTTAAGCATGTACTCTCTATTCTGAAGATCAATCATTTCGATTTCAGCACCTACTAAATCAATATGAGATGGAAGGATGTCGAGATTCGGATTTTCAGTTTTTAAGATTAGTTCACTTGGATCTACTCCGTTTATTAAACAGTCGTAAATATTATTTGTGTTTTTAGGGTCAAAACCTAATCCTGATGTAGCATTTGCTTGAGGATCAGCATCAACAATCAATGTTTTGTATTCCAACACTCCTAAACAACCAGCAAAACTAATTGCTGTAGTTGTTTTTCCAACTCCTCCTTTTTGATTTGCTATTGCAATAATTTTCCCCATTACTTATATTTTGAGTGATAAAGATACGGTAAAATGCTCTTTTAATTAATAGTTCTAAAAGGTATTTATCAACATTCAATTGAAAGAGAATGTAAAATTAATTTACATTTATAAATCTTCAAATGAAATCGTTCTATTTGCTTCCAATGTTTCTTCTAGCTCCTTAAAGTCACCAGTTTTTCTAAGCTCTTTGATTTTATCTAAAACATGCTCAAGTCCTTCTTGAAACTTGTCAAAATCTTCCTTATATAAAAACAATTTATGTTTTTCGAAATTTTCACGTCCATCTGTAGTGTTCTTTTTACTTTCAGTAAGCACAACATACAAATCATTTCCTTTTGTCGATTTTACATCAAAAAAATAGGTTCTCTTTCCAGCTCTAACGACCTTCGAATATACTTCACTGTTATTATCCCTTTCCATCAAGTTTGTTTTTGTTTTTCATTTTTAACTTTAACAAATATGCTAAAATTATTGGCCTTGGAGTCTTAAATGTGGATAAAAGATGTTAAATTGTTTAAAATTTGAAATCTTAAAGTCTAATTTGCAAAATTATGAAGAAATATACCTGCTTATTTTTTAGTTTCTTGTTTCTTAATTTGTTTATTGCACAATCAAAAACTGATGATTTTATACTTTCAGATTTTACGCAAGGCTCAACTGTAATTAAAAGAAAGGGTTACGAGGTATCTTATGACACTTCGAGATTGGTGACTAACTGGGTAATGTACCTTCATACAAAATCAAAAAGAATAAAAATTGTTAATCGAAAAAATAAGTTTTATAACGACACTTTAGTTCCGAACATAAATTTTAATGATAATTATATCTACAGTGTTTTTGATCGTGGACATTTAGCACCTGCTGGTGATATGACCTATAACGATACTGCAATGCTTACGTCTTTTATTTATTCGAACATAGCTCCTCAAGTGCCATCTTTTAATAGAGGAGTTTGGAGCAGACTAGAAGAAAAGGTAAGGGGATGGGTGGATGATTATGATTCTTTAATCATTATTACAGGACCGATCATGAAGGAATCTGACACCTTGTTTAAGTAGTGTTCGAAAAAGTGTGTAAAAAAATCTATTTTAGTTTTATCTTCATTCAAATTTAATCTTTTTTTGAGTATATTTTTGTAATTGATTCTTGTGGGGTGATATAGCAACTAGTTCGTGATGAATAAAGAATGATTGTATCTCCAATTGAAATATATAAATTGGGGTCACTTTCTTGCGAAAAAGAAGTGGTAAAGCTAAACGATAATATAAATAGGAAAAAAGAATATTTTAGATATATTTTATTTTTCATTAAAAAAAAGGAGCTAATTTCTTAGCTCCTTTAAATTATTTATTAGATTTCTATTGAGACCGTTTTATCAAAATCAATTAAACGTCCTGGATAAACTTTTAACGCTTCTTGTAAACAGATTACGGCATTTCTTAATGAGTCTTGATTTAATACATAAGCAATTCTAGCTTCTTGTTGTCCAGCTCCTTTTGTTGAATAAAATCCATTTGCAGGTGCCATCATTACAGTTTGCCCTTCAAAAGAAAAGTCTTCTAATAACCATTGACAAAATTTCTCTGCATCATCAACTGGAAATTTAGCAACACAATAAAAAGCACCTTTTGGTTTTGGACAATAAACTCCAGGGATAGAATTTAAACCATCTACCATAATGTTTCTTCGCTCAACATATTCAGCTGTAACGTCGTCAAAATAAGATTGAGGAGTGTTAAGTGCTGCTTCTGCTGCAATTTGGTCAATTGTTGGGGGAGAAAGTCTTGCTTGACCGAATTTTAATGCGGCAGCCATAACTTCTTTGTTTTTAGTGATTAATGCTCCAATTCTAGCACCGCACATTGAATATCTTTTTGAAACAGAATCAATCATTATGACATTGTTTTCAATTCCTTCTAAATTCATTACTGAGTAAGGAACAGCACCGTCATAACAGAATTCTCTATAAACTTCGTCAGCAAACAAAAAGATGTCATGTTTTTTAACAATTGCCGCTAATTGTTCTAATTCTTTTTTAGAGTATAAGTATCCAGTTGGATTTCCAGGATTACAAATTACAATTCCTCTTGTTTTAGATGTTATCTTATTTTCTATTTCTTCAATTGGAGGTAAGGCAAATCCTGTGTCAATTGTTGCTGTTACAGGTACTACAGTTACTCCTGCTTCAACAGCAAATCCATTGTAGTTAGCATAAAATGGTTCTGGTATAATAATTTCATCACCTGTATTACAAGTCGTCATGAAACCAAATATTAAAGCTTCAGAACCTCCAGTAGTGATTAAAATATCTTCTGGATTAACATTGATGCCTGTTTTAATATAGTAGTTTGAAAGATTATTTCTGTACGATTCAAATCCAGCAGAATGACTGTATTCTAAAACTTTTTCATCAAAGTTTCTTATAGCATTCAAAGCTTCTTCAGGTGTTTCAATATCAGGTTGACCAATATTCAAATGATAAACATTTTTACCTTGTTTTTTAGCGTATTCAGCAAAGGGAACCAATTTACGAATTGGTGATGCTGGCATATCTTGAGCTTTTTGAGAAATTTTTGGCATTTTCTTATTTTTTAGAATACGAAATTAAACAGAAAGTTTGAAATTTCATAAATAATAATGTTGAGGAGTGTTATTATTTAACTATTTCTTGGAATTTCGTTAATGATAGATTTATAAAAATTAAAAAGGTTGCTCCAGAATGAAACAACCTTTTGATATAACTTTTATTTATTATGATTAAATGTTTTCAATCACAATTGCTGAAGCACCACCACCACCATTACAGATTGCAGCAGCTCCAACTTTACCATTGTTTTGTTTTAATACATTTATTAATGTAACAACTACTCTCGATCCAGAGTTTCCAAGTGGATGTCCAAGAGCTACAGCTCCACCATTTACATCTACTTTCGAAGCATCTAAACCTAAAATTTTAGTATTCGCTAAACCTACAACTGAAAATGCTTGGTTTAATTCCCAATAGTCAACATCACTTGTCGTTAAACCAGCTTTAGCCAATGCTTTTGGTGCAGCTAATGAAGGTGCAGTAGTAAACCATTCAGGTTCATGTGCTGCATCAGCGTAACTTAAAATTTTTGCAATTGGTTTTAAACCATGTTTTTCAACCGCTTCTTTTGATGCTAAAATTAATGCAGAAGCTCCATCGTTTAAAGTTGATGCATTTGCAGCAGTAATTGTTCCGTCTTTATCAAACGCTGGGCGTAAACTTGGAATCTTATCTAAAAATACATTTTTATATTCTTCGTCTTCATCAACGATTAAATCATTTCCTTTTCTTTGAGGAACAGCAACTGGTACAATTTCATTATCAAATTTCCCAGCTTTCCAAGCCGCTGCAGATCTTGTGTAAGAAGTAATAGCAAAATTATCTTGGTCTTCTCTTGAAAAACCGTGTTCTTTCGCGCATAGTTCAGCACAATTACCCATAGGTACTTTACTGTAAACATCTAACAAACCATCTTTGGTAATTCCATCAAGCATTCCGATGTTTCCAAATTTAGTACCACCTCTCCCGTCTAAATAATGAGGTACTTGTGACATATTTTCCATTCCTCCAACAACAACAATTTCATTGTCACCAGCTAAAATAGATTGCGTACCGAACATAATTGCTTTCATACCAGAAGCACAAACTTTATTTACTGTAGTAGCAGGTACATTTTGACCTAATCCAGCACCTAAAGCAGCTTGACGTGCAGGAGCTTGTCCAACACCAGCTTGAAGTACATTTCCCATAAATACTTCATCAATCAATTCAGGTTTCACATTCCCTTTTTCCAATGCTCCTTTTATTGCGATTGCTCCTAAAGTAGTTGCAGGAACTGAAGATAAACCTCCTAAAAATGCTCCTATTGGTGTTCTAGCAGCAGCTATGATAAATACTTCTTTTGTCATTTTTCTCTATTTTTTATTTTAAAGTGTTACTAAAGTAACAAAAACTGATTGAATTAAAGTCTTGTCATTTCGATTAAAAATCAAATTTTATGAACATTTATGATTTTACAACAATGTCGAATTTTGAAATTAATCCTAATAATCCTGGATAACTAAATTTAGCTTTTTTAATGATGTTATTGGTAGGGTCTATCTGATATTTATGACTAGTGCTTAAATCTGCTTTAGCTAAATTGGTTCTGTCAAATATACTTTGACTTAAATCACAATTTGATAAAATTGCTTCGGATAGATTGCATTCGGAAAAATCAACTTCTTTTAAGGAACACATAATCAGCTGTGATTTTTTTAAATTTGTTTTGTAAAAGTTGCTAAAATCTAAATTGCACGATTTAAAATTTACGGCAAACAAAAAGTCATTTGCGTTACTAAAATCTACTCCGATTAATTTACAATCTACAAAATCAATACTTTTTAAGCTAGTATTATTGAATTTTACTGAACTAAAATTGCAGTTATCAAATAAGCAGTCAATAAATTCAGTCATTCTTAAACTACTTCCAGAAAAGTCACAATTATGAAAAGTACAACGGTCAAATTCATAATTCGCTAAATCAATATTCTTTAAATCTTGACTTGAAAATTCTTGTTCAAAGTTTATTTTTTCCATTTTATAAAAGTAGAAATGAAAAATGATTAATTTCAGGAATTCGTTGATAAAAAACATTAAAGTGACTTATGAGAGAAATTGCTATTCAAAAATTAACTAGTTCGGGCTTAAAGAAAACAGAGATTCGAATTCAATTATTATCGTTTTTATTGGACAAGAAAAATGCAATTTCTCAACCTGAATTAGAGAAGATGTTTAAGTCAATTTCTGATCGCGTAACAATTTATAGAGCTCTTTCTGCTTTTGAAGAAAAAGGAATAATCCACAAAATAATGGATCCTCATGGAACAGCTCGATATGCAGTTTGTAGTGAAGGGAATTGCAGCGACCATCAGCATAGCGACGAGCACATTCATTTTCATTGTACTTCTTGTGATGAAACTACTTGCTTGGAAGAAATGGTTGTTCCAGAATTAAAAATTCCTTCGAAGTATTCGGTTCAAAAAATTAATTTAAACATTGAAGGGGTTTGTGAGAGGTGTAATGGGTAGGTGTGTAGTTTTAGTTTATGAAACTTAGATACTGT
>Ga0209702_10004501_pt1 | contig 20112 bp, 23 predicted proteins | sample FRY01_FD_187210 | JGI IMG/M metagenome (GOLD analysis project Ga0209702, IMG submission 187210) | Freshwater microbial communities from Lake Fryxell liftoff mats and glacier meltwater in Antarctica - FRY-01 (SPAdes) (version 2) | ecosystem: Environmental > Aquatic > Freshwater > Ice > Glacier...
TTTAAAAAATTGATATCTATATTATATAAAAAGCAATAATTACATAAGTAAAATAGTATGGTAGACGTTAGAAATGCACAGCAAATCACAAATATTAATAATCGTAAAAAAAAATATAAAGAAGGTATCGAAGGATACGATACTAAAAAATTAGGATATTTTACATCAAAATACTTTGAATGTATAGATGATTCTTTTGTTAAAGTGTCAAACGATAAACAAAAGTCGTATTTAAATATAGCATCAAAAATTGCTATTAAATCACCTATGTTTACACATAAACATGGTGCAATAATTATATATAAAGATAAAATTATTGGAACTGGTTATAATTATTATATGGGAGACTTTAGTATTCATGCGGAAGTAGCCGCAATTTCACATGTTAAAAAGAAACAAAGATATCTTTTGCAAGATTGTGATATATATGTTGTAAGGATTGGTCCCGACAGTCTTGATAATCCTCTAAAATACTCAAGACCGTGTCCTAATTGTCAAAATACTATAATGAAATATAATATTAAAAATGCATATTATTCAACGTCATATGAATATGACGAATTTAGAAGTTCAAATGATAAAGTAAATACTTGTACGTTTCAATAATTATTTATAATGTCAATAATACTTTTGGTATAATTCTTTTAAGGTTCTGTTTCATTACTTTTTCTGTTTCTTCTTCAAAAATTTGTTTATACAATGTATCATCATGTTGCATAATTTTTGCTTTAATATCTGTCATTTTTATCGGAACTTTACATTCTTTTTTATTTATTTTGATACGACCGTGTTGAGTATTTAAATCATTATATTCGAAAACAGTCATAAACTTTATCATTGTTTCACTTATTGCTTTTTGATGATTTTTTCGTTCTTTCAATGCGATTTCTAACTTTCTAATTTGATCATCATATTTGATATAATCATTTGCAAGATTTTTAAAAGAATCTAATTCTTCACATGTAGGCTCTTTTTTTACTACATTGATAATTTCGTCTATTAGTGATGACGTTTCGTCCATTCTATATATACTTTATTATATAGGAATATATATATAATCCTTAAATTACTTTTTAATCGCTTTTCTCAATAATAAACTTTTCTAATTTAGAAATATTTCTTTCTTCATTGTATTCTTTAACAAAAACACCTTTATTATATTTAATTATTGTGGGAAATCCAACTACATTTTTTACATATTTTTTATCTAAATATTGTAAAAAGTCTGCTTCTACATTAATAATGAATACATTATTGGAATTTTCATATTTAGAAGATATTTTATTCCATTTAGGTTTTAAATCAATGCAATGTCCGCAAAATGTCATATAATATAATATCGTAACATTAGTTTCAGTTTTCAATATTTTTTGAATATCTTTTTTATTCTCTTTAGTTAAATTAGATATCATTTCTATTATATAATAAATAATTTATTAATTTGAATAATTTTTTTATCTGTAATATTAGATAATTTTTTTATCAAAATACTAAAAAAAACATCATTTTTATATTTTTCATTCATTATTTCACAATATCGAATATCTTTCAATTTTGTAACATTATAATATAATATATCACTATAAAATAAATCATTAATATCGTCGTTTTTATAAGTAACTCTTTCGTTAATAAAGAATTTTTTTACAATTTCTTTATTTAAAATTTCTTTACCATATATTTTAAGCATATTATCATATATATCTCTGTAAATTATATTTTCATAATTATGACATTTTATTTGTCTATTTTTATAAGTAGTTGTGTTATCCTGAAGATTATCTATAAATACTAATCTATTATTTATAACATTTTCATAATTTTTTTCCAATAATTTATTATTATATTTTTTTTTAAGACTTTTAAATATAACTTTATATACTTTAGATAAAGACTTTTCATGAGATATTGAGTTCTCTCTTGTAAAATATGGTTTATTAAACTTAATACCTGATGCTTTTTCTATTAAAGGGGCAACTACATCATTAACCCATGAATAAGAACCATTAGAATATAAATATATCTCACAATTTATATATTTTTTATTTATAAAATCAATAAACTCTTTGAAATAAGGTCTTAACAAACCTTTCTTTAAATCAGATATATAATTATTTTCATATTTATAACCTGGAAATATATTGTCAATATGTTCGTATATACTGAATTCTCGCGATATGTATTTTACATCTCCTAATATACATTCATCAATATCAAATATGAATATATAAGGTAATTTATTTATCATTTTTCTATAAATAAGATATAAATTAATATTATTATATTATAGATATAATAGGTTTTTATGAACGACTATTCAACAATAGATTATTATGAAAATTATGATATGAAAACTCTTAGTTCTCAAATATCTTGTCACAATATGTCTTCATTATCTAGTAAATATACGTTAAAACAAAATACTTTATTTTCTGGAAAAATACAAACTGAATTATGCGATAATGCTAAATATTATGATAATAATATAGATAGTATAAAAAAAAAAGAAGGTGAAATTATAAAAGGTTTCTCTGTTAATAAAAAAAGTTGTATATATAAAAAACCATTTTATGAATCTGGAGATTGGGTAAATCAATATAATATTAGCGATACTTACAAAAGTCAAATGAATACATATAAACTATTTGATTATCAGTCAAAGGCAAAAATTGGCAATTTTGAATATAATAAATAATAGCTAATAATATTTTAGATGTTTAAACCAAATATTCATAATATAATTATCATTATATATAAAAAAATGATATGTATATTATATTAATGCTTGTAACATGTCTTATGTTGATATTATAAAAAAAACAGAAAACTTTGCGAAAGAATATATGAAAAAATATGATGATTCACATAGTTATGAACATGTTTTTAGAGTTAGAAATATAGCTATAAAGATAGCAAAAAGCTTGAATTTGGATGAACAAGAATTATTTGAAATAGAATTAGCTTCTTTAGTTCATGATATTAATGATCATAAATATAATTTTTCTGAACAAACACAGAAAGAAACTTTGGAATTTTTTTTCAAAGACTTTTTAGATATATCTATTATGAATAATGTTATTTATATAGCATGCAATGTGAGTTTATCTAATGAAATTGAAATGGCAAATAATAATATATTTATAAGTTCGTTATTGTTAGATTGTGTAAGAGACGCAGATAGAATTGAATCATTAGGTGCAATTGGTATTTCTAGATATTTTACATATGGTATTATTAAAAAAAATAATAAAATATCTGAAGTAATCAAAAATATTGAATCAAGAACAAAATCTTTAATGCTTTATATAAAAACAGATATGGGTAAAAATATAGCAAATCAAAAATATAAAATAATTGAATTATTTATAATGGATTATAATAATTCTCTATAAAATTACTAATATATTAGTTTTAAAAAATGATAAATATATATATATATTATAATAATGCAGATAAACTATTTCATAGGAGCACATATAAAAAAAAATAAAACAATATGTGAAACAATGAATACTATAAAAAATAATGGCGGAAATGCATTGCAAATATTCATTTCAAATCCATTAAGCGCTTCTCTTGTTAATATAAATAATTATACAAATATTTGCGAAGATGTAAAAAAATATCTTTTAGATTATAATTTTAAACTTATTATACATTCTCCATATACTATAAATATATCCAAAGATTATAAGAATAATAAAAGAACTTTGCCTATTGAAGAATGTTATTGGATTAAGTTAATTTTACATGAATTATGTATTGCAAATATGTTAAATGCCGAAGGTGTTGTATTACATGTGGGAAAACATGTAAAATTATCATATGAAGATGGCTTAAAAAATATGAAAAAATCAATTGAATATATTATCGAAGAAATGAAAAATAAAAATTATAATACAAAACTTATTATTGAGACACCAGCAGGTCAAGGAACTGAATTATTAAAAGATTTAAATGATTTTGTTAAGTTTTACAATAGTTTTACGATAGAACAACAAAAATACATTGGTATTTGTTTAGATACAGCACATACTTGGGCGTTAGGATATGAATTGATAGAAGCATACGATATTTTATTTGAAAAAAACGAAGAAAATATATCTGTTATTCATTTAAATAATAGTAGTGTATTTAAGGGGTCATTAAAAGATAGGCACGCTACAATGCTAAATGGTATGATTTCTTCAAAGTCTATATTAGACTTTATAAAAAAATTTAAAAATAAAAAAAACCCACCTACAATTATTCTTGAAACACCTACCGAAAAATATAATGAAGAAATAGCTATTATATATGATAATTTAAATTAGTCTGTTACTTTAATCCAATCATGTGGTCGTAAATCTTCCAATTTATGATTATAATAATAAGGACCAAACCAAACATCAGGACATATGACAACAGCATTTTTATTTTCATAAGAATGTGATAAATATGCACCCATCCACGAAAATGTACTATTTCCTATTATAAAATGATTTGCTGAGTTCATTAATAATAGTTGTTTCCAATCTGGGATATTATCAGATATTTTTACAAAGTTCAAATTTTTAAAATGTATATTTATTTGTCTTTTATATTCGTCAACTATATTATTGTCAATATCTTGACAAAAATATAAAATATCATATTCGTATATATTTATATTTTTTTCTATCAAAGCATTGAATGAATTAATATAATAGTTTATATTTTTGATTGGATGAAGATTTTGAAGATTATAATAATCACCTATGCGAAAATGTACTGCTATAGTTTTTTTTTTGAAATATTCAGGATTTTCTGTTTTAACATTTATAATTTGACTTTCCAACCCTATTATATTTTTTATTTTATTAATATTATGTTTAAAATATCTATCGCTTTGAAAATAACCATTTAATACTATATCAAAATCATATTTAGGTATATTATTATAGTTGAAAAAAGGTTCTTTATAAGTTTTTTTAATATTTATACTTTCACAAGATATTTTTTTATTAATCTTTTTAAAAAAAGTATCCCAATAATATTTTTTTGTTGAATCATTACTATAATATATTATATAGTCATTGCAATTATCTATATAATAAGATAACATACAAAAAATCATAAATATTTGATTTCCTAATCCAGAATGAATATTAATAGCTACTTTTTCCATAATATATATAATAACATTATTTATAATTCTTATATGAGATATCAAAAAATAAAATAATAATACTTGCTACTATGGTAAGATAAATATACAGCGGTTATATCATAATTAATGTTCTTGAAAATATTGCCTTCTAAAGCCATTATCCAAAAAAAGGATTTTTGCTTATACTACTTTTAAAATTTAACCATTATTTCAGGATATATAATAATAAAATTTTAATAATTATTCATAAATTAAATTCACTTTTTATAAAAATATAACAAAAATTGATATATAGTATTAATAATAGAAATATTATATTAAAAATGTCATCAGTTGAAGATAATGTTCAAAACAACACACAATGCACAATTACTAAAAAAATAATCTCGTTAATGACAGTTCCAATAATTGATATAGATATTAAAGCAATTGATGATATTTATAAGAAATGGAAAAAAGATAAAAAAGAAGAAAAAGCAGATGCCGTGAAGAATAAAAAAAGTGAAAATAAAAACAAACCTAAAAAAAATAATAAAAAACTTGACGAAAATGGAGAAGTAAAAGTCGTTCAATTGTCTAAATATCAGATATTTGTAAAAGAAATTCAACCTTATATCAATGAAACTTATCCTGGTATTGCAAATAATGAACGTATGATTAAGGTTGGTGATGAATGGAAAAAACACAAGGCAAAAAATGCAGATCTTGAAGAAAAACCAGAAATTGTTGAAAAGAAAGAAGAAAAACCAGAAATTGTTGAAAAGAAAGAAGAAAAAAAGGTTGTTGATAAAAAAGACAAAGAAGAAAACTTTGAAATTACAGAAGAAAAAACAGAAATTGTTGAAAAGAAAGAAGCAAAAAAGAAACTTAAAAAATAATCTGTTTAAAAAATTGCTATTATTATATTAATATTTAACTATATATTTTTTATAATTGCAAGAAATGTTGCAAATCCGTCAGCAATATTTACATTATTATTATAACTTGATAAACGTATGTCAAAATGTATCCATTTATTTCTATATTCATATGGTATAAAATTCATTAAGAATAAACTTGCCATAAACCCATCACTATTTTTACACTCAAAACCGTAATTTTTTACATCGGCTACATTAGACGTTATATATTCCATATATTCAAGCCAAGCAGGTATTCTATAACTTCTCTCTGCATACATATTTCCATATTTTATAACACAATTAGCTAACTTTTCGTTAGTTGTAAAATGTGTAAAACTTGTATGACAATTAATATTTTCAGACCAACCTGTTAATGTTGCAAAATCTAAAATATAATCAGGTTTATATATTTTACATGTATATGCTAAAGCATCTGCTAATATTAATCTACCTTCTGCATCAACGTCAATAATTTCAACGGTTTGTCCATTATATGCTGTAATTATATCATTTGGTTTTGTAGAATTATTAGATATTACATTTTCTACAAGAGGGCATATGCAAACAATTCTATTATCATAGTTTGATTTTGATAAAGCATCTAGTAACCCTATACACATCGAGGCACCTTCTTTGTCCATATGCATATTATTCATATAATTATAGGTTTTAATCGAATACCCACCTGTATCTATTGTAACTCCTTTTCCAACAAGAGATATTGTTTTTTTATAATTAGGTGGTTTATAATCTATTATTAAAAATCTTGGTTTGTTTTCCGAAGAACCACCTATTGCATATACCAAGTTTAAACCCAATTTTTTAATCATTTTATCATCAAAAACTTTTATATCAATATAACTTCTATTTTTAAAGATGCTAATAGCATTTTTTGAAAACTTTTCAGGTGTAAATATATTTGAAGGTTCATTTATGATATCGCGTGTTAAATGAGATGATTCTATAATATTTATAAGTTCTTGTTTTTTTATATTTGATATTTGAGGTACATAAAATAGAATATTTTTCTCAATATTTTTTTTTGATTTATATTTATTAAATGAATAAATACCTTGCGTTATTCTATATATAAATGCGTTTATAAATATTGTTTTTAATGACCTTAAATCAAAAATAATATCTTCGTTTATATCTGGCGAAAGAATATCACATTTTTTTTTTATATTTGAAGATTCAGTTATAATATTTAGAATATTTTTTATATATATATTTGCATTTTTATTTTTCGATGATACAGATATTATATTTCTATTTTCTAATTTATCTATAAATTCAATTTTCATTCTATTTTATATATATATTAGAATTATCTAAATTATATATTTTATCTGCTATATCGATAGCTGTTTTTTTATGAGCTATTATAATCATCGTAATATTTTGTGTTTTATAACATTCTCTAATTGTGTTTTGTACTAATTCTTCGCACTCGGGATCTAAAGCCGAGGTTGCTTCGTCAAATATAATTATTTTAGGTTTTCTAATTAACGCTCTTGCTATTGATATTCTTTGTCTTTGTCCCCCAGATAATGAACCTAATTCTGTTCCTTCAAGAATTGTTTGATATTGATTTGGTAATTTACATATAAACTCGTGGGCGTTTGCTTGTTTTGATGCTTCAATAATATCATTTTCAGTCGCATTTTCAATGCCATATGCTATATTGTTAGCAATTGTATTTGTAAATAATATTGTATCCTGCGCTACATACCCTATACGATTTTTTAACCACATATTATCATAATTTATAATATCAACATCATCAATAAGAATATTACCATTATCTAATTCTAATATTCCTATTAATAATTTGACAAGTGTACTTTTTCCAGAACCAGACTTTCCAGTTATAGCAATTTTTTCACCATGTTTAATTTTTAAGTAAAAGTTTTGCAATATTGGTTTATCTGAAGATGAATATTTAAATGTAATATTTTCAAAAAAAATATCTCCTGTTATATCATTTTCAGGTATATAATAACCATCATAATTTAAGTTAGAATCTAATACTTTAATTATTCTATTATAAGGTTCTCTACATTTTATAAATTCGTTATTAAAATGAATTATTGATTTAATATTTTCATATAAACTTTGATTGTGCAATATAAATGTAATCATATTATCAATATTGTTTAAATATTTTGCTATAAATATTATAGTAATTGTTATCAATGTTGGTATATTACTAATAAATAATAAATTAGTTCCATATAATAATGTTTCTTTATATTTATAATTCATTATTTTATTACAATATCCAATATATTTATTATATGATTCTCTCTCGGTAGCATAAGTCTTAATAAGAGAAATATGAGATATTGTTTCTCGTGTATATGTATTTATTTCATTATTTATTTTTTCATATCCTATCATAATTTTTTTATATATTTCGTCATAATAATGAGAAATAATAAAGTTAATTGGTATCAATAAACAAGACAATAAAGTTAATTTAAATGATATTTTGGAAAGTAGCCATATTGTGGCAATAACATGTATATAAGTTCTAGATATAATATTGATATTTAAAGAAATAATGTCAGATACTATTCTTACATCATTTGTAACATATTCTAATAATGTATTAATAGGAATAGTTTCATAAAACTTAGTTTTTTGATTTATAATTTTATTAAAAACTTTTTTCCTTATTCTATCATTAATACATTTTTGCGAATATGCAAAAAAAGCACCTCTTAAAGACATTGCAATCATAGATATTAAGTTTGTGTATAGTAATAATTTTAATCTATCTTTTGAAAAGTCTCCTTGCATAACTTTAAATATGTGTTCATTTGAATAAACTCCATAATAAGAACCTGTGCAACCACATATTAATCCCGATATGCAATATTTTATATCATTTTCACATAATGAAATATATCTTTTTACTATCGACATTTTGAATTAATATATATATATTAGTTTTATATATATGTGTTAAAAAAATTTATTTATCTATCTATGCAAAATGGAATTTCATTTATAATATTATTAGGGCGAGATGTTAAAAACATATCTTTTGGAGAATATACGTTAAATACGTTTTCAATAATATATTCAAATAATTGTTTTTTATAATTTGTAGGATTAGAACCTGATTTTGGTGAAGAAGATGATAAATTATATTTGCTCTTTAAATTTTTTCTTTTTTTCATTAATATTTCAATAATCTCATTTAATTCATTCTTTATATCTTCTGAAGGGTCTGCAGAACCTTTGCTACTTCCTGGTTCTTCATTTAAAAAAACAGGCATAATTATAGCATAATCAGAAGTTAATGTTATAATGCTTCTTTTAGATTTAATAATATTTGAATACCCATAATCATAAATCATAATGTTATATCCACAAGCCTTAAGATAAAAGTCTTTTTTGTTGAAAATATAATGGTAATAACCTTTTTCATTATTATAGTTCCATAGAAAGTTTCCACCGTGAGTATCGTTATGAGCATGATTTAAATAATTATGAAAAGTTCCTATTGAAATAAAAGTTTGAAATAAAATATTAAATAAAATGTTTCTATCATTAATTATAATATGATTATTCAATAAAGTATTTAAATCTCCATTAGCTATTTCATTTACACATATCAAAATTTGTTTTGTTGGATAATCTTCTCTTTCGCACAAACATGATTTATACATTATTGGAAAATGTTTAGACTTCTTATTAATAATAATATCTTCGGTAATATTTTTCATTAATGAAACTTCGTAATTATTTTCAGTATTATTTTCCATTATTTTTGTTGCTATAGGAAAAGTACCAAATGAATTAATAATTGATGTTTTATATATTTGACCATTGTAACCTTCACTGCCAATTTTTTTCTCTAAGTTTATAATATTTTTTATTGTAAAACCTTTGTTTTTACCAAACATTTTATCTTCTAAACAATCATCTTCATAAATATTAATTAATTTTTTTTTAATATAATATAGATAAGAAACTCTATTATCTAATGTATATCTATTAATAATTAAATTAGTTTTTAGAAATTTTTGTATTTTTGCAACTTTTAATTCTTTTAATATTTCTGGCATAAAAATAGAATTACTTGATTTTTTTTTTGTTAATACGTTCATATTTGAATAAACTTCTAAAATATGAGAATATAAATAATAATGATAATCAATATATTATAAAATACTACAATTTAGTAAAAACATCTATTTCTTTTTACTAATTCTTCAGGTTTGGGTATATAATTATTATTTCCTATATCTACGTCTTGTGGTATATTTTCACGTAAAAGATTTTTATACATTATATTTTCAACCTCTTCATTCATATATTCGTCAGTCATAAGAAATGTATTTTCTATACTATTATTATTATCATTTTCTACATTACCATAAACCATTGGTACATATTCGTTAAAATAATTATGATTAATATTATCATATCCTTTATAAGGATGTAATACTATTTTATCTTCAGAAATAACACCTATTATTCGTAATACTATTATATTAATATCATCGTCTTTTATAATAGCAACCATTTTAACATGCTTTCCTTGAAATTTACCAGCTCTATATAAAATTAAATCTATATCAAACATATAATATTCTTCGTATTGCGAATGTGTTTTATATCTAAGCATAATATCATGAACTATTTGTATTTTTTGATTTTCATCTTCTCCCGGTAAATCCATAATATTACTATTATTTATTTTATCATAAACAAAATTATATATTTTATTATAATTAATAATTAATTTTTTAATAGTAATTTTATCTTTTATTGTTTTTGGTATTATCCACTCGTTCCATATATTACCATCAATTGCTATTATCAATTCTTCGCAATTATTTTTAAAAACTTCTTTTAATTTTTCATTATATATTTTGTTATTAAATTCGTAATAATAAACATTTACTGCTTCTTTTTTAACATTAACATCATAAGGAATACTTGAATTAATTCTATGTCTATTCCATGGTAATTCACCTGCGTTTTCATACTGGATACGCGTATTTGATGCTATATATTTAGATGGATTATCATATACAACGCCACCATTATTATTCATACCAAAACTTTCAATATTATAAAAGTTTTCTAATTCTAAATATCGCTTTATAACTATGAAAAACATAATAAATAATATTACTATTGAAATTATATTATATATATTTATAACAAAATTGCCTATCATATTTTTATAATCCTCTATAATCTAATAAGGAAATTATTGTGTTTAAATTATTATTTTTTCTGTCTAAAAAATCATTTTCGAATACATAATCATTCTTTAATGGTTTCATTTTTTCAAAATCAGAAGATATGGAACAACAATCAAGATCAGTCGCATCTTCACAATCATAACATAATGGGCTATTTAAATGCAAATCTGTATATTTTTTAAAACCTATTCTTTTAACCCCTACAGGCAATTCACAGTATCCGGTTATACAACCACCCCGTGAATTAGTATATTTTGTATTTTTTTTATAATAAGGACATTCCTCATTGGAAAAGCATTTTTTATCCCATACACTATAATAATTTTTAGGAAGTCCATTTATTTTATATAATGAATCGCATTCATATTTATTTATAACATCGCTATCTCCATAACAGCCATATCCTTTATCAATAGTAATTCCGTTCATATCTTTATTATAATAATCATTTGGAATATCTAATCTTGTAATAAAGTTTTCAACAGACCCTAAAATATCATAATTCATAATAGGAAGTAATGTTAAATCATTGTTTAAATATATATCATAAATATTATTATCTTTTATTTTGCTAAAATAAAATATTGTAGTATTATAATTTTCTTTAATAAAAGGGTAAAATGCTTTTATTCTATTAATATCAACATCTTTCAATCCATTTATGTAAAATTTTATTTTTTTAATATAATTCATATATTCGCTGTCTATTATAATATATGTGAAAAGATAATCAAATTGTTTATCACTTTTTTTCAGATCTTCTGGTAGTATTTTTTTCAATATAACATTTTTTACATCTTGTCTATAACCTTTGATCATCGCTTGAATAAATAAATAATCACTTAAATATGTGTATCCAATAACCTTATCTCTAAAGTCCCATATACAGTCATTTTCTTTTAATTTTGAATTACTTAAACATACAAAAATACCATCTTTATATTTTTCGGATGTTTGTTCGTTTCTAAAAACATATTTGTTTATGTAGGGGTCAATATATAAAACAATATCTTTATTTTCTACACCTATTATTTTACTATTTATAGTATTTGTTTTCTTAATATCATCTATTATTTCAACAAGTTTTTTTGAACTAATCTCGTATGAATTATCTACATTCATTGAATTATCTATAACTATTAGACTGTTATTATCGTATTTTTCATAATTTTTAGCGATTAAACATATAATAGTAAAACATAAAATTATAATTAATATTATAGTAAAATATATTAGTATAATATTCATTTTTTTCTTTCCTTATTAAAATAGTAGATAAAGAATGCTTTCGCGTAAAGTTATAACACTTGTAATATATTTATTTATTATTGCTTTAGTATTTGCAATTCAACCACATATTATGTTCGCAAAAGATGGAAATATTAAAAAATTTGGCAATAACAATGATGAAGAAACAACACTTATTCCATTTTTTCTAATTTTACCAATATTTGCTATATTTGCATATTTAATTATTTTAGTTATAGAAATTATTAACACATAAAACAATTATCATATTATAAATAATATGAATTTAAAAGATAAGGAAATAATAGACAATCTATGTGGGAATAAAGAAATATATAACGATGTATTATTATGGTTAAAAAACTTTGATTATAGTAGTAAAATATCTACAAATAGTTGTGTTATTATCGCAGGTTCTACGTGTATTGGTAAAACATATTCAATTAATAAAATATGTGATTATTTAAATTGTGAGATAATTTCTATTGATAATAGTAATTGCTATTCTTCTTATCAATTAAACGATATTATATATAAATCAACTACTTCTTCCTTACTTCAGCTACTTACAAATAATATTAGAAACAAAATAATAATTGTAGATAATTTTGATTGTATGTTTATGGCTGACAAAACTATAAATTTAACATTATTAAAAATATTAACTGATAAAAAATATGGAAATATACCAATAATATGTATTACTAATAATGATATAATAAAGAAAATAGGAGAAATTAAAAAGGTCTGTAAAATTTATAATTTGCAAATACCGCTAAAAAAAGATATTAATAATATACTTTTAAAAATGGGTCATAATTCTAAAATGATAAAAGTTTTATATAATAATTCAAATGGAAACTTGGAGAAGTTATTTAGTGACTCAACAAAAAAATGCGATGAAATTATATATTCAGATATTATCGAAGATAATAGTGACATAAATATATTATATAATAATACTTTTGATAGAAAAAGAATACATCGCATAATATGTAAAGATATATGGATGATCCCGCTTAAGTTCCATGAAAACCTTATATCTGATTTAAATAAACGCAAAATAACACTAACTCAAAAAAATGAGTTTTATAAAAAGTTTATTGAAATTATTTGTCTTTATGATTATTATACTTTTAATAATAATTCGGAAATATGTATAGGTTTATTGACATCTTGTGTTTTCTATTTATCTCTATTTAAGTATAAAAAAAACTCTGTTTCAAATATTGGAAACTTTACAAAGATATTAAGCTATTTATCTTTGCAAAAAAAAAATATTAAATATGCTTATAATTCCGGTAATTTCCCGTTATATCAAATTTCAAATTATCATATTAATTTATGTAATAGAAAATTTATATGCTTTAATTAGATAATTAAATAAATATGGGAGACAGAGTAGCCTCAAATAACTATAAAGGAGGTGATGTGTTTTCCAATATAACAGATGGTTTTTCGTCTGCTTCAAATGCTGTATCAAATAACAGTATTATTAATAGAGGAAGTAACGCAGTAAATGAAAGTACAAGACTTATTTCTAGTAATGTTAGTAATATTTCTGTAGCAAATACGAAACAAGCTATTACGAACGCTATGAGTGATAGTTCAAGTTCTTTATATTTAATAATTATTTTATTATTTATATCTGCCGTTATTTGCTATATTATATATTATATATTAGCAGATAACGTATTATATCAACAGAGAATTCTCATCCAAGGAACTGATGTTCCTGTTGTTGGAAATGAACTAAAAACATTCGCTTTTAAGCAAACTCTCGAAGGAGGAAATGGAAATAGACGGTCATATTGTTTCTGGATATATATTTTTGACATGGATGTCGGAGATGGAGATTATAGACATATCGCACATATAAGTAGTGAAAAGACCAACAGTCTACTTATAAGTAAAGCATCGCCATATATTATTCTTGATTCTAAATCAAATAAAATTCACGTAAGATTTGCACATGACGATGATGATTTTGGTAAAGAACCTAAATTTGACAATTCTAATTTTTCAAAGTTTCACAGAAGTGGAAATAATGTATGTGGATTTACTATAAACTATATACCTATACAACGATGGGTTCATATAGCCTTTGTTTTAAATGATGTTGGAAATGGTTCTGTCGCAGTATATTTAGACGGACATTATACCGATAATCCCGTAGAAAAAGAATCTACATTTAATATACATAAATTATTATTAAGTCATACTGGAAATTTACATGTTGGTGGCGATGGTAACCTTTTTAATGGATTTTCAGGATTATTAAGTAAGTTTGTTATGTTTAATCATGATTTGAATAGCAATGATATATTTAAAGAATATAACGCTGGTCCATTAAATGGTTTAATGGCTAGATTAGGAATTGGTGCTTATGGATTGAGAAACCCTGTTTATAAATTAGAATCTTCTGAAGTTGTTACATAGTTTTAAAAAAAGAACAACTTTATTATTTTTATTTCCATATTTTAAATAGATAGGTGAATAATAAAAATGGCCGAATATAACCCTTTGCCTCAAATTATTATTTCTTTAATAATTTTAATGTTAATGGGATATTTTGCTTATAATGTATATATTATGGAATTACACAGTATGTTAAAGGGTAATAAGGATATTAGAATCCAAACAGATATTACAAAAGGTATAATAGATTTAGGTATATCTGGAGAACAAATGTTTAATACTGTTAATAAAGGACACGTATCATATATGAATATAAATCCTTCAACTAATCAGCAAGGTGGTGCAGAATATAGTTATAATTTTTGGTTATATGTTGATAAAAACGAATTATCAACGCAAAATACTGATAAAAAAGATATTGTACTTTTTTTCAAAGGAGAAAAAGAACTTTATTATAATCAAGATGTTAATTATAATTGTTCATCAAATGATATAGGAGAGAACATTATCGTAACTAAAAATCCTCTCGTACGAATAAACTTTGATGCTTCAAAACTTGTCGTAGATTATAATAATATTTATTCAGTAGATTCTTATCAACATAGGTCAAGATATGAAAAATGTAATAATTTTTCGAAAGCATCAACATGGAATGAAAAAAATAATAATATGTTGGGAGTATATGATATTAACTTTAATCGCAAATGGTATATGGTAACAATTGTTATGAGAGAGATATCAGAAAAAAATAATGTACTTTCAAATAATCGTGCAGAATGCAAAATATATATTAACGGATATACAGTTTTTAATAGTAAAGTAGAAACAAAATATAATGGTGAGATTTATTCAGCAACATCTAAAAATAATAAATCTCCATTTTATATTAACCCTTCTTTTAATAATAAAAGTAGTATCAAAGAAGAAAGAAAAGATAATTTCTTCAATCCTACCCTTGCAAATTGTTTAAAAATTGGAGATATTAAATATTATAATTATGCTATTAATGATGATATGATAAGTAATTTAATGAGTGCTGGTTTAAGTAAAAAAGTATATGAACCTATAGTAGTAAAAGAAGAAGATGAATATAGAATGGTTACACCAGACGATTTTCAAAGTAGCGATATAAAAGAACTTTAAAATATATATTATAATATATATAATGCCACCCAGAATATCATTGGTAGAATTATATAATTTAAAAGAAAAAAAAGATTATGTTAAGTTTATAACTTTTGATTATATTATAGAAAGTTGTCATAAAAAAATAAAAAACAGTGCTTCTATCGGAGGTATGAATATATTTTATGAAATACCATTTTATATATACGGAAAACCACTTTATAAAATGAAAGATTGTATAGAATATATTTTAGAATCTTTGCGAAAAAATGGATTATACGTCCAAAGATTACAAGAGCCAAATACAAATATGATATATATATCTTGGAACCCGAGTGAGATACCTTCAAAAAAATGTTTAAAATAAATGTAAATATTATAAATGGAAAGATATTTTTATTTAATACACATAATAATTCCTATATTTATTGCATGTATTGTTAATTTATATATTTTTAAAAAAGGAGAATATAAAGAATATAATATTGAAAATAAATATTTACCAGAAGGTTATATTATAGGAATTATATGGACGATAATATTAGGACTTCTTGGATACGTTCATTATTTAACATATTATAGTATAATTTCTATAATTATTATTATTGTAATAATTTATTGTTCTTTATATCCTTTATTAACATCAAAATTAAACAATAAAGAATCTATTAAATATAATTTATTAGGTTTATTATTAGCATTTTTATTATTTATTTTAATAATTTTAAAATATAAAAAAGATAAAATGATATATGTTTATATATTACCATTGTTAATTTGGAATATATATATATGTATAGTTACTATATTTTTTAATGAAAATATAAAAATATAAACAAAACATAGAATACTTATTTTTATTACAAACCGTTATTAAAGTCTTTCCAATCTTTATTAACTGTTCTTCTATTCTTTAAAGCATATCTGCTATCGCGACTTCTCGACTTTTGTGTTTTCAAACATTTTTCTTTATCAATATCATTATGTTTTTTAACACTTCGCGGAATTTTAACAATATCTTCTGGATTGTTATATTTATTAAAATAGTTATTAAACATACGAGCGTTGATATTGCGAGAAGTTGCCACAGTAGTCATTATCTTATAATAATAATATATAAAAGACGACCTATCAATTTTTATTTTATATATGTATAGTTACTATATTTTTTAATAAAAATATAAAAATATAAACAAATAAAAATATAAAAATATAAACAAATAAAAATATAAAAATATAAAAATATAAACAAATAAAAATATAAAAATATAAAAATATAAAAATATAAAAATATAAACAAATAAACATATAATACTTATTTTTATTACAAACCGTTATTAAAGTCTTTCCAATCTTTATTAACTGTTCTTCTATTCTTTAAGGCATATCTGCTATCGCGACTTCTCGACTTTTGTGCTTTCAAGCATTTTTCTTTATCAATATCATTATGTTTTTTAACACTTCGTGGAATTTTAACAATATCTTCTGGATTGTTATATTTATTAACATAGTTATTAAACTTACGAGAGTTGATATTGCGAGAAGTTACCATAGAGGTCATTATCTTATAATAATAATATATATAAGACTACCTATCAATTTTTATTTTATATAAAGATTTTTTTTATATAAAGATATTTATTATTTTTTATATTAATATGACCAATTACTCAATTTGTTTATCATTTATAGGAAAAACACAGATATATTTGAGAGATTGTATTTATCAAATTAGATTATTTACAAATGTACCAATATATTACATATATGACGATTATAATGATGAAATTGTAAATGAAATATTTAATAAATATAAAAATATATTTTTAATAAAATACGAAGAAGTAATTTCAAAAGATTTTAATATACTGGTTGAAGAAAATATAAAAAAATTTGTTATCGTAGATAATATTGGAGAACGCAAACAACTTTTTATTCGTTCTTTTGAAAGATTTTATTTATTATATAATTTATGTATAAAAAAAGAATTGAAAAATGTTTTATTCATTGAATTAGATAATTTAATATATGAAGATCCTATTAAATGGATTAATCATATTAATGAAAATAAGTTATGTTTCATGATTGATAATCATTTGAATAAAACATGTTCTTCTGGTATTTTTTTTATGAAAAGGTTAGAATATTTAAAAGATTTAATAGATTATTTCAATTATTTTATTTTAAATAATACTGGTTTTATTAGCGAAATGAGAGCATTGTATAATTTTTATGAAAACAATATAGAAAAAGTTTTTATTTTACAAACTCATTATGATATTTTACCATATTCTTTAAATTATAAAAATACATTTGGTGTTTTTGACAGTTCTTCTATAGGTATATATTTATTTGGTTATGATATATGCCATACTAAATCTATTATTGTTAAATATGAAAAAAATATTTACTCTTACATTGATTATACCAATAATAGATTTATTTGGATAAATGATAGTAAAGATAGAAAGATACCGTATGTTTTAAAAAACTCTGGTTGCATTGTTAAAATTAACAATCTGCATATTCATTCTAAAAATTTAAATGAAGCTATATCAAAATGAGTACATAATTAATTATATATTGCAAAAAATATAAAAAAGTAAAAAAGTTATATATAATTAATTATGTACTCAAATATTAAAGAAATAAATAAGTTCTAAAAAATGAAAAATAAATAAAAATTTGATAGTGGTAGATGAAATAATTATCATCTACCAAAAACAAGAAAAATAAGCAAACGACCCAACGCGACAAATTTGATATAAAAGAAATGAAAAACGCGAATGATAAAAAAGACTTGGTTATAAGCATTAGTAACAATTTTACAAAAATAATACATATTAATGAGATAAAAGAAACTATATTGTATTGGGGTGGAAATGGGGCAGGCGATAGATTTGCAAATAAAATGTTTAATTATACTGCTATTTACCTTAATAAATCGATAAAATTATATAGTGAGAATGATAATGATATAATACCAGAATATTTACTTAACAAATTTTTAAATGTTAATACAGAAAAATGTAATGGTATAATTGGTATATTCGTTCATTCTTTTAGATTAAACATACAAATAAGACCTATAAGTAAAGATATAGGAATAAATATTAGAGGTTTAAGTTGTGTTATCTGTGGAACACAGAAAACAGTATGCGATCATAAAAATGACTTATATAATGACGAAAGAGTTTTATGTGAAAAAACACAATTGCTTTCTGATTTTCAACCATTATGTAATCATTGTAATCTACAAAAACGACAGATTTGTAAAATAGATAAAATATATTCTGCTAAAAATATACAAAGATATAAAGTTTATCCATTTGAGTTTCCTTGGGAAAAAAAAGTATATGATATATATGATATAAATTGTAAAACAGATACATATTGGTATGACCCAGTAGAGTTTGACAAAAAAATATATTATTATGTATCATGTACCATTCCAATAGTAAATGAAATAAAACAAAAAGTAAGAGCCAATAAAATTAAATTAATTCAATAATCTTATCAAAATAATCTTTTGATATTTCGCAACCTCGAAAACATCTATTTATATTTTTACAAGCTATAGCAGTTGTACCTCCTCCCAAAAATGTATCTAATATAGTATCGTTTTCATTTGAATGTTTTTTTATTAAATCTTCAAACAATCCTAAACTTTTTTGCGTTGGATGAAATCTATTTTTACCGCCTTGTAGAGGATACATATATATACCATTATCATATTTGCTATTAAAAGTTGGTTTTGAACCTTTTACTCCCAAAAGTGCAATTTCGCGACAATTTGTTAAATAATTTACCTTTGAGTTTAATGGTTGAGGATTTGTTTTTATCCATTCAATAAAACGAATTTGTTTAAATTTGCATTTTTCCATAATATCTTTTAAAAAAGATATTTTCCATATATCAAAGAATATTATAATTGTCCCTCCATTCTTTAATTTTTTATAATATTCTTTGATAAACATTTCAAGACTTTCCATAGAAAACTCACTGTCCCACGTACCATAATCTGTTTTTACACAATATTTTTTACCATATATTGTTCCATATTTGA
>Ga0209702_10004505_pt1 | contig 20102 bp, 4 predicted proteins | sample FRY01_FD_187210 | JGI IMG/M metagenome (GOLD analysis project Ga0209702, IMG submission 187210) | Freshwater microbial communities from Lake Fryxell liftoff mats and glacier meltwater in Antarctica - FRY-01 (SPAdes) (version 2) | ecosystem: Environmental > Aquatic > Freshwater > Ice > Glacier...
GAGGCAGCACTGTTCAACTAAGAGCCGTTCCAGAGTCCTTTCTTCGTGGAACGGCTCTTTCTTTGCGCCAAGCCTGAAACCGGTCGCCAAAGGAAACTACGGGGCCGGATGTACAACGGCAGGAAGAAAGCAACCACGGATGGCGGCAAAGGGACTCTAAAACAAACCGTGGATCAAATTGAGCCACGGTTATCAACAGCCGAAGTCATCGCAAAGGAAACTACGGATGCGGCGGCCAGCATGTTGATTGTGATTGTGGGCGGCCGATGGCACAATGTGTTTTGCGGGATAGGGCATCGAACCCGATAAACCAGTTCACCAACTGGCTTCCCGCTTTACTTTTTTGGTGGTCACTATTTGGTGGAGTGAAGACATGGTAAACATGAAAGACATCCGCGTTATTTCCGGCACCTACGGTTCCCAGAACACGCCTTGTAAAGTCATCTGTTGCGAACGAACAAACTGGTATGCCGTTGATGGTTCGCTAAACGTTAATCAAGCTCCAGCGGGGTACAGTTTCGAGTCTGGCGTAAACGTCGAACTGATCGCAGACATCGACACGATGACAGCAGGCTCGCCAGTATGCACAGCAAAAGATCTTGGTGAGTTAATCGCGGAACAAGAATCGAACTGAGTCGAGTTTCGATCCCATCGAAGGCCCGATCGTCGTAATGATGGTCGGGCTTTTTTTGTTGCTGTGCTTCCGTCTGAGCAGGTGTAGCTACACCCGCAACCATGTGTTTTCATGCTTTTCCTGAACTATTTCCAGACGCTAAAACAGCATAAAACACTGGAAAAGCTGCGTTTTGAATGTAGTGTGAGTCGGAGTGCGCCACCGACGCAGGTTCGAACTTCGGACCTGTGAAAAGGCATCAGTGCTGGCTGCACCGAGCGAAATTTCCTTCTGCGCTCAGGTCACGCCCACCTGAGCGCGCTGGCCGAATCGCGATTGTCATCACTTCGACTGCGTGTTGCGATGAGTTGTGGGCGACGTCGTGAATCAAATTGATGCTGCGTCGGTATGTCGGACCGACGAAGTTTCCTGGAGGCCGTTTGCCCGGGCTTGCTGATAGAGCGGGAATTGCGCCGCCTACCCGTGGAATTTAATGAGGGCCGGCTGATCGCGGTAGAACGGAGATGGCGGAATGGTTCTCGAAAGGATTCGAACCAGACGGAAAAACATGGTATTTCATAAGCCGATTTCGAAACATCCTCAAAATCGAGCCTCACATTCTGAGAGTGATCGACATGCCATATTTCGGCAGTTGCTGAAGGACTGAGGATTGAATCAATCGCAGATGCACCTAATTCAATGACGCGTTGCATGAAACAGGGTTGCAGATTCAGCCCGAAATCTGTGATGAAAATTAAGTCGCAGCGATTGGTAGTGTTTACGAATTCCATGCCCACACTGTTGATGCATCTGGGGTGCAGCGTTTCAGCCGTTGTTTGTGATCAGCGATCTGCAATTTTCTGACGAACTGCTTCGACAGACAATGACACTCGAAGACCAATATGGTAGTTCCCGTTGGTTGCCATCACGGCCTCTTTATATGATGCTGAACATAAGCCTGCGGGGGACATAAAGCAGCCACCTCGAATAATCCGCGACTGCCCCTTTGCATAGACAGACTGGAAGGACTCCTCGTCGAAGGCTGGACCTGGCGGATCGACTGCAATCGTATCGCTGAATCTGCTGTGGTATTCGGCGGCCCACGCATCCTGGCACCATTCCCAGACATTCCCACGCATGTCGTAGAGGCCAAAAGCATTTGGCTTTAGCTGTCCGACTGCGTGTGTTCGAGAACTTGAGTTCGTGTGAATCCAGCTTTCTCGGATGATCTGTTCATTTTGGTCACCGATTGAGTCTACTGTTGTGTTGCCAGCACGGCAGGAAAACTCCCAGATGGCCTCCGTCGGGAGGCGGTATCCAGTGCCGTCCAGTAATGTCACTTTTGCCGGGACTTTGTCGATACCCAGATGGTAAGCCGACGGCAGGTTCTCCTTGATGCTGAGTTGGTTGCAAAACTCGATTCCGTCATACCAGATAACGCCTGTTATCGGATGCAGCGTCGTATCGAGACCGATGACCATATCCTTTCCCGCTCCCGCAGGAGAGAAATGATTTGATGTCTTGCCCACGACATCTTCGTACTGCTGTTGCGTCACTTCATGAACGCCAAGGTAAATCGGCTTCGTTAATGCGACTCTATGGGCGGGGCCTGCGCTCTTCGCCCAGCCCACCTCAACTTCGTAGTACAAGCCCCGTGTTATCCCCTTAATAATTTTTCCAATCTCATCCTTGGTACCGCCCATGAGAAACTCTCCGGGGGGAATAAGGCGAAACTTCATGCCGATTGTGTTTGTGTATTCGACCGGCGTGCCAAGGTGCTTCGCCCACGCCTCCTGATGCTGTCTCGCGTCCGTGGCATCGAATGGAGCAATCGCAGGCGCAGGGGTCTGGGTCGACCAGCCATGCCAGCTTGGAAACGTTTCATCCGAGCGCTGGGTCACATAATCGTCTGAGGTTTCAGTATCCACGTCTTGAACCGCGAGCGGTTTGTGTTTATTGCCGTCGATACCAAATGAACGCGAATAAATTATGATCACGGCCACGGCCAACAGTGTCAGAATACTTCCCGTCACGATCCGGCGGCGGCGGCGAACATTCTCATGGTCCAGCATGTTGATGTGCTTGGTGGCTGTAATCGGTTCGCCGTTCAAATAACGTCTAAGATCGGCAGCCATGTCGTCAGCAGTTTGATAGCGTTCCTCGGGGCGCAGTGAGACTGCTTTCATGACCAGAGCTTCGAGATTTCGATCAATCGAGCGGTCCTGAAACGGGGGGTGGCGCGGCTCTTCCTCAGCGACGCGTTTCATGACCGTGAGCAACGAGCCGGTCAGGTCATGGGTATGTTGTCCTGTTAACATCCAGAACAGGATACTGCCGAGGCTGTAGCAGTCGCTTCGCACATCGGTGGCCGGTCCATCACCGCGAGCCTGTTCCGGAGACATGAAGCCCGGAGTTCCCAGCAACGTACCAGCGGCCGTCAGGACTGACTCGGAATGCGCGTCGGACTCCAACAGGCGAGCCAGTCCAAAATCGACGACAAACGGTTTCCCCTTGCTCGTTACGAGAATGTTTCCTGGCTTCAGATCGCGGTGAATGATTCCTCGGCGATGTGCGTAACCAATGGCGTCGCACACTGATGCCATTAAACTCAATTTGGCTCGCACATCCAATGATGAACTCTGCGTCCAATCCGAAAGATCGACACCTTCCACCAATTCCATCGCTAGCCACGGCATTCCGCCGGACTGACCGCTGTCATAAATCCGTGCGATGTTAGGATGTTCGAGAGATGCGGCGAGTTTAATCTCCACCAGAAACCTGCGATGAGATTCCGCCGAAGCGAATTGCCAGAACCGAATCGCCTTCAGGGCCACAGCGCGTTGCGTACTGTGCTGAATCGCGCGGTAGACGACCCCCATGCCGCCTTTGCCAACACGTGCGGTAATCGTGAATCCGTCGATCTCCGGCAAATTTTCTGTTTCGGCCTGCGAAACGGAATCTGCCGAAACGGATGACATAAGGTCTGAAATCAGTCCCTTGTCTGACTGCAGCAACTTGCCGACATCTTCGATGGGGGGAAGCTCGTCTGAATTGCGATCCTGTGCCAGCATCCGTGTCACTTGCTGCAACAAGTCATGATCGTTCTCGCAGGCGTTTTGCAGAAACTCTGCCTGTTGGTTCTCCGGAAGCTGACATGCCTCCAGAAACAGGGCGGAAGCTCTCTTGTAACGGTCGGCACTCACGATTAGTTCTCAAACTGCGTCATCAACCAAGCTCGTGCCACGCGCCAGTCACTTTTCACGGTCCAGTCAGAAACGTTCAGGGCAGCTGCCGTTTCATCAACTGTCATACCGGCAAAGTAACGGAGCTCAACAACTTTCGCGTGTCGCGGATTCATCTCCGCCAATCGATTCAGAGCATCATCCAGTTCGATCAGGTCGATGAAATCCTTATCGGAATTCGTGAACATGCCACCGTGAAGTGTGAGTCGCCGTGCGCCGCCACCGCGCTTGACAGCAGCTCGCTTACGGGCATGATCGACAAGGATCCGACGCATAGTCTGGCCGACGAGTACTCCGAAGTCCGCCCGAGTCCGCCCGTCTGGTCCCGCATCATCCGCCATACGCAGCCATGCTTCATGGACAAGATCCGTCGGTTGCAGCGTGTGTCCAATGCGTTCACGCGCAAGGAACAATCGAGCAATCTCCTTCAGGTCCCTGTAGGTCCGGAGAACCAGCGATTCGTCAGCATTCTTGCGTGCTGAACGCGATTCGGCTGACATGGGAAACTTTTCTGAGGCTGGCATATAGTCTTCGTTTGAGAGCCAAATTCTATCGCACCAATGGAGTATGTTCTGCCCCAAATTCGATTTCTTTTAAATTTCACCTCCCTCCGCACACGTTTATCGCGCCAAGGTTCCGGGGAGTTGTCCGTTCGCATGACCGTTTTTACAGCAAAAGGCGACCTCGGTTGGGCAGGGCTGCGTTTGAAGCCGGATTCTGGCGGCAAACCTGTCCGATCGCGAACAGCGTCAGATTTTACCGCGAGGTTGTGACAGAGGATCAGTTAGGGGGGCCGGGCAATGTTATTAAGTTCATGGTTAACTTCACTTCGGCGTTTGATGACGCAACGAGACCAACGCAAGGATCGGGGAATCAACTCCCGTCGTCGAGGCCGCTTGGTTCCAAGCCGCCGCGAGAAAGCCGCAGCGATTTCTGAAATTCTGGAGTCGCGGACGCTGCTGACGACAATTACCGGTCATGAAGATCTGTTAATGAATAACGCCACGGTCACGGTGATTGAAATCGGTGGGACTTCGCCAGGCGAAACCAGTGCCAATGCCGACGATGGTTATGATCAAATCAACGTCGCCAACACGCTGAACGTGGATGGTTCACTGCAACTGAACTTCGTGAACGGATTCGTGCCTTCAGCAGGCGATCGCTTCGACATTCTGACCAGCACGAGCAGTACTACGACCGGCACTTTTGACAGCGTGACTACGCTGTTTGGGTTCGGAGATGGTTCACTCTACTTTGACATCGAAGCCGGACCAACTGGATTTTCGGTGGTGACGAAAGAGTTGCTTGGTGGCAACGCCGGATCGTTTCTTCCGGATCTGAGCAGCAGCTCGGACAGTCTGGGAACTTTTCTGAATGCCGATTATTTCGCGACTGTAAATCCTTCTGTCACGATCTCCGGCGTGTTTGGCGTCGGTGACTTCCTGCAGATGCGCGGCACATTCCATTTTGAAAAAGCCGCTAACGTAAATGTGACGCTGACGAACGGTGCCCCCAAAGAGGTGGCTGTCATCTCGGTCGGAGCTTCAAACGTCGATGCATTCGCGGGGATTGGTCCGTACTTTGTGGACAGCGATGGCGACGGCAAGATTGACGGTGCTGATACGCCGTCGGACGACGCTGTTGGTGTCGCGCTGACGAATCTGGATCTGGGATTGGTGCTGATGGTGGGTGCGGATTTGAGCAATCCGCCTGACCCAACGAACCAGCCTGAAGCTGCCGTGAATTATGCGGCGCGCTATCTGTCTCTGCATGCGACGGCCGACAGTGCCGCCATCGTGGGAACGGGCGATACGGTTGTTGCGGAACTCCGCGACTTGTCCGTTGATGTGAATCTTGTGAAGTCGCCGATTCAGAATCCATTTTACGGCGCATCGGTTATCGATTTCAGCCAGATGACAGGCGGTGGACTTCTGGTAAACACGGGTGACACGGCCAATCCAACTGTGCTGCTGAATTCCAGCGATGAAATCGTCGCGGCACGCGCTGAACAGGTTACGTTGGGGATCAGTGATTTCGTGCAGATCCATGGCACCGGACTGGCGATCGAACGCGGGCCGGCGCAGATGGTCACTTTGGCCGATGGGTTGACGACAAAAGAAGTCAACGTGCTGACTCTGGGAGCCTCCGGGATTGATGCCTTTGCCGGTGTCGGTCCCTATTTTATTGACAGCGATGGTGACGGCGATATCGATGGGGATGACGCTCCGTCCGCCGATGCTGTCGGTCTCAAGATCACCAATCTGAATATTGCTTTGGCGTTGATGGCGGGGTCGGATATCACGGCGATTCCCGATGCGACCAGCGATCCCGATGGATACGTCAACTATTTGTCCACGTATGTCGCTGGCAGCGCAACCGCGGCACGTGCGGAGTTGGTCGGGACGGGCGATACTGTCACTGCGGAAATCCTGGGGATTTCGATTGAGTTCAATCAGGCGAAGTCTCGAGTGGCCGTGCCCGGTCACGAACCTTCGGCGATTAATCTCACCACGTTTGCTGGCGGCGGCCTGTCAGTACCGACCGGTGATCCGACTAATCCGTCGATTCTGTTGACATCGACCGACGAAATCCTGCGAGCGACCGCTGATGACGTCACGCTGGCCATCAGCGACTTTGTCTACATCCACGGAGCGGGCCTGGCTTTTGAAAAAGGGCCGGATCAAAACATTACGCTGGCCAATGGGACGACGAAAGACGTCAGCGTGCTGACAGTCGGTGCTTCGGGCATCGATGCGTTTGTTGGTGTTGGCCCCTATTTCATTGACAGCAATAGTGACGGGACGATCGACGGCAGTGACACTCCGTCCGCGGACGCGGTTGGACTTGCGATTGAGAATATCAACTTGGGCTTCGCGATGATGCGAGGTTCGGATGTGACGCAGGTGCCGACGGATCCGCAGGGAGCCGTCGATTACCTGGCCAAATACTACGCGCTGAACCTGACGGCGGGCAGTGCGACGCTGGTTGGTGCCGGTGCCGTGGTAACTGCCGACATTCGCGATATCCGTATTGATGTCAATCTGGCCAAATCGCCTGGTGAAACGCCGGTTTTTAGGCCATCGGCCGTCAACTTAACCTCGTTCGCCGGAGGTGGATTGGCGATACCGACGGGTGACCCGTCGAATCCCACGATCACGTTGACTTCGGCCGACCAGATTCTGCGCGCGACCGCAGATGACGTGACGCTGGCGATCAGTGACTTCGTCTACATTCACGGCGGTGGTATCGCCTTCGAAAAAGGCCCGGATCGGAATGTTACGCTGGCCAATGGGACGGTCAAAGAAGTCAGTGTGCTGACAGTGGGGGCAGCCAACGTCGATGCGTTTGTTGGTCTGGGACCGTACTTCCTCGACAGCAACAACGACGGAACGATTGACAGCAGTGACACACCCTCCAGCGATGCGATTGGTCTGGCGATCGAAGGACTGGACTTTGGCTTCGCGATGATGCAGGGCTCCGATCTGACGCAGGTTCCGTCGGACCCACAGGGAGCGGTCGATTACCTGGCGAAGTATTACGCATTGACGGCCACTGCCGATCTGGCTCAACTTGTTGGCGTCCAGGATGTCGTCACGGCGACTCTGCGAAATGTCACAGTTGATGTGAACATCGCCAAATCAAGTAATGAAACTCCACTGCTGAAGCCACAAGTCGTGAACTTTTCGACGCTGGCGGGCGGTGGACTGCTGATTCCAACCGGTGACACGGCGAATCCCTCAATCCTGCTGGATACCAGCAGTGGCATCATTCTGGGGTCGGTCGGGCGGGCGACGCTGAATGTCGCTGGCAGCATATCCCTGGATGGCAGCATCGCTGTCAGTAAACAAGCATCGCAATGGGTGACGGCCGCAGCGGGAGGCGGGCCACGGAATGTTGATGTCCTGACAATTGGCGGCGAAAATCTGTACGGGTTTGCCGGAGTCAACGGACCTTATCGCACGGATACCAACGCAAACGGTGTGATTGATGCCGGTGATACACCCAACTCAAATGCCACGGGACTCGCACTCGACGGACTGACCTTTGGCATGGCGTTGATGAAAGACGTCATCGGCCCGAACAAGTATGTCGGTCTGAAGGCCTCGACGGATGCCTTGCAACTGGTAGGCGTTGATGGCGTTACTGCGGTGGCTCGCAATGTGGACGTCCTCTTCAACGAAGTTTCACCGCAGCCCCCGGTCGCTGCGGCTCGGCTGGATGTCATCGACTTCACTTCGTTTGCGGGTGGAAAGCTCTCTGTCGAAACGGGCGGAACCAGTACGGTCGATCTGAATTTCCACGAACGACTGCTGGCGGCTTCCGGCGATTTGACGGTCAACGTATCGAATCTGGTTACTGTGGACGGCGTATTTGATTTTCAGTTGAGTCCGTCAAAGATCTTTGCTTACGTGGACGGCACGGGATCGGTCGGAACTGGCCCACTGTCGCTCAACGTGCAACAGGTTAAAGGGCTGCTGATCATTGATGATCGCGGCTTGGGAATTGATCTCGATGTTTCGGCAAACGCAACATTGCCGGGTAATACTACGATCACCGCCGACATGAATCTGAAGGTGAACACGAGTGCCCAGGAATACGTGTATCAGGTACCTGAAAAATTCCTGTCGCGCGTGGACTACACGTCACTGACCATCACCGCCGGAGCACCTCGGCCTGATGGCAGCCAGGCAGCTCCGGGATTTTACGTCGTACTCGATGGTACCGGAACGCTGGGTGTTGCCAACACCCTTGATGTGGCAGGTGATGTGTACTTCTATGTGACGAACGACGAATTGCAGCTGAACGCCTCGGGAACGATGACCGATCGTGCCGGGTTGTTGCCGTCGGTTGCCGTGGCTGGTGACTTGTTCCTCAGCAGCGCAGGCATGGTCGGTAGTTTGCAGATGGCGGGTGGCAGTGGAACGTCATTGTTTAACAGCAGTGCCTTCAATTTGTCAGGTCGATTCCAACTGGAAATCAATACGACCGCTGCGTCAAAGTCGATTCAGATTCTGAACTACGACTCGAACGGAACACTGCAAACGCCGAATTTTGTGCCGGGTTCGATTGCGGCAAATACGATCCGCATGGCGGGTGGAATAACGCTGGCCGTGGGGCCGTTTACGGCCAATGGGACGGCTGAGTTGGTATTTAGCCCGAGCGGTTTCTCCGTTGCTCTTGACGCACTCGTTGATGTGGGCTTCGGTGAAGTTCATGCGGTTGGTCAGGCAGTCATTGTGAACGAAGGTTCCGCAGTTGCGTTTGCCGCGAACCTGACGATGGCCGTGAATCTGGGCGTTACAGACGCTGAAATCGCCGGTACGGGTAATCTGCAAATCAACACCAGCACGAGCACGACCCATGCCAGTGTCGCTACGAATACATATCTGGTCAACGTTGATGGCACGCTGCGAATTTATCAGTTTGAAATGGCGGCAAGCGTCACCATCTCGTCGATCGATGGCGTCTTCAAGTTCTCTGTCGATAGTGCGGTGCTGAGCTTCTTCAATTTCATTGACGTGACGGTGAGCGGTTTTGTGAGTTCGGATGGCACATTTGCATTCGACGGCACAGGTTCGATCCACATGGATCTTGGGCCAATGGACTTTGACGGCAGTGTGACACTGCATTTGGCAGACGATTCACTCGGCGGAAGTCTGACGGGTTCGGCCGTGCTGGATGTCAGTCTGCCGTGGCCGTTCAGTGAATTCCTGCCAATCTCGGCATTGAAGGCAGCCATCAGCCTGTCTGGTGACATTCAACTGGAACCAACCAGCGCCTACGTCGCGTTTACAGCGCTGGCGACATTTTCAGTGTCGTTTGGCGTATATATTCCGTGGCCGATTGATGAATACATCGGCACGACGGTTAGCCAGTCGTTTAGTTTCAGCGGAGACTTTGCGTGGAGCTGGGGCCCACCACCGATTATTGCTCGTCAGGCAGCCGACGGCACGGTGTACCTGAACATGGGCGTCGATGGTGCGCTGCGTGGATCGGACTACGCAAATATTACGACCGAAAGTTATACGATCACGGGCAGCGGCAACTCCATCACTGTGCAGGCCATGGGTCGGGAAATGCCATTTAGTAACGTCACAAAAATCGTCGTGACGGATGCCGGAGCCGGTAACGACTTCATCTACATCGGCGAAGGCATCACCGTACCCGTTGAGATCAATGGCAGCGACGGCAGTGACGACATCACCTACCTGGGATCCGGAGTTGCCACGATCAACGGCGGTGCAGGCAACGACACGATTCGCGGTGGTTTGGGGAATGATATTCTGACGGGCGGATCCGGGATCGATATCGTCGATGGGCAGGATGGAAACGATGTGATTACAGTGACGGGAGGTAGCGATACAGTCCGAGGTGGCAAAGGCAACGATCAGATCATTGTTCAGGGCGGAACGAACACGATCTACGGCGGTGAAGGTGATGACGCAATCACGATTCAGGGCGGTTCAAATAACGTCTACGGCGAAAGTGGCCGCACGACATTGTTCTTTAACGATGCGAATCTCGGCACGGGCCAGACATCGATCTTTGGCGACGCTCAGATCGACACGATCAACGTCACCATGAATTCCAATGGCAACGTGTCGGCATTCAACGACCACGCATTTTCGCTGGTTGGCCATTCGATCAGCTTTGACGACAAAGTTGACGTCTTCAACATCACTGACAGCGGGCCACTGACGCAAATCGGCAGCACAAATGCGGCTGGCGGACTGCTCGGGGAAGCGCGGCTGACGGTCAATGCCAACGCGATCGAACTAAATCGCGACCTTGCGGCCAAGGCCGTTGATTTCAATGCTCCGAATGGAGTGACGTTGAATGACAGCCTGACTGTCAGTGGGCGTCTGGACGACAGCTTTGTGAATCCACTGGGCTTGAGAATCAACACCGGAAGCCTGACGACATCGACCAATGGTTCGATTACCGCCAGCTCCATTGATGTGATTGCCTCAGGGCCGATCAGTCTTTCTGCACCATTGCGAGCAACCGGCGCGACGCTGACAGCTCCTGCACAGCCCGGAACAACCGGCACCACGACGGTTATTGTGCCTGCTGCAATCACCGTATCCGGCAGCAGTCTGACCGCCAACAGCACCATTGATGCTGCGACGGCCACACTGAACATCGGCGGCGCGACTGCTCTGAATGCTCGCACCACAATCATCGGCGATTTGGGCGTGACGGCAGGTAGCTTTAGCACGGGGGCAAGTGCTCCGCTGTCGGCGAACAACTTGACGCTGAATTCTACCGGCGCGACATCATTCGGATCTACAGTGAACGTCGGCAATGCCATGAACGTGACCGTGACGTCGGGGTCACTGACGGCCAGTCAAACAATTGACGCAGCCAGCGGGTCATGGACGGTTGGCGGTCCGATTGCATTGAATCAGCGAGCGACCGCAACGGGGGCATTGAATGTCTCTGGAAGCAGTTTCATCACTTCATCGAGTGCACCGTTGACTGCCGGAAGCTTGGCGTTGACAGCCACGGGCGCAGCCAGTTTTGGCTCAACGGTAAACGTAACCGGCGCCATGAACGTTACCGCCGCCAGCCTGTCCGCCAACAGGAGCATCGACGCGGGAAGTGCAACATGGACTGTCACAGGTGCCGTCACGCTGAGCGACCGGTTGAATGTCACGGGAGCGTTGACGGCATCGGCCAGTAGTGTCACTGCCAGCAGCAATTCTTCCGTGACCGTGGGCAGCATGGGGCTGACTGTGGTGAATTCGGTCCTGTTCGGCGCGCCCGTTATTGCGACGGGTGCGATGAATGTGACGGCGAACAAACTGACGGCCGACATCACCGTCAATGCCGGCAGTGCGAACTGGAATGTGACGACGGATGTTTGGACGAAAAACACAGTCAGTATCGTCGGCGTCATCGAAGTCACGTCTGACACGCTGCTGGCCGATCGCGAAATTACCGCGGGCGGTTTTGTTGTTCATGCCGGACATAACGTAGAACTGAATGCGCATCCGACTGTGACCGGGACAATGGGCAGCGGCAAGACTGGGCTGCTGGAGATCATCAGCAGTCTGGGACAGATTGACTTCACTGGCCAGGACTTCCATGTCATTAACGGCCATTTGATCCTGTCTGCGGCCCTTGGCTTTACGGACATCATTCGGTCAGAAGCTCGAGCCCTGACGGCCATCAATCGCGGGACTGGAAGTCGAGCGAATATCACAGTCCGTGAAAAGGACAGCCTGAACATTTTGAACGCGGGGCTGGTCAACGGTGGCGTCTATTCACAAAACGGCACGATCGATATCGAGCTGGCTGCTCAGGATGCTTTATTGTCGCTAAGTTCCGGCGTCATCAGCACTTCCATATCAGGCCAGAACATTCGGCTGATCGCGGACGATTTTGATTTTGCCAGCGGCGACAACAAGATCACTGGCACGGGCGAACTGACGATTCGTTCAAAGCATGATGAGATCGATTATCGGCTCGGCTCCGCTGGCGATGATCAGTACGGCGTTGACTTGTCGCTGATCGGCAATGCTGCGACCGCGTACATCGGCGTGCGAGACTTTGCCGCGATGGGCGATGATTTCAGTCTGGTGCGAATTGGACACGCGAACATCAATGCCAGCGGCGTTGGCAATGAAATGACCTTCGGTGATATCGAAGGCACGGCGGCATTGCGAAACCTGACAAAGTTCTACGCCGACTCAATCACCGTCAGCGGTGACGTGCAGGCGCCGGATGATGCGCTGGAAATTCATGGCCATCGAGCGACCATCAATTCGAAGAATCTACATAACCAAATCGGGGCGGATGATTCGGGCCTGTCGGCCAAAACCGTGTGGATCGAACTGAACGAACAATTGCAGCATGGCGGTTGGATCATCGCACAGGATCGCGTTGACATTGATATTCTGCACAGCAACGGCACGCGGCCCTACTTCTCCTTTGCCGGTGAGCTGGTCAGCCTGAAGTCCGATGTGGGCAGTCGCATCGCTACGACCCATGCGAACAGCGTCATTGACATTGCGACGAATGAATCGATTCAGATCGCGGGTGAAGTGGAAGTCAGCGGATCAGGTTCTCAGGCAACACTGGACGCTGGAACAAAACTGACCGTGCTTCAAGGCGCGGTTGTGGCTGGACGTGATGATTACAACGTCCTGACTTTAAACGCTGGACTGCTGCTGTCGATCAATCCGGGAGGGGCCGTCACCGCTGGAGCACGCTTTGAAGATGTGAATGGCACTCCGACTGCCGTGCAGACTGGCGTGGGGGCGGATGCGATTCTGAACTCGCCGCATGAACTCTTCATTGGCGGTACCGTGACCACTTCAAACCGCATGGAATTGAATTCCGGGACACCGCAGTTTGATCACACGGATTACTTCAACGGTTTTGCCGCCACGGATCCAAATCATCCGCTGCTGGGACACAGTCAGTACGGTCTTCTCTTGACAGGGACGCTGACCAGTCTGGCGGCTAACGCGGAATTGCAACTGACATCGGACGCCGACGTCATCATTCGCGGTAACATCAACGTGAAGGGTGCCAATTCTGATCTGTTGATTCAATCCGATCGACTGGCCTACATTGAGGGTTTTCTCAAGGTCACCGGTGATGTTCAAATTCTGGGCGGCGTTGAGACCAATGGTACGTCGCACAACAACACCGATCCGCTGTTGTTGAGCAGTGTGTATTTGGCTCCGACGGCGCAGGTCGTCACCAGTGAAGCTGGCAGCCTGATTGATATTCAGGGTGCTTCCGACGTGGATCTGTTTGGCGTGTTGGTATCAGGTGGTCAGATAGGCGCAAGCGGCGTGACATTTGCAACACCTGGTGGTTCGTCCATCAGCGTCACGGCTGGCGAGCAGATTTATCTGGATACCGGACTGCTGGCGTCAGGCACGGTGACAGTGAACGCGGGAACTCCCGGTACCGACGATACTCTGGCCGCTCTGTTCCCCGGCTATGCTCTGGGGGCTGAAGGCAATGATCGTTTGAGCCTGGTGGTCACGACGGCTGGTGGGATTACAACTGCGGGAATGACGAGTGATGGTTCCGGCGGTGGGATCACGATCAATGCGGCTGGCAATATTGAACTGCTGGGATCGCTGAACGCGGGTGCCAATATCACTCAGCAGTTCGACGACGACGACAACTTCCTTGGCGAAACTGCGACGTATTCCAGTGAGCCCGCAGCATTGACGATCAGCACCACGGGCCGCGCGTTCCTAGGCGGCCATGCTCTTAACCAGGCTGGGGAATTGATTCAAACAGGCACGTATCTGCGAGCCGCCCACGCGATTACGGTCAACGGCGGCAGTTATTCAACCGGCGAAGGATTACTCGTTCACGCAGCCAGCGAACTGACGACGAACGACGTGAATGGTTCGATTACGCTGACTGCTGTGCAGGATGCAACGCTGCTGGGTTTGTTTGTCGCGGGTGGTCGCATTGATGTGGTGCGCGATGCGTCTGGTGGGTACCTTGGCCGAGTGCCTGTGTACTTCGATGGTGATTCGTCGGTCAGGCTTGAAGCGGGTGGTGTCATTGAGATTGCTCAGGACATCGTCGCCGGTCAGCGCATCGATCTGGTGGGCGGATCTGGCGGTGCAAGTGCTGGGCCGGGACTGACGATTCAGGGCAGCGGTCGCTTGATTACGTTGCGAAGCAACAGTCAGATCAACTTGAATGCACCCGGTGAAGTCGTGATTCAGCCGCCGGGGCATATCAACGAAATCAGTGCACAGGGCTTTACCGTTTCGTCAACCGGAGTATTGACTCAGGACGTGGCGCTGGACATCACCGTTGATCGCGTCGACTTCGTGTATTCCGGAACGGCAACTCTGCTGGCAGCTGATACCGTGAACAATACCAGCATCGCAGATCTGGTGGCAGACCTGCAGGCGGCATTGGAAGCAGGCGTCTATACGATTACATCTTCCAACAACGTTGATCGCGTCATCGGTCATGCTTTCACCGGCACTGAATTCGCAGACGATCCATCGACCGCCGGATTCGTTGATCCGGACGTGAAAATCAAACTGCGGAACGGCATGCTGCTGTTGACCAGTTCGTACAACATCGCAGTCGAAACATCTTCGGTGAACGCCGATCAGTTGGGCGTGGATGTTTCTGGCGGAGCGTTGACCAGCACTCGGCTGTATGCCATTGATGCGGCACAGCCTGGTTCGACCGTCAGCATTGGGGCTCCGGGCGGTCCGAACGGAAAACTGTCGATTGGCGGCAAAGTGCGAGCGTACTCAGCCATCAATCTTTACAGCGGTATTTCACCAGACGGCACGGATATTGATCTGGGACCAACCGGAGTGCTGGAAACCGTTGACGGTTCGATCTCCTTCAATGCCGGCCAGTACGGCGATATTCGCGGGACGATCATCGCGGGCGGAACCGGTTCGGACATCAATCTGTCGGCCGCTCAGACGCTGCGAATTCGCGGTAATTTAACTGCTGATCAGGATATTTTGCTCACGTCCGGTTCACAGACCGTCTCCGGTCAGGTCAGCATTCAAATTGATGGAACAAGTCATCTGAATTCGACGGGTGGCGGCGGGCAGATTGTCGTCACGGGGCACAACGATGTCGTGTTCGATGGTGTCTTCGGAACAGGCAGCAACGATCTGTCGCGTCTTGAACTGAACGCCGTCCATGGCAATCTGACGATTCCAAAGACTTCGGCCTGGATTGAATCAGACGCGCCGATCTTCCTCAAGGGAGCCGTCGTTGATGTGCAGGGCGTCGTTCGCAGCACCCGCTCAACAGCCGACACGACAGATTTCGAAATCACGATTGACGCGACTGACAAAGCGATTATCAACGGCGATCTGCAGTTGACCGGTTCGCTGCGAATCAATGCCGATAACGTGGTGGAAGTCTTCAATACGACGATCGCGATTACGGAAGCGGGGCAGCGAGTTGTCTTCAGCGGCGGCGACGTTCGATTTGGCAAAGCCACCACCAATGCAAGTGGTGAACTCGAGCAACAAGGTGCGTTGGTGACGGCGGTTGATCGTATCGAATTCAACGCCACGGGAATCGTCGACATTGGATCGGGCTCGGTGATCGCCACCAGCGGCGACAATTCCGTGATCGATCTGGGAGCTGGCCGCCTAAGAATTGCTGGCTCCTTGCTGGCCGGTGCGGTTGTTGCTGAGGGCGTTACGACATACACCGGAATCGGAGCCGACATCGTCGTCAACGGGCGCGAACAAGTGGCCATCGGTGGTCAAGGCATTATTGGCGGCGTGGTCCAGTCGGTCGGCGGTACTCTGGCGGCCACGGGTGATATCACAGTCAACGTGCATGGCGGCGTTTCAGACGTCAGCTTCACACTCAGTCCACTCAGTACGCTGAGAACCGAAGCGGCGGTGAATGAACCCGCTGGTATCAGCCACAACATTACCATTGACACAGATCAGGATATTCAGATCTACAGTGCGATTGCTGCGTTGCATGATGGTGCGAACGTGACGCTGACTTCTGGTGAATTGATCGAAGTGGATGGACTGTTGCAGGCGGACAATCGGCTGACAGTCATCGGCGGAAGTGATGAAACCGGTGTGGGACTGAATGTCCGCGAGTTTGAGTTCCAGACGAACGGCAACGGCGACCCGGTGCGAATCCATGGTGGTACGCTCACGACAAATCCTGGCGGCACGATTTCGCTCGGAGCCGACCAGAAGGTAGTTCTGAACGGCGTTGTCGGAGAAACTCGCAACGTCAGCGGAGCGACAATCGCCGACACAAACAACATCTATGTGACCAAAGCTGGCAATGTGTTTGTGATGACCAGCATTCATGCGGCGAACGAGATCCAGTTCCTTGCCACCAATATCACGCTGGCTCCGGACTCGGTGGTTCAGACGTATGCTGTGGGCGGAAAGATTGATCTGCGCGCGACGAACAATCTAATTGTCAGCTCAAACCCGGACGGCACGCAGCCTGCTTTGATTCAGGCGGATTTGCTGGTTCACCTGATGGGCGGAGTCGCCTCGCTGGACGGTCAAATCACCGCGACAGGCGTGGCAGGCGATGTCGTCGTGAACGCCGTGAACTCCGTGACATTTTTTGGCACTGTTCACGCTGGCGACGGCCTGTCTGTGAATGCTGGAGTTGGCAGTAATTGGTCCACCGCTCAACTGCTGGGAAGCGTCACTGTTGCAGACCTGATGGGCGGGGATGTGATCGTTGATGGCGGCATACTGACCAGTGGCGGAGCGTCCAGTGTGCTGGCTGGCCACGACGTAACTGTTATCGGTGCAACGGAACTGGGCGGCACTCAGGTTCCGGTACGCCGGCCTGTGATCAAGTACACGCTGCAGTCGATTGAGGTGATTACGGGAACGCGACAAGTGGCGATTCGTTCCATCCTTGTTCCGGAGGTCACATTTGTCACCACAACAACCACCGAACAGGTTGGAACCGAACGGGTTCGCGTGGGCAGTGCCTTCAACACGTCCGACGTAACGCTGACGCAGTTGGGTTACTACAACCCGAATGTTCCGGCAGCTCAGCAGGTGCGTGAGTACTTCATTGAAGGCATCGATTATGTTAATGCGAACATTGACTGGAGCAAAGTCTACAACCCGCTCACAGGCGATGAGGTGACTCTGGCCGGCAATCCAGAGGTCCCGGCCTATGGCACCTCGTTTGGCAATCTCAGCGATCTGCAGCGAGATGCCGTGCTGATCAAGCTGGGCTATCGTCCGTATTACAACGCGGCGTTTGCCAACATGGAAACGCACAATACCATCAACGGAATCCCGTCGACTCAGGCATGGCGGCCCAACTGGTACGGCCCAGCCGTTTCCACAGATGTCGTGGCTTCCTGGCAGGCGTCCAATAATACCAGCAATTCGGTGGGTGTGGGTTACGATGGTGTCCAGCGTGGGAGTGTTTCTTACACAGCCGGCGTTTCTGGTACAGCATTCAGCTTCAATGGGGCGTCAGGTAACGCAGTGCTGGTGCCGAACGATAATCAAATCACGGACGGAGGATTTGAATTCGAACAACTGGCTGCAACAGCCTACCAATATGCCCCGTCGGGCACACCATGGACGTTCAGCCCCGGCAGCGCTGGTCTCGCCGCAAGCGGTAGCGCTTTTGACAACGGCACTTCGCCCAGTGGATCGCAAGTCGCATTTCAACAGGCCAGCGGTCGCGTCTCCGGCGGTTTTGATCTGGAACGAGCGGGGAACTATCTGCTGACGTTTTCTGCGAAAGGGCGTTGGGCAGGCTACATTAATCCAATACAGGTCATCGTCGACAACGTTGTGGTCCAGACGATCACACCCGCCGGCGTTGGGGCCTACAACGCTGTCTCGATCAATCTTCCAAATATGACGGCTGGCGACCACAGCATTGCCTTCCAGGGCACTGGCCCGAACGGCAATTATACATCGTTCATTGACTCCGTCTCTCTGTCCCCTCGCATCACATCCGGAACAGTTGATGCGTGGATCAAGACGACCGACACCAGCCTGGATTATCACGGCATCGTCGTGAAACAAGGTGCATATGGATTGTACGTTAAGGGCGGCAAGTTGGTCGCCTATGACTTTGCGGGCGGTGAACGAAATACAAACGTCAACGTGGCAGACGGGCAGTGGCATCATGTGGCGATGGTGTTTCAAAGCGGCGTTGCCAATGGAACCACGCTCTATGTAGATGGCGTGCCTGTCCTGACCACACAAACAACCACGCCGGTCACGACGCAAAATCAATATGGCTTGGCGATTGGCTCAGGTGATTCCAACGCCGGAACCTATCAGAACTTCAACGGCATCATCGACGAGGTGCATGTTTGGGATCGTGTCCTGACAGTTCAAGAAATTGCTCAGTTGATTCCAACTTCGACAACCACAGTGATACCCGTATTTGATGGAGGAACGCAGGTCGGCTCTCAAACAATTGTGGTCCCAGGGTTTACGCCAGTTGAAACTGCTGTCTCTCGACTTGCCGTCGATGGCTGGCGTGACAAGTACGTGCGACTGCCAGTCGGAGCCGACGCCGATATTCTGCGCATGGTGTCTCAGGGCGAAGCGACCAGCTTCGAAGAAGACACTGGCAACACGTGGCTGGACACGAATGTCAAGCTGCACCAGATCGGCTGGTATAACACCTCAACCGGAGAAATGCGTCAGGACAGTCGAGCGGCCTCGCCATGGGCCGGATTCACTCAGGGAGTTGCGAATCCGGGTGCTGGCTGGAGCCCGTTGTTTGCGCTGGAGTATCTGAACGGCGTTCGCACAGTCGAACTGGCCGACGGTCGATCATTTACGTATACCGATACGGGTGTCAGCCTTGCCGGGCAGCCGACATGGTCATTCGATCCAAGCGGGATGAGTCCACAGTACATGAATGGCCAGTGGGTGCTTGCTCCGAACAGGGCATCGCTTGATATCAACACGGCAGCGGCGGCAAACCACAAAACGGCGGACCTCACTCAAAGCACGACGATTCCAATCCAGGCAGGTCAGATTCCGAACTCTGTCAATCACCCGTCATCGAATTCATATATTTCAGACTACTACACCTATCTCTCAGGGTACAGCCTGGATGCAGTGATCGGGGCATATAACGCTGGGGGTGTTTATGGACAGGTTTTTGCCAATTTTGGATACTTGAGAACCTTCAGTGGCGTGACATTAAATGTACAGGTAAGTCCCGCATCTCGCATGTCGTATAATATCTATGGTTGGACGAACCCGGATGAAACTGGACGGCACGGGCAATGGCCTAATGAAACATATACTCAACCGAATCTCGAATACATCACATCGTACGTGGCCGATATTCCGGTAGGGAACTTCGAGCTGCCTCGTATAAGCTTCTCAGGTAAAACGTACAGGGGAATCTTTGTCGGGATAGGTGGCGTCAGTTCGTGGGCCGCGCTAAACAGTGTTTCAATATCGGATCCGATCTATACAACTGTGCCCGTCTACTCCACTGCGTATACGAATGGCACTTACGACGCGATTGGCTGGCAGGCTCAGGAGGACACAACCCGGTCCTGGAGCCAGGTGCAGGTTAGTTCAACCCTGCAAGACCAGTTTCATCAGGACGACTACGGTAGCTATTGGAGTGGGCCGAATTGGGTACAGCAACTTAGCCCAACTTCCCCAACTCGGCGAAAAAGCACTGTGTTTTCGTGGTTTTTGGGGTGTTTTTTCTCACTACATTTGTTTCAAATTGATTTTGGACGGCAGATTCAGACCCAGTTTGTCTAGCAGGATTTG
>Ga0209702_10004506_pt1 | contig 20100 bp, 19 predicted proteins | sample FRY01_FD_187210 | JGI IMG/M metagenome (GOLD analysis project Ga0209702, IMG submission 187210) | Freshwater microbial communities from Lake Fryxell liftoff mats and glacier meltwater in Antarctica - FRY-01 (SPAdes) (version 2) | ecosystem: Environmental > Aquatic > Freshwater > Ice > Glacier...
GGTGTACCCAATCCAATGAATAAAACAGATTGGTTAAGAGATGACTCTAATACAATAGAAAAATTTGATAAGGGATTTTATACAAAATTTTTACAATCTGATTTATTAGATAATGTAATTTTAGCTTTTGATGAAATATTAGATAATATAGACATGGGTGGGTCTTTTGAAAAAAGTAAACTTATAATTACTGACAGAACTCAGGGAATTTTTGATTTTGGATTAGCTAGTTTAGGATTATTTGAAAAAGTTGAATTTTATTCAAATAAATTAGCTATAGATAATCCTTTAGAATTTTTTACAGAAGAAGTTGCAGGTATTGTACCTGCAATAAATGTTATTAAAAATAAATTAGAGCAATACATATATACTTCAGAAGAGTCAGGAATTAAATATTTCCTTACAAAACAAAATAAAGGGACTCAAGCTGCTTTAAATGATGGTTATTCTTTAGACGATATTCCTTTAAAGTATAAGTCATTTGGTACTAGACAAAAAAAGTCGTATTTGATGTTTAAGAAAAAGAGTGGTAAAGTAAAAAAAGTAGATTTGTATGTAGGTGTTGGAGGTTTAAGCGATATGGACTCTACAGGTATGTTACAAAGAGCACTACCTATGTTTATGGCAGCCGAATTTTTTGAATCTGTTGGAATAAGAACTAGAATAAATAGTTCAAGAATGTTTGAAAATTCAGAGTCTATTAATATATTAAATTATGTAAAATCAAAAGAAACTTCTAGGCTTACACCTGAACAGAATAAAATAATTAACTGTTCAACGGTAGTTATAAAAGATTTTGGTGAAGGTTTAGATTTTACAAGACTTTCAGTAGCGGTAGCTGATGAAAGAACATTCCGATATAATTTATGGAAATTAATGCCTTCAATAAATGCTATAGATTTTGGAGTTGGTATGAGTGGTTGGGGAAGAACAGTATATGGTGACGATATAATGTTTGAAACGGCAGAAAGGTATAAAAATTGGTATCGTGAGCAAATAGATAAAGGGAATAAAGAATGGATAAAATTAGATAAACCTTTAATGATTTTTGGAGGTGTACCCAATCCACAAAACAGTTGGACTTATAATGGAGATAAAAATGAAAGTGGATATAAAGATATTGTAAAAGAATTTTATCGAATTTTAGATATTGTCGATTTTACATATAACAAAACAGAAAAGGCTGCTCAAAGAATTTATACTAGACAAGTTGAAGTAGATGGTAAAGATAAATATGAATATACAAAATATGTTCTTGATATTTTTGGACAGGCTTTTGGAGTTGCCGAAGGTGGTATGTATCCTGACCCGAAAGTAGAAATTGATGAAAAAGATATTAATTTTGAAGAAAAAATTAAAGAACTTAACTTATTTTTAGCAGAAAAATATCTTATATGAAATTAGATAAAATAAAATTTACAGAAGCACAATTGATTCGTATATATGAATTTTTGTCAAATCTTGAAAAATGTAATCAGGATATAATGAGTAATTGTACCATTTCAGGTATTGATATGAAAGTGTCTGTAAAAAACAATTTTATATGCTCTTATTATATAAGCTATTTTGGCGATTCTGACGGTATTCAAGGAGAAATTAAGTATGTAATGATAGATAAAGAAGGGGATAAAGAAGATTTAATGGATGTTTATCGTTCAGAAGACGAAATTGTTCATATAATGAATAAAATGGAAAATATTGAAATATGACAGAAACAGAAAACCATATACTTATTGCAGATTTTTTAACTTTCAATGAATCAATTTTAGATGAAATAAAATCTGAAAGTGAAGATTTATACAACGCAGTAAATGCAGTTATAAATCAACTTATGTTTGAAGAAGCTAAAATATATGCCGTTGAACCTAACCAAACACAATTAATGGCAAATAGTATTGGTCAATATTCAGATAAATCAGTTAGAGAACTTAAAATAATTATGGATGAATTAAAAGAATTTATACAATTAATTGATGACCCTAATGATGCAGATGTAGTTAACTCAGAATTAAGCATAGACGAAATAGAACAAGAATTATTTAATAGAAAAAATTAATATGACAAATTTAAAAATTACCACAGATAAAATAGCAACTTTAGAAAAAGCTTTAAAGTCAGCAGATACGGATACTAAAAAGAAATTATTTAAAGATAAAATAGCTAAATTAAGAGAAATATTAAAAACGGGGAATACGGACATTTCAGCAAAAGAACTTGCAGACTCTTTATTGAAAAGTCGTAAAAAATTCATTGAAATGGCATCTGAAGATTTCGATGCCGTTGTAAAAAGATTAAGTGAAAAATCCGAATATGCATTTTTAAAAGGCTATGTAAGAGATGAAATAATTGCCGATATTAAAAGAAAAGCTAAACCTGTAGGTTGGAGATTCAAAGGTAAAAATAACTATAAAATTCCAACAAAAGAACAAGTTACAAAAGGCAGAAAAAATAAAACTGTTTATTATGAAAATAGACCTGAACGTTCTGACGTTTCTCAAATAAGACAATTAGCTCAAGGTGGTTCTACCTACGCAAAAGGTGGTATGGTTGAACATGGTCTTAAAATTGGAGATATAATTATATCTAAGGGAATTAATACAATTGTAGTGGAAAATTCAGCAACTATTTCGTCTTCAAAAAAATATGTTGTTAATCTACAAAATGGGACAAGAGAGGATTATGACTTATACGCAGCGGGTGGAGTGATAAAAAGAGTTGAAAATAATGATGAACACGGAGCAGATGCGTTTTTAACGGGATATGAGCCGTATTTTGAAAAAGACGTTAATATTGCGAGAATTGATGATAAATCAAAGACTGTCAAGCCTACACACGGGTATTATCCAAACCATCCACTATCAAAAAAAGCAAAGGCTTGGGCGAAAAAGAATGGATATACATATTCATTTGAACAAGGAGGTTCTATGGCAGAGGGTGGAGAGGTTTATTCCATTGTTAAAAAAGGAACAGATACTCATTACGACACTAATGACGAAAGATTTTATGGTGGTAGTTGGGTTAGAGAGGGGGATTCTAAAAAATACTTAGAATCGCTAATGTCTAATAACCCTAAAAAGTTTGAGGATTGTGAAATTGTAAATAATAATTCCTTTGCCAAAGGTGGTTCTACGGCAAGTGAAAATATGGGTCATTATTTTCAAAGCGAAGGAACAATATTTGTAGATAGCAATTTCGTTAATTTTTCAAAGGGTAAAATCCCAAATTCCGAACTTAAACATTATGGTTATGGAGATTTCTATTTAGATACTCCAAATGGGGAAATAGGTTTTTATAGAGTAGGTAAGGATATAGATGGTTTTGTAGGAAGAACCCATAAATTAGTTGCATCTGATGAATTAGTTACTGAATTATTTGATGCTATGGAGGGTAGATATAGAGAATTGTTCGCTAAAGGCGGTTCTATGGCAAGAGGTGGAGAGGTAGAAGATAGTTCAGAATATGAAGTAGGCGATATTGTTAAAGTGTCAAGTTATAACGATAATGGTAATTACGATGATTTTAGAGAAAGACCATTAAGAATAACCGATAAAGCAATAAGCACAAACGAACATCAAGGTTTTGATGATACTATGTTAGGATATGGACTATATGATTTTGTTGATGATGAAACAAATGAAGAAATACATAGTAGTTTATATGATTATGAATTAGAGTTTTTCGCTAAAGGCGGTTCTATGGCAAGAGGTGGAGAGGTAGAAGAATGGAGTGTTATAACAGATAATGAAGATGAACATTTTGATAATTTAGAAGATGCAAAAGAATTTTGGAAAGATTTATCTGAAAAAGAAAGAAAAAGTGGTCAATTTTTTAGAAAAAGTTATTACGAAAATGAAGATGGAGAATTAGAAGAAGATGAAGTGGATATAATAGAACAATTTGCTAAAGGAGGTTCTATGGCAAGTAGCAAAAATGTACCATTTTTAAGCCAACAAGATTATGATGACACAATGGGTTCTTTTTCTTTAAGACTTGGTGAGGCAGAGGGAAAGTGGAAGACTGATGACGGTAAATCTTATAAAAAAATAATTCAGGATAGAGATGATTTTTACGATAATTCAGAAGAATACTTTTATAAACAACTTCAAAAAGCCGAATTAAATTGGAAGAATGATAATGGGGAATCTTATAATAATATAATGAAGATGCAAAAAAATTTCCCTCGTTACGCTAAAGGAGGTTCTATGGGATGGGGTGGTTATGTAGATATAATAAAGGTAACAGAGCCAAGAAGCGGAAAACGAAAAGAAACCCAAATAATAAGGGTAGAAACTTATCGTGAAGCATTAGAAAGGGCAGAAAAGTTAAATAATAAAAATAAGAACCCTGATGTTTCATACATAACGGGAAACATATACTCTAAAGGAGGTTCAATAGATTTTAACAAACATTTGAGAGAGGGTTGGACTAACAAAGCATTAATAGTAGAGATGCTACCTACATTTGATATGGTAATGCGTGGGGAAAGTTGGATGAAGCCTTTTAAAACCAAAGAAGATGTTGCAAAGTTTGTTAATGATAACCAACCTAATTTTAAAAGAGTAAACAAAGATGTCATAACTTGGTTTTGGAATAGAGTTCAACAATACAATCCAACTTACGCTAAAGGAGGTTCTATGGCAAGAGGTGGAGAGATAAAAGGAAATTTTAAAGCCGAAATAATAGTGCCTTATAACTATGAGTATGTTGTTAAAGAGGAGTTTGAATTTATTGAATTTGTTTCAAAATTTCTAACTAAAAAATGGTTTGGAAATGGTGTTTGGAGTGTTGAAGTTATAAAACCATTATTTGAAAGTGAATATAACCAAAAAATTATTATTGAAATTAAAATACCAGAAGGCTCAACACAATGTGGTGGTATAGATGATTTTAAATTAACGGAATTTATTTCTAAAACATTAACTAAAAAATGGTTTGGAAATGGTGTTTGGGGTGTAAAAATAATATCTACCTACGCTAAAGGAGGTTCTATGGCAGAGGGTGGAGATATAGATGCTACAATTAAAAATTGGTACAGGAAAAATTACCCCACAGATGATTTAGGAGAAGAACTAAATGACTTTAATACCTTTGAAGATTTATATAATGGTATCTCTAATCGTGTTGATGTTTATGAGATAATTGGAGTTGGAGATTCTGTTATTAGAGAAAGATTATTTGACCATTTATCCAATATTAAAGGAGTTAAATATGAAAATATTTACCAAAAATGGATTGATTCTATGTATGCAGATGGTGGAGAAGTACAAGATTGGATGGAAGAAGGATTAGCATATTTAATTGAAGAAACAGGCTTTACTGATTTAGAAATTACTATTGTTTCTGATAATGGTAATGAGTTTATTGCAAACGACAATAATGTTGAATATCGAGTTTTCAAAACCGAAGATGATGCTCAAGTAGAAGCAGAAGAAAGGGTTCTTGATGACTTAAAAGAAAACCCCGAATACTTTAATCGTAATTGGTTAATGAATTATATCGATGGTCGTGGTTTCGAAACTGTTTTGTTTGAAATTAATTATCAATATGTTTTAGATATTAAATTAGATACAGGTGGTAATTACGAAAATGATTTGATTGAGCAATTAGTTTTAAATGGTCTTATGGATGAGGACGATGCTCGTTCTAGTGAAGCAGAAGAATTAGCCGAAGAAAGAATTGAAGATTTGGCAAATCTTTTAACTGAAAACCAATTAGATGAAGGCAACGATGGTTTAGACTATATTATCGACAATTTTGGAGAAGAAGAAGCGTTTAGAATGATAGTTGAAAACAATTCAATTGATATGGATTCAGCAACTAAAAATGCGGTCTATGTTGATGGAATTGCACATTTCCTTTCCTCTTACGATGGAGAAACATTATATTTGCCTAACGAATATGTGGCATACAGAGTAAATTAAAAAATTATTATGGCGAAAACAACAAAAAATACTTACAGAGTATCGAAAAAAGGCAATTACAAAAGAGTTGCTAGATATGAAGAAGGTGGTAATTTATCTGAATTAAATTATTCTGAACGCAGAGCATATATTGAAGAAAAATATGCACCATTTATTGTGGATGCACAAATGATATTTAATATTTACGAAAGTGGTATTGAGTATGATTACAAAGGAGATAGAAAACAGGTTACTGAAAGTATAATCAAAAAATATGAAAGTTTAGCTGATTATACAGAAGAAACCTTGCCAAAAGAAACAATTTACGAAATTCAAGATTGGGATTTAGTTCGCAGGGATATTGACCCCGAAACAGACGAAGTAATTGGCGAAACATCTTTGGAAGAATTATCTGCTGACAACACTTATAACTTTTCGTATCAAGGATTAGTTGATTTAAATTGGCGAGTTTATCACGATGTAGATTATGACCGATTTTTCTATGTTATTACGCCACATTTAGGCGGTGATATTCGTGGAAATTACGGTAATGCTATTATTTTAGAGGGAAATGATAAAGAAGAATTATTTTATCGATTTTATCAAGAATTTATTAGTGGTAGTGCAAGCATTTATTTCAAGTTTAAAGATGGTTCTGAAATTGGATTTGATTCTGAACAAGATAGTGATGTCTTTTATTTCCGTTTGAATGAAGTTTTTGAACCAACGGGTATGGCAAAAGATTATTTATCTGATTTTGAGAAATTCGAAACTTGGTATGGTGATGAATTTTTAGAAGAAACTGTCGATATTTATTTGATGCGTAAAGGTATTGTACCAAAAATGATGGCAGGTGGAAGTTTGTATAGCGATACACCAAAAGCATATATCGAAATTCTAGGTTATGACGAGGGCAAATGGGTTGATTTAACGGACTTTGCAGATGGTATGGATGTCATAGAATATATTTCTGATTGGATGAGTTCTCTGAATAAGGAATTTGGCGGAAATCGTGAAGAATATCGTGTTGCAGATTACGAAGGTTTTGGAAATGATATGTATGATGAATATATGGGTTCAAATGAATTTGACGAAATTATTGAAGCATACGAAAAATACAAAGAATCTGATATTCCTGTTGACGTAATTTTTGCATATAGAAAAGAATCGGGTAAGAGTGATGATTCCTTAACTGAAGTAATTGAAGAAATGGAAAATAACTATTTTGGAAAATATGATAGTTACAAAGATTTCGGTTATGAAATGGTTGAACAAGGAGTTTATTCACCTTCGGATAATGATGTTTACATTACTGATACAGATAAACGTATTTTAGCAGGTGAAGAATCAGATTCATTAGTTTACGAAATGGATTTTGAAGGACTTTTGAATATTGCTAAAGATAGTGAATCCAACTATGAAGCTGAAAAAGAAAATTTAGAAGAAAAAATTACAGACATCACTTCTGAAATTACAGATTTAACGGCATTACTTTCTGATACTGATAACGATGAAGAATATGAAACTATTCTAAACGAAATCGAAGAAAAAGAAATTGAATTAGATGCACTTGAAACTGATTTAGATAATATTGATGACCGTTTTGAGGACGATGCAAAAGAAGAAGCACGAGGTATAATTTACTATGAGGTTTATGACCGATTAGAAAACGATTTAAGTTCTTGGTTAGATGATAATGGTTTTACCGATGATTTAACAGAGGTTAGATTTTTATCAGTTGATTACGAAAATATTGGAGAAGAAATTGCAGGCGATTATTTAATTATTGAATATGATGGTGAATTGTATTTCTTTAATAATTACGAACAAGGGGGTCGCATTTCCGCAAATAAAACGAAACGTGAATATGAATTTTATATTGTTGAAAGCAGTACAAAAAAATTAGTTTCGGGTTATCCTACAAAAGAGGATGCGATTGCTCAAAGAAAATTGTTAGTTCAACAATATCCTTCGATGAGATTTGAACTTTATCCTTTAGCTAATTTGAAATTAAAAACCGATTTAGATGTTAATTCTAAGGCGGACTATGTTGAATTAAGTAGTTTAGATAAAATAAAAAAAGTATCAGTAGATGCCTACCGATACGGAAAAGAAAAAGTAGGACAGGCAAACGAATTTTTGATTCGTAATGATGTCAAAGGAAAAATTCAACGTGGCACAAGAAAAGTTTTTGATAAAACAAAACAAGCAGGAAATTACTTACAACGACAATTTAGAGAAGCTGATTTTGGTGATGGTCAAGGAAAAGCAAAATTCTTCGCTGATGGTGGAGAATTAGAAAGTCGTGTAAACAATTTATATAAAAAATCCAATTTCATAAATGATGATTTTAATTGGAAATTAAAGTTATTAGAAATGTTTCAAGACCAATCTGTTGAATCGTATGAAATATATCAATCGTTAAACGATAATCAAAAAGAAGAAGTTTTACAAGAACTATATCAAATGGATAATGATATGGGTAGTGAGGGAGATGGAAACATTGAAACCTCGAAAGAAAATCTTGAAATACTTTTAGAAGATGCAAAAAATGGTAAAAAATACGCTGATGGCGGAATGGCAGGTTTAGGTGATGTTTCAGCTATGTTGCCTAATCCCCTACCAATGTCAACGATTACGCCAATGGCAACAGGTGGTGTGGTAGGTCAAGAAATTGTTTTTGATGATAGCGGAGAAACTAATAGTGGAGTAATTCAAGAAATTACTGATTCGGGAGATTATATTGTCAACATAATAGATGACAGAACTGTTTTGGTTGATAAACAACTAGATGTTATTTCATTTGGCAAAATGGCAGAAGTACAAGAAGTTGAAGAAGAAAAAGGCTTTTTCAGTTTTTTTAAAGATGGTGGTAAAATATCAAAAAAAAAAGGATATGATGTTTATGACAACAAACGAATGTTACAAAACCAAGCCAATGAAATTGAACACCATTCAGAAGAATTAAATGCTCAAGTTAAAGTTACTAAACAAGTACCTGCTTGGGTAATTGCTAAAATGGAAAGAGCGACCACCGATTTAAGCGATATTACTCATTATTTAGATGGTGAAAATAAGATGGCTAATGGTGGAGAACTTGGAGAATCAAATTATGAAATAGTTGCCTTACCAAAATCAGATAAGTTTGGTATTTTTACTTCAAAAAATTTAATTCGTGATTTTAGTGGTAATCCAATGAAATTTGATTCAATCAATTCAGCGCAAGATTTTATTAATAACATTCAACCTAAATATCCTTACGGAAATCCCAAGGCAAATGCAGGTATGATTTTAATGGCTTCAGAATTATTAAAACAACAACAACCGCAACAACCACAAGTAGTTTATTATGTTGCGCAACCTGTGGAAAAAACTGCTGAAGAAATAGGTATAACACAAGATATTCCCGAAATGGAAGATGGTGGAGAAGCGATAAACATTTTTACAAATGATTTTTGTATTACCAATTTAATTGAACTTGCAAATGAAATTCAGCCAATTAAATATTTTGTAACTGACAGAAATGAAAAAAATAATTTTGAATCGAAGGTATATAATGGTAAATTGATTATTGTATTTAAAGAAAAGGTTACAATTAGAGTTGTAGATGCAATTAATAAATTTATCGAAAGAGCGGAAGATTGCCATCATATTTTTGAACAAGCAATAAATGTTTCGGGTAGTCAAGATTTCAGCATCTCAATTAATCTTTTAACTGATGAATTTTCAGATACAGAGTTTAACAGAGGTGGTAAAGTATATGAATTTGCACCTAAAAAAATTAATCTTTCAAAAACAAAAAAGATTAAAACAAATTTAGGCGATTACAATTTAGGTTTAATTACAAATGATTTTGTTTATTTTGTAAATCTAGAAGAAAGTGATGATAATGCTCAAACTATAATGTACAACAAAAAAGGAGAATTGTTAAGTGATAATTATTTTGCCACTAACGATTTATTTGAAACTTTGGAATCTCAAGATACATTCGAGTTCATTCATCCCGATATTGAATATACCAGACAGCAAATAATTAATTAAAATTAAAAAATAAGTTATGTTAAATAATTTCCAAGAAGGACAAACAGTCAAGTTTTATGATTCGCTTACAGATAGTTATTTGGTTGGCGTAATTAATAAGACCCTAGAAAATCAACTTTATTTAAATGTAAAAAACTTTTTTTCAAAAAATTACTTGATTGATAAAACTGATGTTTTTTCGATAGTTGACAAAAATAAATACGTTACACCTGTTGAAGAAATTGAAGTTGAGAAACCTATAAAATTTATGGGATTGTTTGCGGAAGGTGGTACGTCAGATATACAAGTTATGGAAGGTTTGCCGAATGAATTGACACTTTTGATTCCTTTATTTGACGAAAATGGAAAGCCTGCTAGTGATAATGAAATCCAAAATAGAATTGATGATGTAGAATCATTTCTTCAAAAACATTTCGGAGATTTGGTTATTCAAGATTTAGCTAGTTCTTACATAGACCGAGAGGGTAAAATTGTTATGCAAAAAAACATACAAATAACTAGCTATCCTTCTGATGTAGAATTTCAAGAGCATAAAAATATTTTAATTAATAAAATATCTTTATGGGCGAGAGATTGGGGTCAAGAATTTATGGTATTGGAATTTGAGGATGAAATGTTTTACATATTAGGATTAGAAGATATGATGAAAGCAGGTGGGGAAATTTGGATTCAAGATGCAGTAAATCAAATGAAGAAAAAGGGAACTATCGGTGCATTTACAAAACAAGCTAAAAGAGAAGGATTAGAGCCTATTGAGTTCGCTAAAAAAGTATTGAATAATCCTAAAGGTTATACATTGAAAACAAGAAGGAGAGCAACTTTTGTTAAAAATGTTAATCCCGATAAATTTTAATTATGAATATTTCTGAAAACCAATCAAGAAATTTATATGCAATATTTACCGTAATGTTTGCGGTTAATTTAGTATATACTATTTGGAATTTTCACGAATCTAGAAAGGTTCGTTTGATTCAACAAAAAATTGCAGAAGAACAATTAAAATCTTTAAAAAACGGCACTAAAAAACCCGAAGAAAATATTTAATTAAAATTGACAAAAAAAATGTAACATTGACAAATATATTTTCTATATTTGCTTCAATGAATCTTTGCATTAAAATATTTCGTTACTTATTTTTGAGTATAATAGTAGTTCCCTTATGGGTTATAGCCTGTGTGTTGGGTTTCATTTCTACTTTTATGATTCATATTTCGTATATTAAAAACAATAACGAGAATGAAAAGTATCGCAATAATATGAAAACAATGTATAGAGAATTTAAAAATAATCTGTTATGAATTTTTTTTTACTATTAAATAATTAAGTATGAGTGCTGATAAATTAAGAGTATTTCACGAAGAAATACTAGAAGAAGAAGGAATGAAGGTTTCCGACCTATCTCCCGAATTACAAAGCAGAATCAAAGGATTTAATTTGTTGCGTAAAAAATTGGATAAAAATCCCGAAGATGAAAAACTATTTTTCCAATTACAGAAAAGCGCAGTTAAAATTGGTGATTTAGTTCAAAACTTCATTGAAAATGACTATGAAGATGAGGATGAAGATGAAGATGATGAAGATGACAAAAATGATGATTCAAAAAAGGATAATAAAAAACCTGCATCTAAAAAAGACGATTCTTCAGACAACAAGAAACCTGTTCAAAAATCTGATTCCACAAAAACACCGAGTGGTAAATTCGGAAATTCTATGATGGAAAAGAAAATTATGTCTATTATGGATGCTAGGGGAGAAAAAAGAATAAAGATTTCTGATTTAGAAGCAATTATCGGAAAAGAACCTAATTATCCCGAACAAGAAGTTAATAACATCAAACTAAGAAAAGTTTTTCTTTCAAACGATTATAGATTAGTTTAATGACAAATCAAGTTGAAATATTAGAGTTCTTTCGGGAAGTACAAAGGGTAATAACAAAACACGGATTAAAAAAAGTTCTTACTCAATTACGAAGAATACAAAATGATTTCGACAATACGTTTGAGAAAGAAATATTCAATTTTATTCTAAATGAAACTGCTATACATTATCAAATAGAAATAAATGATATTTTGAACTCTAAAAAACGTGGAATGATAAGTGAAGCGAGAAGAATGTCATTTGCTTTAATGAAAGAGCATTTGCCGTTCACAGATGAAGAAATAGGCTACTATTTTGGTGGTAGGTCAAGACAATATGTTAATAAGGAGTTGACGAGTTTACCAATCAATCAAGAAAAAGTAGCAACTAAACAACAAGCAAAATTTGTAGATGATTTTTTAATGTTAACAATTAGCGTTGTTAAATTTAAAAATGAATATAATTTGATAAATAAAATCGTAGAATAATGAGTAAATTTTGGTTTTTTGATAGAAAGGGCAGACCGACTACAAACGAAAAAAGAATTTGTGATAAGTTTAATTATTTAATTGATGAAGGAACGGTTTCAAATAATCAAGTAGAGGAATATCTTGACGAATATGGAAAACCAATGAACGAAAGTGAATTGGAAGAAATGTTAGGTTATTTAACAGGTGAAGATTCTCAAGGAAAAAAATACAATTATGCTGATGATGATTCTGATGATTTAGATGATGAAATTAATGAAGTAGAATATGAAGATACAGAGTTGCAACAAGGTGTAAATTCACAGGAAAAATCAATTAATTCTATTGACTTTAATCCTTTCGAAGAACCTGTTGTAGAAAGAGCATACACTAAAGGATTTCAACCAAAATCACAGGGTGAAGATGATGATTCTGATGGCGATGATGATAGTGATGACGAAAGTCAAGGATTTTCAGATGAAGATTTAAAAATGCCTACCGATGGTGAAGGTATTGATGATTTAGAAGATGAAGATATTCCCGAACCCGAATGGGCAAACACAGGTGGATTTGTTGGTGGCGATGACGATGATGACGATGATGATTATGATGAAGATGATGACGATGAAGGCAAGTTGGGTGGTGATAATTTACAAGATTTAACGCCTCCTCAAAAAAGAAAATCAGCAGAAAAAACGGCAGAAGCATTATTAAGTATGTATTGCCAATTTGTCCCTATGCCATTTATCAAATGGTCAACTTTTAGTGAGGGAAAAATACAGAAGATGGTATTCGAAAACAAACTTGATTTATCAATGCAGTTGGAGAATAATGTTAGTGTAAAAGATTATATTGATGGTGTAAACGAACAAGCACAAGAAGTATTTAAAGTAAGTGATGAAACTAGAGAGGAAATTAAAGACCCTTTAGTTGATGTTTTACTTGAACAAGATTTAGCTTTAACGCCAACACAACGATTAATGTTGGCAGTTGGTGGACACTTGGTAACTATGGGTTTCTCTGCGTTCCAATTATCTCAAAATAATAAACAAGCACTAGAAACATTTGAAAAATTCCATATTCAAATGAATCAACAAAAAGCACCTGTCTATCAAGAGCAACAAAAAGCACCTAAAAAGACAAGACCAAGAGGTGAGGATTTATCTAAAGTGGAAAGAGAATCAGTTGAAGAATTGATGCGAGAAATGGAAAAAGATAATTCCTATGATGAGGACGATGATATTATCGATGCTGAAAACGACCCTAGTATTGAAGTAACTACGGATTATGGAGATGAGGATTAAAAGAAATGCACGATAGACGAGAACCGATATTAATGTGTGCCACGGGCAAAAAGGGTGTAGGTAAAACCTATACTACTATGAACTTGATTAAAGATTATATCAAGACAAATAAAAAAACGGGTAAAAAAGCGAGAAAAGTATTAATCTATGATATTAATATGGAATATACGGAGTTCAAAGCAATCTCTGTAAAAGATATTCCAAACTTTACAAGGCAATCAAAAGTTGAAGTACGCAGAGTTTTACCGATTTTAGATAACGGCAAAATGGCAAGTCTGTCAGATATGTTGGTATTATTAAATCAAATCATTGAAAATTTTAGAGGTGGTATGTTAATTCTTGAAGATATTAACAGATACCTTATTGCATCTAAAACAACAGATGTAATTGGTTTATTAGCAACTAATAGACACAGGGATTTGGATATTATATGCCACTTTCAATCTCTGTCCGCATTAGACCCTAGGATGTGGCAGAACACCACATTTATTCGATTTCATTATCAAATAGATGACGTAAAAAGATACGCTCAAAGATTACCTAATTATGAGATGTTTAAAATTGCTCAATGTTTAGTTGAGTATAAATATCTTAAAAAGGGAGATAAAAGATTTTATTGTTACATTGCTTGTGATGAAAACTATATTACAGGAAATTACACAAAATTGGATTTTGAAATTGCTTGTCAATCTTTTTTAGAAAAAAATGCCAAGTATGTAAATGACTATCAGAAAAAATTCGGTAGCGGTATTGAATCAAGGAATAAAGCAATTAAAATGTTGATTCAAGATTTTCAAGAAAAATATTATAAAGGAATATAAAATGAATAAATTCAAAATGCTTTTTAAGTACGCTTCTAGGTCTAGAAATTACAAGTTTTTTAGTGGTTTAGAAAATATTATTCAAAATCTTAGTGATTTAAATAACTTCTGCATTTTAATATCTTTAGATGTAGATGATATTACTATGAATAATCCCGACACTATAAAAAAATTAACAGAATATGTACAGAAATATCCTCAAAGAATAATCATTAAGTATGGTTACTCTAAAAGTAAAATAGATGCAATAAATAGAGATGTTAATGAAGTAAAGGAAAAGTTTGATTTCGATATTTTGGTTAATTTTTCTGATGATATGGAATTTATCAAACATTCATTTGATGAAGTAATTCGAGATAAATTTTACGTTCATTATCAAAACCTAGATGGTAACATTTATTTCAATGATGGATTTACAGGAGATAGAATTTCTACTATGAGTATTATAGGTAGAAAATACTATGACAGATTTAATTATATCTATCATCCAAGTTATTTTTCTTTGTGGTGCGATAATGAATATACAGAACTCGCAAAAATGAATCAAAAATTAATGTATTTCAATGAAAATATTTACAGACATAATCACCCTGCTAATGTTGGTGGATTTATGGATGAGCAATTAATAAAAACAGAAAGTTTTTCTGAAGCAGATAGAAACAATTACGAAAAAAGATTAATCAATAAATTTCATTAATGTTTTACGGACAAAATAAAGAAGATGAATTAATCAATAATTTGATAATTTTTAGATATGGTTCTGATTTTAAAGGTTGTGTTTTAGAGTTAGGTGCGAATGATGGTATTACTTTAAGTAATTCAAGATATTTTATTGAAAATGGTTGGTCGGGCGTTCTCATTGAAGCAGGTAAATTGCCTTATCAAAAACTTATGCAGAATATTTTACCAAATACAATTGCAATTAATTGTGCAGTAGGAAATCAAAATGGTTTTTTGAATTTTTATGAAAGTGAAAATTTGTTAGATGCAAATGATGTTGGACTAGTTTCTTCATTGGTTGCTTCTGAAACAGAACGATGGAGAAAAGCAGGTATTGGATATAGTGAGTATCAAGTAGAATGTTTTACTTGGGATTCATTTACAGATAAATTTCATTTAAAAAGCCAAAACTTTGATATTATAAGTATTGATATTGAAGGTATGGATTTTGATGTCTTAATTCAAATGAATTTAGAAAAATTAGGATGCAAAGTTCTTTGTATTGAGTATAATGGAAAAGATATGCAGAAGTATGTTGATTATGCCGTTAATTACGGAATGACACTAATTCACTTTAATCCCGAAAACGTAATCTTTTTAAAATGAAACATTGTATTATAAATTTCTCGGATGCTACCTTTAAAAAAGGACAAGAAAGATTGAGAAATAGTTTGTTAGAATTTAATTATCAAGGAGATATTATTTTATATAATTCATTCGAAGAAGTTGGTTGTAAGCACCACTTGGAAGTTCCTTATCAATTCAAAGTATATGCTATTGAAAAGGTACGTCAAATGGGTTACGATGTAATTCTTTGGTGCGATGCTTCACTATTTGCAGTAAGAGATGTTATGCCTGTGATTTATCATATCATTGAAAAAGGTCATTTATTGGAGTTTTGTGGATTTAGCGCAGGGCAATGGAGTACAGACACCTGTTTAAATGAATTTGGCATTACAAGAGATGAAGCGATGGAAATACCCTTACATTCTTCGGGTTTTACAGGACTTAATTTCAATAATGCAATAACAACTGAATTTTTCAATACTTGGTTTAAATCGGCTCAAGAAGAAATATCATTCAAAGGTGATTGGAACAATGTACAAAAACAATGCTCTCAAGATGATAGATGCTTGGGACATAGACACGACCAAACATCGGCTTCTATAATTGCTCACAAACTTGGAATGACAAGAATAAATCCTCACTTTATGCAATATAAATATGAAGGTACAGAGTTAAAAGAAGAAACAAGATTTTATTGTCAAGGTATAATATGATAAATATGAATGATACAGAATTATTAGATAAAATTGCACAGGCACTTTATTCTACAAAAGAAACTCAAAAAAATAGTTATAACCTAGGTCGTTATGTCGTGGAAAATAATATTCAAGGAGATATTATTGAATGTGGTGTAGCATCGGCAGGCAATTTTGCTTCTATGATTTTAGGTGCAATTTCTTCTAATCCTTTAGGTATTTATCGAAAATTTTGGGGATTCGATAGTTTCGTGGGAATCCAATTGGCAGGTAAAAAAGATACTCAACAAGCAGGTATAGGTGAAATTACACACAACACAGATGTCCCTTATGAAGATTTACTCGTAAGTAGCGGAATTACCTCCCATTCAAAAGAAAATGTAATAAATAACTTAACAAGTTGGGGTTTGTTGCCAAATGTTCAAATTGAACTTGTCGAAGGTTGGGTTCAAAATTCTATTCCTTTAATAAATGATAGAATTGAAAAAATAGCTATTCTTCGATTGGATATGGATGTTTATCATCCAACAAAATTTTGTTTAGATATTTGGTGGGATAAAATCACAGATGGTGGAGTTGTAATTATTGATGATTGGGCATTAGATGGAGTAAAAACAGCTTGTTATGAGTTTTTTGAAGAAAAAAACATTAAACCAATTATTCGTACTATTCCTAATTCAACACCTACATATTTTTTTAAATAAAATTTGTGATAATCATTTACTCGAAGCATAAAAAATGAAAGATTTATCAATACTTATTCCTACGCTTCCTGCAAGAATTAATTGCCTATCCAATTTAATTCAAAAATTAAATAAGCAAATTATTAATTTCGGGTATATTGATAGGGTACAAATTTTAATCTTGTGTGATACAAAAGAATATACAGTAGGCGAAAAAAGAAATAGGTTACTAGAATTAAGCACGGGTAAATATGTTTGTTTTATCGATGATGATGATGATATTTCAGATAATTATTTGTGCGAAATTATAAAAGCAATAGAAAGTAATGCTGATGTAATTACATTTTGCGGAGATTATGTTGCTAATAATCGTGTAACACCATTCTCAATTAGTTCTGTACATAGGGATAATTTTGATGAGGTAAATATGTTATATAGATTACCAAATCATTTATGTCCTGTAAAGAGAGAATTAGCACTAAACTGTATGTTCACAAATAAAAATTTTGGTGAAGATTCTGATTACGCTGAATTATTAAACAAAATCATAAATAGTGAATATCATATCAATCTAAAATTATATTTTTATATGTATGATGGTAATAAATCACAAACAAAACCGAACAATAATTTGAACGCCTTTAGTTAATAATTTGTAAATTTGTATAAATAATATATTATGGAAAACGAGCATAAACAAAAAGTTGCTATGGCAACAGAAGTGGGTAAATTGTTACCCGAAACAAAAGAGAAAGTTTACTTTTATTCAGAAGTAATTGAAGCAGAGAAAACGCTCATTGATGAATACACCAAAAGACAATCTAGCTTTTTTATAAGTAAAATACAAAAGGCAAAAGATAAAGTTGAAATCATTCGTTTAAAAAACGGACTTATTCAAAAAGAAAGAGTTTATAAAAATTACTTGGAAAGAAAAGACAAGTATGAAGGATGGTTAGATGAAATGTCAATCGAAGTTGAGAATAATCTAGAAGAAACTATTTCTCGTGCAAGAGAAATACCTTATGGTGTTAATCCACGTTTGCAAGATGGGATTAATAATTTTGAATCTTTAATGGATAAAAATACTTTGCAAGATAAAGTAGAATTTTATTTATTCATTAAGCAAGAAATATTGAATAATGATAAATTCAACAAAAGGAAAAAATAATAAACTACAACAAAAAAAAAGGGGGCAATCGCCCCCTTTTTTATTTATCAATTTGATTCGGAATATGACATATTATATATGTCGCTCCATATATCTTATCTTTTATTTCAGACCACTTCATTAGCTTTTCTACAAATAAGTAATCGTGTCCATACCCATCACACTTATCCCAATTAATTTTTTTATTTTTTTTGTGAATTATACTTGATGTTCCAATCGAATCTTTTTTTAATTCAACCTTCTTAGTAATCAAACCTGCATCTGAATTGATAAAGTCATTGAAGTATGCCCAATCCAAGTTCTGTGTTTTTACTTGATGATAAATTGAGAACAAATGACCTTTACCAAGAATATCATCAGTATCTAAATATGAAATATATTCTCCCGATGCTAATTCAATACCCTTGCTTCGCAAAGAACCCGAAAATAGTTTTTGCTTTTTACTAAATTGATAAAATTTAATTCTACCTATATTTAATTCGTGTTTAAAATAATCATCTAATAAACTTTTAGTTATTTCACAATTATCTCCAATAACGATTAATTCTTTATCATAAAGAGAGTTTTCTAAAAAACTATGAACTGCACGAATAAACTTATTTTCTCTATCCGAAGCACAACCATCATATTCCCCTAGAAAAGAAGGCATAATAACACTTAAATCTATTTTCATATCCTTAGCATAGTTTGGTTTTCGTGATTACAATAAATAGAAGTGTCAACATATACAGGTATGTGTTTTGCATCTAAATCAGCATAATAAAATGAATCGGGGTGAACGGGAGAACCTTCATCATACCTAAATCCAACTTGTTTTAAAACCGAGCGATGAATTAATACGCAACCTAAACCGCAAGAAAAAACTTTTTTAACATCACCATCTACAAAGTCAAGGTCTATTTCATCCAAGTTATATGTTTCTCTCAATTCTTCACCAAATTCTTCAATTTTCTGAATCATTAAAGAACTTCTTGCTCCTAGTTCAATATGATACATTGCACCTACAATTTTTTGTTTAGCATCGAGCAATCTTTCAATAACATCAGCAGGCGGAAATATATCTGTTTCAAGATGCAACAAATAATCAAAATCATTTTCAAGTGCATACAATCTGCATCTGTTGTGTGATTTTGCTAGTATTGATTTATATGTTAAATTAAATTTTTCATATTGGGATGGATTTACTCTGCCAACATTAAATGTTTTAGGAAAATCTTTATATCTATTTTTTATATCAACATAGTAATCTCTAGTCAAACTATTATCACAAATAAATAATTCACAATTCTCATAAGTGAATTTAGATACATTTTCCATCCATTTGTCGAAACAATAGTCCTTTAAATCAGCAGTTGGACTTGCAATTAAAACTTTTTTCATATTTTATCAATTATTGTTGACAACGAAGATACTCAATAAAATCAGTTGATACAAGAAAAAGTTTACAAACCTGTCAATAATAAATATGATTTTTTTTTACATTCAAACAAAAAAAAGAATCTAAATTTGAATATCAAAAAATTATAGATATGAAAATTTTTAGCAAAGAAATGTTAATTAATGCAGGAATCACTCTTGCAGTAGTTATGGTAGGTCTTTATGTTCACGACAAATTCGTTGCCCCAAAATTGGCAATGGGTTCAGACGTAACCGAAGGTTAATTTTTTAATTTTTAAAACCAAAAATGATGAGAAACAATTTCAACATTGACAGGTATCTTGATGAAGCCGAAGAAAGATTTTCGGGATTCTACGGAGATGATTATGACGATTATGACGATTTTATGGGTGATGATTTCGATTTATTCGAAGGGGATGATTTGATGTCTTATTCTTCTGCCGAAGGTGGTGGTGTGAATATGCTTAAAACTCCTGCAC
>Ga0209702_10004515_pt1 | contig 20074 bp, 21 predicted proteins | sample FRY01_FD_187210 | JGI IMG/M metagenome (GOLD analysis project Ga0209702, IMG submission 187210) | Freshwater microbial communities from Lake Fryxell liftoff mats and glacier meltwater in Antarctica - FRY-01 (SPAdes) (version 2) | ecosystem: Environmental > Aquatic > Freshwater > Ice > Glacier...
AAAGTCTTTTGCGTGATCCGCAGCTACCTATCTACCGCGCGCAAACAAGGCGTGAACCTCATCACCAGCATCCGTAACGCTCTCGACGGAACTCCCTCCTGCTTCGCTAGGGGTGCTGAATAGTTACCAATAAAACATCATTCCGGCGATGCACCCCGCTGAACGAGCCTAGCATCGGAGGCCGGTTCTTCAATGGTAAATCCTCTTCAATGGGTGAGTTGGCTCAGAAAAAGGAGCTGCCTATTTGGCCGCCAATGGTTGAAACAGAATTTGAACACATGGTCAAATTCTCGGATATACCGGTTTTGCTCTCCACCGAGAAAGCATCGACACAAGAATTTCCAATCTTGTGCACCGGGGTAGCCAGCCATGACGGTTTAGCTCCCTACGTAGTGTTAACACAACAACAGGACCTGTTTTGGGTGAAATTTACTGAAATAAAGCGTTTTACTGCACAGTAAAAAAGCCGATTTGAGTAAATTTTTATGGACCGTTTATTCCAATTCACACTACACGATGAAAATTTCCGTCCTAACTCGTTGAAAATGAGGGGATTTGCAAAGAAAAGGCTTGCATTACAAATGGGCGTGCAAAATTTCGGTGCCCAAAAACCTCTTCCTCGCCCAGTTAACTTCCGCCCTCAATTGCAATCTTGCTCGCATCAAGTGCCTCACCCTCTTGGTTGCTAGTGTGCTCCGCCATCGAACGGTCAACCTCGCCATCCTCGCGACGGAGAATTTTTCCGGTGCAAAAAATGAAAGTTGCTACCGCCGATTCCAGGCCTTCTTCCTCAGTGCCGCTTTGCCGATCTTGGATATTGGCAGATTTATTCTCGGCAAAACCGCGCCGCCTGCCGCATCATCGACCGGCTGAGAGCAGGCAAGACGCCGGAGGAGCGCTCCGGCGTCGTCTGGCACACTCAAGGCTCCGGCAAATCGCTAACCATGGTCTTTGTAGCGAGGATGATCCGGGCTTCCGCCGATTTGGCAGACTTCAAGATCCTGCTGATCAATGACCGGGTGGACTTGGAGGAGCAGCTTGCGGCCACAGCCAAGCTGATCGGCGGCAAGGTGAACGTGATCGAAAGCACCTCTCATCTGCGCGACCAGCTCAGCGGCGGAGCATCCGACCTCAACATGGTGATGGTCCACAAGTTCATGGAGCGCGTGGAGGAGCTGCCCAGGGTCGTGCGTGAGGCGCTGGTGAGCTATGGCACACCGCCTTCCAGCGAAAGCTTTGGTGTCGTAAACACCTCCGAACGCATCCTTTTGATGATCGACGAGGCGCACCGCACGCAGGGCTCGGACTACGGGGACAACATCTTCGAGGCCTTTCCCAACGCCACGCGCATTGCCTTTACCGGCGCGCCACTGATCACCGAGCAGCACGGCAACAAGCGCACAACCAAGCGTTTTGGCGAGTACATCGACAAATACAAATTGATGGATGCCGTGCATGATGGCGCGACGCTGCAAATCCTTTACGAAGGCCGCACGGCAGACACGGCGCTGAAGGACAAGCATGGCTTCGACACGAAATTCGAGGATCTGTTTCGGCAGCGCACGCCGGAGGAGATCGAGGCGATCAAAAAGAAATATGGAGCGAGTGGCGACATCCTGGAGGCCGAGAAGCGCATTGAGGCGATTGCCAAGGATTTGGTCGCTCACTACATCGACAACATTCTCCCGGACGGCTTCAAGGCCCAGGTCGTGTGTCATTCCAAACTGGCTGCCGTGCGTTATCAAAAGTCGATTCGTGCGGCCGTGCAGGAACGGCTCGATCAGGAACGGCTCAAGCCGAAGCCGGATGACGATTTGATCAAGCGCATCGCCTTCCTCAAGACAGTGGTCGTCGTATCATCCGATGCCACGAACGAGCTGGCGGTGATCACTGAGTCGCGCAAGGAGGCCCGCCGCTGGAATGCCGTGGAGAATTTCTGCAGACCCTTCGACTTGGAGGACTCGGACAAAGACCTGACGGGCATCGCCTTCCTGATCGTGTGCGATATGCTCCTCACCGGCTTCGACGCGCCGGTGGAGCAGGTCATGCACATCGACAAACGCCTGCGTGAGCACAATCTGCTGCAAGCCATCGCCCGCGTGAATCGTGTCGCCACTGGCAAGCAGCGCGGCTTCATCGTGGACTACATCGGGTTGGCGAATCACCTCAGCTCCGCGCTCTCCATCTATGCGGAAGAAGACGCGGCCGACCTCCAGGACGGCCTCAAAAATCTGCTGACGGAGCTGCCCATCCTAGAAGAGCGCTATCAGCGGCTGCTCCAGCATTTCCAAACGGCGGGCGTGATGGACATTCGCGCGTTTGTGAATGGCGACCTGCCAGATGCCCAGGCCGAGGTGCGGGTCATTCATGCCGCCGTGACGGCGATGAAGGACATCAAGCGGCGCGCGGATTTTGAGGTGTATTTGAAGAAATTTCTGCAAAGCCTGAACCTCATCCTGCCGAACGAGGCCGGCCATGCCTACCGCGTGCCGGCCAGACGTTTCGGCTACCTGCTGCGCATGGTGAAGGAACGCTACAAGGACGAATCGCTCGATCTGGCCGACGCCGGAGCCAAGGTGAAAGCCCTGATCAACGAGCATCTCATCGACCTCGGCATCAACCCGAAGATCCCGCCGATCGAACTTCTCTCCGACGACTTCCTCGCCAATGTGCAGAAGCATTCGCGCGGTGATCCCGAGGCGAAAGCCAGCGAGATGGAGCACGCCATCCGTAAGCACTGCACCATCCACTTTGACGAAGACCCGGCCTTCTACAAAAAGTTGAGCGAAAAACTGGAGCAGCTCATCCAGCAGCATCAGGACAATTGGAAGATGCTCGCGGACGAGTACGAGAAATTGCGCGCCGAAGCGACCGAGGGCCGCAAGACCGCCCACCAGGGCATGACCAAGGAAGCCACGACCTTCTACGATCACGTCGTTCAGATCACGTTTGATGACGGTCAAGTGCCAGCTGAGCACGTCGATGCGCTGAAGTCGCTCATACTGAAAATCGTCGAGTTGCTACAGGGAACCATCGACATCATCGACTTCTGGAAAAAGCAGATCGAAGTGAAGAAACTGCGCGGTGACATCGGCACGGAGATTCTATTCGCCGACATCCCCCAACTTGTCGCCAAACAAGAGCGCATCGCCGTGGAAATCGTGAAACTGGCGGAGAAGCGCCACAACGACCTCATCCAGCCATGAGCAGTCGCGACAACGACATCCTCTACGAGGTAGTGCGCAGTCGCCGCGCCACTGCCGACATTGTCGTCGAACGGGATGGCAGCGTCGTGGTGCGGGTGCCAAAACAACTCTCGGAGACTCACATCGCAAAGCTTGTGCAATAACGCAGCCTGTGGATTTACAAAACACTGGCCGAGTGGCGGGATGTCAATGCCACCCGCGTTTTACGCGAGTATCGAAACGGCGAAGGATTCCTCTACCTGGGCCGCTCCTATCGGGTGCTGCTAACGTCCAAGCAGCCAGAGGCACTATTGTTGAAAAATGGTCGTTTTTGCCTATGCAGACAACTCGTTGATGCCGGGGGTGTGGTCTCAGCGAAGACTGCTTTCAAGGATTTTTTTACACCAGCCGTGGCCTCGAACGCATGCGTCAACGTGTCGATTACTTCGCTTCCAAAGTCGCGTCCAGCCCGGGCGTTTCGCCGTTCGTGAACTGAGCAACCGCTGGGCATCCTGCTCACCCAATGGCAACCTCGTTTTCCATTGGAAGTGCATGATGGCACCTGCCACGGTGATCGACTACATCATCGTCCACGAACTGTGCCATCTTCACCATCTAGACCACTCGATGGCGTTTTGGAACGAGGTGGACAAGGTGATGCCGGATTACCGCGAGAAAAAAGAGTGGCTGCGGGTGAATGGCGCAGGGTTGGCGGTTTAAAGGGATAGATAGGCATGCTGAAATCCGTGATAAGAGCATGCGTCTCGCAATAGTTTTTCTTTGCATATTTTGCGCCAACCTCGCCGCGCAGCCGAACGTCATTTTCATCATCAGTGATGACCAAGGCTACCCGGATCTCGGCTGCATCGGCAGCAAGCCGCTGATCACGCCGAATCTGGACAAGTTGGCGGCGGAAGGCGTGCGCGGGACGAGTTTTTATGTGACGTGGCCGGCCTGTACGCCGTCGCGTGGCAGCATCCTCACGGGGCGCTATCCGCAGCGTAACGGGTTGTACGACATGGTGCGCAATGACCTGGTGAACTACGGCTATGTTTTCCCGCCGGAGGAGTATGCGGTGTCCCCGGAGATGACGCTGGGTCTGGATGTGCGCGAGGTGACGATCGGCGACATGCTCAAAAAGGCCGGTTATGCGACGGGTTGTGTCGGCAAGTGGGATATGGGGCAGGCGAAGCGCTTTCTGCCACTGCAACGCGGCTTTGATTTCTTCTACGGCCACGGCAACAACGGCATCGACTACTACACGCACGAGCGCTACGGCGTGCCGTCGCTGTTTCGTGGCAATACCCGCACCGAGGAGGACAAGGGCAAGTATGTGACCGACGTGTTCCGCCGCGAGGCGCTGTATTTTCTCAACGAGCATATCGGCACAAAGCCGCTCTTTCTCTATTTGGCCTTCAATGCCCCGCATGGCGCGTCTTCCTTTGGCGAAGGCACAAAGGCCGGGGAAAAGAAGAAGGGTGAAGGCGTCCAGTCACCTGAAAAGTATGTGGCGATGTATCGCGACACGGTGAAGGACGAAAAACTCGCCCGTTACTGCGGCGCGGTGACGTGCATGGACGAGGCCATTGGCGTTTTGATGGACGCGGTGGAAAAAGCCGGGCAGACCGACAACACGCTCTTCCTGTTCATCTCCGACAACGGCGGCAGCGGCAATGGCGGTAATGCGCCGCTAAAAGGTAGCAAGAGCACCATGTGGGAGGGCGGCCTGCGCGTGCCGTTCATCGCCCGCTGGCCGGGGAGATTGCCCGCCGGGAAGGTCACGAACGAGTTTCTCACATCCCTGGAGTTTGTGCCGACGCTGCTGGCTGCAACCGGCGCTGCGGCACCGGACGGCGTGAAAATGGACGGCTTCGACATGCTGCCGATCCTGCGCGGCGTGACGAAATCGCCGCGAAAGGAAATGTTCTGGCAGCGGCGCAGCGATAAGGCGGCCCGTTTTGAAAACTGGAAGTGGCTGGACTCGGCAAAGGGCAAGGGGCTGTATGATGTGAGCCAGGACATCGGTGAGGAGCATAATTTGAGTCGTGAGAAGCCGGAGATCGCCCAAATGATGCAGGAGCGGTTTGCCAAGTGGCGGGCGGAGATGGATGCGACCGAGCCGCGTGGCCCGTTCCGTGATTACTGAGTTAGATCACTGAACAACAATGACTATCGCGCTGTGCCACGGGCGGCGACGTGTCAAAAATGAGAGGTTTTTGACAAATTGAGCACGGGACTTTTTCCGCAAACCTGCTATGTAACTGGCCCCACCAACCCCATGACCAACACTCCTGAGATGACCGCTCCGAAGCCCCAGGCAACGATTTCCGAATGGAAAGAACTCGTGTCTCGGTTCCAAGTTCCTTCCGTCCCTCGTGCCATCTGGCAGCTCGTGAACACCTTTGTGCCGTTCATCGCACTGTGGTACTTCATGTATCAGAGCTTGGCGGTGTCCTACTGGCTGACACTGGGGCTGTCGGTGATCCAGGGCCTGTTGGTGGTGCGAATGTTCATCTTTTTCCATGACTGCGGCCACGGTTCCTTTTTCAAATCGAAGCGCGCCAATGACATCCTCGGCTTCATCACCGGCATGATCACCTTCACCCCCTACCTGCACTGGCGCTGGCAGCACTCGGTGCATCATGCCACCTCGGGTGACCTCGACCGCCGTGGTGATGGCGACATCTGGACGATGACCGTGAAGGAATACCAGGAGGCATCGCCCAAATGGCGCCTTATTTACCGCCTGTTCCGCAATCCGCTCGTGCTCTTCGGCATCGCGCCACTGGTCATTTTCCTCGTGTACCAGCGCTTCCCCTCGTCGCGCGCGAAGGGCAGGGACCGCCTCTCCGTCATGACCATGAACGTCGCCCTCGTGCTGATGGTGGCGGGCTTGAGCTGGCTGTTCGGCTTTAAAAATTACGTCCTCATGCAGCTTCCAGTGACCCTGTTTGCCGGCATGTCGGGCATCTGGATGTTCTATGTGCAGCACCAGTATGAGGATGTGTACTGGGAGCGCCGGGAAGATTGGGACTACACCAGCGCCGCGCTGGAAGGCAGCTCTTTCTACAAACTGCCGAAAATCCTCCAGTGGTTCACCGGCAACATCGGCTTCCATCACATCCATCATCTCAGCTCCCGCATCCCGAACTACAATCTGGAGCGCTGCCATTATTCGCATCCGCTGTTTCATAGCGTGCCGCCCATCACGCTGCTTTCCAGCCTGAAGTGCCTCAATCTCCGTCTCTGGGATGAGGAAGCCCGCGAACTCCTCACCTTCCGCCAGTATCGGCAACGTTATGGAAAAAAACAGATGGTGCATGAGCCGATGATTGATACCGCTGATATTCCCGTGCCAGACCCGGCAGGTCAGGGGATGGCGTAAGCCCGCACTGCTTGCAACCATGTCCGGCTTTCGGCTCAACACCGAGTACCAGCCGCAGGGCGACCAAGGCCAGGCCATCGCGAAGCTGGTGAAGTCGGTGCGTGCCGGGAACCGGCACCAGACGCTGCTGGGCGTCACCGGCAGCGGCAAAACCTTTACGATGGCCAATGTCATCGAGCAGATCGGGCGTCCGGCGCTGGTGTTCTCGCACAACAAGACCCTCGCCGCGCAGCTCTACTCGGAGTTTAAAAACTTCTTCCCCGACAACGCCGTCGAGTACTTCGTCAGCTACTTCGACTACTACCAGCCGGAGGCCTACATCGCCCGCACCGACACCTACATCGAGAAGGACAGCGCGGTGAATGACGAGATCGAGCGCCTGCGCCTCTCCAGCATGGGGGCGCTGATTACGCGGCAGGACACCATCATCGTCGCCAGCGTCTCCTGCATCTACGGCCTCGGCTCGCCCGAGGACTACGAGGGTATGATGCTACCACTAAACGTGGGCCTACAGATGTCTCGCGAGACCCTGCTCACTCGGCTCGTGGACATGCTCTACGAGCGCAACGACATTCAGCTCCAGCGTGGTAAATTCCGCGCTCGTGGCGATGTGATCGAGGTCGTGCCCGCCTACCTCGAAAGCGAGGCCATCCGCATCGAGTTCTTCGGCGATGAGATCGACCGCATCAGCGCCGTGGACGTGCTCACTGGCACCGTCACGCTGAAAATGCCCAGCTACACCATCTTCCCGGCCAAACAGTTCGTCACGCCCGGTGACAAGCTGCGCAAAGCCATCGTGAAGATCCGCGAAGAGGCGGAAGAGCGCGTCGCTTGGTTCGAGAAAGAGGGCAAGCTGCTGGAGGCACAGCGCATCAAGATGCGCACGCAGTATGACATCGAGATGATGCAGGAGATGGGTTTCTGCCAGGGCATCGAAAACTACAGCCGCCACCTCACTGGTCGCGCACCGGGTGCCACGCCGGGCACGCTGCTCGATTTCTTCAAAGAACCGCCGCTGATGTTCATTGATGAGAGCCACACCACCATCCCGCAGATCGGCGGCATGTATGAGGGCGACAAATCACGCAAAACCGTCCTCGTGGACCACGGCTTCCGTCTCCCGAGCGCCTTGGACAACCGCCCGCTGCGGTTCGAGGAGTTCATGGGCAAGATCGGCCAGCTCGTCTATGTCAGCGCCACCCCGGCCCGCTTTGAGATCGAAAACAGCACGGTGGGCAACACTAGCTACATCCCGAAGATCGCCGACGCGCCGCCCTTCACCAAAACCGTGCGCATTAGCGGCAGCGCCGAGCCGGTCGAGAAATTCGATGTCACCGCCCAGGGCCGCGCGCTCGTTGTCGAGCAGATCATCCGCCCCACCGGCCTGCTCGACCCCATCATCACCCTCAAGCCCTTAAAGGGCCAGATTGATGAAACCATCGAGCTCTGCCGCCAGCGCATTGAGAAAAGCCAGCGCGTGCTCGTCACCACGCTCACCAAACGCACCGCCGAAGACCTGACCGACTACCTGCGCAATCTCGACTTCAAGGTCCGCTACCTGCACAGCGACATCGACGCCATTGAGCGCGTCGAAATCCTCCGCAGCCTGCGCGCTGGCGACTGCGATGTGCTCGTTGGCATCAATCTCCTGCGTGAAGGACTCGACCTGCCCGAAGTTAGCCTCGTCTGCATCCTCGACGCCGACAAAGAGGGCTTCCTGCGCAGCGAAACCTCCCTCATTCAGACTGCCGGCCGTGCCGCGCGTCATCTCGACGGCGAGGTCGTCCTGTTCGCCGACATCGAGACCAAAAGCATCCGCGCCCTGCTCAGCATCAGCGGCCATCGGCGTCAGTTGCAGACCGCGCACAACGAAAAGCACGGCATCACCCCGCAGACCGTGCAGCGTGCCGTGCAGGAAAGCCTGCACATCCTCGGCAAGGCCCGCGCCATCGAGGAAAACGTCGTCCGCGAAGGCGGCGGCGACTTCGCCATCACCGAAACCATCCGCGAACTCGAACAGGAAATGGCCGAAGCCGCCAGCAAGCTCGAATACGAACGCGCCGCCCTCCTGCGCGACCAAATTCGCGAATTGAAGAAGCGTGCTGGTTTGAACACCGACGACAGTGGCTCACTGCCGCAACGCAAGGATGTCGTTTACGCCAAGCCGAAACGTGGCGGCAAGAAAGGAAGGTAAGTCACCCGAAGCAGTCGTGCGGCGGTCATGGTCTTCCTCACCTCCGTCTCAAATCTAATGAATTTTCAAGTTCGTTGAAGACTGCGAGCGCGGTGATGACTGTTTCAGTGACAGTCGCGACCTCCCCCCACTCACGAGTCCAGTTGCGCCGGGCTTGATTTTCAGGCCCAGGCCGAGTCTCGAAGTAGAAACTCGGGATGCTGGTCTCAACGTAGATGAGCTGGTTCACGGCAAAATGCCACGTCGCGACTTCGGAAAGTCGAGCTGCGAATGATGCTCCTGCTGGTGTTGGCGGCAAGAAGCGCGGCTGAACGACCGCTTCATAGATCATGAAACGACGTTCCTTTCTCTTCGCCTGCGGTTCCACGGCCTTTGCTGCCAGCGGCAGTCCTAAACTGCGTATTGGTCAGATCGGTTCGGAGCATGCGCATGCGGCGGGGAAGCTGGCGGCGATGCGGTCTTTGACTGATCTTTGGGAGGTGGTCGGCGTCGCGGCGGAGAAGGGCTATGACGGTGTGCCGTTACTCACGGAGGCAAAACTGCTCGGCACGCCCGATTTGAAAGCGGTGGCGGTGGAGACGCGGATGGAGGACTCCTGTGCGACGGCGTTGCGCTGCATTCAGGCGGGCAAGCATGTGCATCTCGATAAGCCGGGGGCGTTTCAGCATGACGAGTTCAAGACCATGCGGCTCGAAGCGGAGAAACGCGGCCTGACCGTGCAGATGGGCTACATGCTGCGCTACAATCCGGCGTTTGAGTTGCTCTTCCAAGCCGTGCGCGAAGGCTGGCTCGGTGAGATCACCGAAATCGACGCGGCGATGGGCAAGCTGGCTGATCCGGGCACGCGGAAGAAGATCGGTGAGTTGGAAGGCGGTGGGATGTTTGAACTGGCCTGCCATGTGATGGACGCGGTGGTCACGGTCCTCGGCAAACCGCAGTCGGTGACGGGTTTTTCGACGCCAACGCAGACCGATGGCGTGAAAGACAATCAGATGGCCGTGCTGCAATACGCGAAAGCCACGGCGGTGATCCGCTGCAATCACACCGATCCGTTTGGTGGACCGCGCAGGCGTTTCAATGTGACGGGAACCGAGGGAACCCTCGAAATCGTGCCGCTGGAGAGCGGGAAGGTGACTCTGTCGCTCACCAAGGCTCGTGGCTCCTACAAGAAGGGCACGCAGTCATTCCAGTTCGACGTGCCGAAGAATCGCTATGCCGCCGAGTTTTTTGATCTGGCAAAGGTGGTGCGCGGCGAGAAGAAACTCGCCTGGGATGCGGCGCATGACATCGCCGTGCATGAGACGGTGCTGCGTGCGGCGGGAGTCTGGAAATGACTACTGCGTCGCGAATTTCGTCAGCAGGCCGCGTTTGCGGGTGAGATTGAGCACCCAGACGAACAGCCAGCCAGCGAGGCCGAGATAGATGATGTTCAAGCCTGCGGCGAGCCAGAGGTAGTTCCAGCTTACGGTGCCGGTTTTCATCACCTCCCGCATGCCTTCAAAGATCGGCGTGGCGGGAAACAGCCAGGCGAAGGGCTGCGACCAGGCGGGCATGTCCTCTACCCGATAAAATACGGCGACGAAGGGCTGGATGAAGAATGGCACGGCCCAGGCGAGTGATTCGGCGGCCTGCCCCCAGCGCAGGATGAGCGCCGTGGAGATCATGCCCAGCGCCCAGCCGAAGACCATGAGATTGAGGAAGAAGGGGATCAGCCACCAGTGAAGCTGGAAGATGTTGAACGAGTAGCCCACCCACGACACGACGCTGACGACGACGACCGTGACCAGAATGCGCAGAATGCCGACGACGAACGTGGCGCTGAGGTATTCGCTGGTGCGGACGGGTGCCACGAAAATGTTGAGCAGGTTGCGGGTCCAAACGTCTTCGAGAAACGAGATAGCGACGCCCTGCTGGGCACGGAAGAGGACATCCCAGAGGATCATCGCCCCAAGGAAAAACAGGATGAAATTGCCGAACTGTTCCGTGCTGTTTTTTTGAATGAACACGGTGACGTTGCCCCAGACGACGAGATCAACGAGCGGCCAGAAGATCAGCTCGACGAGACGCATGGGCGTCCTGGCGTAAAGAAATAGATAGCGCATCACAAGGGCGCTGATGATGCGGAGATTCATACGGTGGTTTTCTTGATCGGTTCGTCCACGATCTCGCCGTCACGGGCGATCTTGATGAAGACATCCTCCAGCGTGCTGCTGGTCTTTTTCACGATGTCCGTCGGCGTGCCTTCGCAGACGATCTTGCCTTTGTGCAGGAAGATCACGCGATCGCAGACCTCCTCGATGTCGCGCATGTTGTGGGAGGTGTAGAGGATGCCGATGTTGCGCTCACGCTGCACCTTGCGCACGACTTTGCGCACCTTGTCAGCGATGTCGGGATCGAGTGACGCGGTCGGCTCGTCGAGCATGAGCAGCTCGGGGTCATTGAGGAAGGCTTTGCAAAGATTCACGCGGGTCGATTCACCGGCGGAGAGCTGGCCGGTGACGCGTTTGTCGAGATGCGAGATTTCGAGCAGTTCGAGCAGTTCGGCGATCTTCTGCTTCGGATTCGGCACGCCGTAGATGCGGGCAAACACGAGCAGGTTTTGCCACACGAGTAGATTGCCGGGTAAGGCGGTGTAGGCGGAAGAGAAATTCAAGCGTTGGAGGATGTGAATGCGGTTCGCCTGCAACGGCAGGCCGAAGGCGGTCAACTCGCCTGAGGTCGGCAGCGTGAGGCCGAGTAGGCAGTTCATCGCGGTCGTTTTGCCCGCGCCATTCGCACCCAGCAGGCCGAGCACCTCGCCGCGATGCAGCTTGAAGCTGAAACGGTCGAGCGCCTTCACGCCGTTGAACTCACGCGTGAGTTCGCGGGCTTCGAGGATGACTTCGCGGGTGTCGGGGGCGTCAGACATGCGCTGTTAGAGATACGCTTCGATCGGCAGCTTGCCGTTTGAAGCGCAGATGAACATGGTGCCGGGCTTCGTGGTGCTCGGCTTGAGCGTCACTTTGCCGCCGCCCATTTCGACCATGAGCTGGCCGGCGGCGATGTCCCAGAGGCTGATCTGCTCCTCCACATACGCGTCGAGACGACCGCAGGCGATGTAGGCCATGGCAAGTGCCGCGCTGCCGAGCATGCGGGTCTTGCGCACCTCGTAGGCGATGCGTTTGTAGCGATCGAAACCGAGATCGAGTGCTTCTTTGCTTTTCGAGAATCCAACGGTGACGACGGCCTCGGCCATCTCGGCACGATGGCTCACACTGATCTCTTTGCCGTTGAGCTGGGCCTTTTCGCCACGAACGACGCTCCAGGTTTCGTTCTGCATGGGATCAAAAATCACGCCGATGAGCAGCTCTTTCGATTCACGCTTCCGAGCGGCGATGGAGACGCAGAAGTGTGGGATGCCGAAGAAGTAGTTCACCGTGCCGTCGATGGGATCGACGATCCACTCGACATCGCCGTTGCCGCCGGTTTCGCCGCCTTCCTCGCCGAGAATCGCGTGATCGGGGAAGCGCGCGAGGATCATGTCGGTGATGAGCTGCTGGCTCTGCACGTCAAGTTCCAGCTTGATGTCGTGGCGCTGCATTTCGTTCACCGTGAGCTCGGAGCCGAAGTTGTCTTTGATCATCTTGCCGGCGGCATGCGCGGCTGAGGTAGCGGTGGCGAGGAGTTCGTTCACTGGATGCTGGATGCTAGATTCTTGATGCTGGATGTGATCGCGGCGATCAGTTCGCGTGCGAGGGAGGCTTTCGACTGCCTGGGGAGAGGAATCGTTTTACCGCCGGGGAGGCAGAGGGTGACTTCGTTTTCCACACTGTCAAACCCGATGCCCGCCTGCGATACATCGTTCGCCACGATCAGGTCACAATCTTTGTGCTCCAGCTTCTCCTGCGCGTGGGCTATCAGGTTCTCGGTTTCCGCTGCAAAGCCGACGAGGAAACCCTGAAAACCGAATTTTGAGCGTGCGGAGCCGAGGATGTCTTCCGTGCGTTCGAGTTCGAGTGTGAGCTTGTCGGCGGTCTTTTTCAGTTTTTGGGACACAACGTGAACAGGCCGGTAATCCGCCACCGCTGCGCTGAAAATGGCCGCATCGCAGCCGCTGAGGTGGATCTGCACGGCGTCGAACATCTCTCGTGCCGTTTCCACGCGCACTATTTGCACGCCTGCGGGTGCTGGAATGGTCACCGGACCGGAAATGAGCACGATTTCGTGTCCTGCATCACATGCGGCTTCGGCCAGTGCGTAACCCATGCGACCCGAGGAGCGGTTCGAGAGAAACCGCACCGGATCAATCGGCTCCCGCGTCGGGCCGGCGGTGATGAGGAGGCGCATGGCGGAAGGTCAAGAGCCGAAGGTCAACGGTCAAGAGGTCAAGGCAGGCGGTCGGCTGTCGAAGGGGTAGTCTTGTTCCCACGCACACTGATGGCAGCGCATGATGCGCACTTTGCGGCAGAGCAACACAAAGCTTTCCATGATCAGGGTGGGGAAAAAGATGAGCACAAACATGCCAAAGCCCAGGGAGCGATCAATACCCGGCCCCTTGGGCATGACCGCCAATACTAGAGCAAGAAGCAAGCCTACTGGCAGCGCCAGACGGGCGGCTGTCTTCATGCGACGTCCCCACTTGCCGTGTCGCGTGCGAACATTTCGCAGCAGGGTCATTCCCGCGCCGCACTGCGGACAATGGCCGGGCAGATCTGACGGCAACAGGGTGGGATTCACACCACACGAGTAGAGTGAACCGATCGGATAGCAATAGGGCAGCTCAGCCGCCGGGAACGGTGAGCGGTTTGCCGTTGTCCTTGGGCCCGAGCTGGATGATGAAGGGCACGGCACGCTTGGCCCAGTCATCGGCATCGGGGAAATCGCCAGCACCGCCGCCGAAGGTACTGCGGAGCATGTCGGTGTCGATGATACCGGGATTCATCGGAATAACAGCCACTTTGCCGCCAGTGTCCTGTGCGGTGGCCATCGAAAGGCCTTCGATGGCGTATTTCGTGGCGCAATACGGTGCCACATCCGCCGCCGTGCAGCGGCCCCAGCCGGAGGAAAAGTTCACGATCACACCGCTGCCGCGTTTCAGCATGGCAGGCAGCAGATGGCGCATCATCGCGGCTGGTCCTTTGATGTTGATGTCAATGATGCGGCTGAAGTCCTCCGCGCTGGTTTCCCACAGCGGCGCGTTGGGATTGATGATGGACGCGTTGTTCAGCACGCGGTCGGGCGGACCGAAGTTTTCGAGAATGGCCGTGCAGAATGACGCCACATCGGCTTCGCGTGCGACATCGCAGGTTTGGAACCAATGCGGTGAAGGGAACTGGCGGCTCAACTCAGCGATTTGATCTGCATTGCGGCCACAACCGGCAATCTGCCAGCCCGCAGCGATGAAGCGTGGAATCATGGCACGGCCAAGTCCACGCGTGCAGCCGGTGATGACGACGGTTTTGGGATTCATGAGCGAATGATGGAGCGCGAGTGTGTCGAAGACCATTCGCCAATTTGGCGTGGTGCGAGGACGGTAGGAAAGTCAGGCGAGTTAAAAACTCGCGCTCCTTCACTCTTCGTCGGCCGAGGGATCGAAGGCCTTGTTGAACTTCGGGCCGCGCTCGCCGCCGTAGGTTTCGCGCAGGTACTCATACCCCTCACTCTTCTTCCGCCGGATGTTCTTCGGTGCCACGAGGTTTCCGATACGGCGACGCTCGGCACGGCCTGCTTGCCACTGCTCCCAGGTCCAGCGGCGGTCAGGTTTGATGATGAGTTTGGTCGGTGTCATGGGGTAGCCGTAACTCAATTTTGAGGTTTTACCAGTTCGGCTTCCACCTCGGCCTTGACCGTCTCGAAAACGGCCAAGCAGTTGTACTTCGGGCATGCGGCGATTCTGCGGGCCTCTTCCCAGTCCACGGGAATGCATCCCAACAGCACCCCAGCCATCAGCTTTTAGGCGCAGTCATCATCTTTTTCATCATAGCCGCTGCAATAGCAACGGGCTGCATAGACTCGTCCGGCAAGGGCATCCTCGACAGGGATCAATCGCACCTCGACGTTGGGTGTGTCGAACCGGGAAAACTCTTTGTCAGAGCGGTAGTCAATGTCGCCGAGCAGATCAATCCACAAGCCTTCGATGCCCCAGCTCTTGCTGCCGCCGTGGGCTTTGATGCCGGGAATCTGGCGCATGATCTGTTCAAGCTGTTCATCATCCGGCTGCGGCCAGCCAGCCCAGCAAATATCCGTATCACCGGACATGTAGGCACCGTCAGTGTAGAACTCGATGGCGGAACCGCCGACGACTACAGGCTCGAATCCGCGTTCGCGAAACAATTCGGAGACCAGCCCGGCCAGTAGCAGCGATTTGGAGTTCAAATCCGTCTCTTGTCGGATCAAAGCGAGTGCGGCGGTGATTTCTTCGGTAGTCATGCGAAAAGGTAGCTTCGATTGGCAATCGAAACGTACGCCAACTCGGCTTCGATTGCCAATCGAAGCTACTTCGCCTTCTCCACCTCATCCCACGGAATCTCTGACAGCTCTGCGTTCGGATTGCGGCGTTCGAAGTAGTTGATGGCCCATTGGTCGCTGAAGAAGACGACCCAGCGTTCTTCGGCGTCTTGGGCGGTGGTGACGCCGCTGGGGATGTCGAAGTCTTCGATGGCACCGCCGTCTTTGGTGCGGACCCAGCGTAGGACGGTGTAGGGGGCGTTTTCGATGCGGCTTTGGGCGTTGTATTCGCTCTCCAAGCGGAACTGCACGACTTCAAACTGCAAGGGACCGATGGCACCGAGCAAGGGCACTCGCTGACCGGCGTGCGGCTGGATGAACTGCTGCACGACGCCTTCGCTGAGGAGCTGTTCCAGGCCATCGCGGAAGCGCTTATAATGTGCGGTGCTGGGGTTGTGCAGGTAGGCGAAGACTTCGGGCGCGAAGCGTGGGGTTTCGTCAAATTTCAACTTGGGATCGGCGGCGAGGGTGTCGCCGATGCCGAAGCCGTGATTGCCGACGATGCCGACGACATCGCCTGCGTAGGCTTCATTCACGGTCTCGCGATCCTGGGCGAACAGCTTCTGCGAATTGGCGAGACGAACGAGCTTGCCGGTCTGGGTGTGCGTGACCTGCATGTCGCGTTCGAACTTGCCGCTGACGATGCGTATGAAGCTCATGCGGTCGCGGTGGCGCGGGTCCATGTTGGCCTGAATTTTGAAAACGAAGCCGGAGAACCCTTCGTCGGTCGGCTCGATGACACGACCATCGGCAGCCATGCGCGACTCGGGCGGCGGGGCGAGTTCGAGGAAGCCGTCGAGGAGAAGCTGGACGCCGAAGTTGTTGCTGGCACTGCCGAAAAAGACGGGTGTGAGCTCGCCACGATCAATCTTAGCGCGGTCGTATTCATGGCCAGCGCCGTCGAGCATTTCGAGCTCCATCTTGGCCTGTTCCAGTGCTTCGGAGACGGTGTGTTGGGCGACGAAGTCATCGTCGAGGCCGCCGACTTTCTCAGGCGCACGATAGGCACCATGAACCGTGCGCTCGAAGAGATGCACGTCTTTTTTGCGGCGATCATAGACGCCGCGAAACTGCTGGCCGAGGCCGAGCGGCCAGTTGATGGCGCAGGCACCGATGCCGAGCACGGTTTCGAGCTCGTCGAGCAGCGTCATGGGCTCGCGCGCGGGGCGGTCGAGCTTGTTCATGAAGGTGAAGATGGGCACGCCACGGCGGCGGCAGACTTCAAATAGTTTGCGCGTTTGCGCCTCGATACCTTTGCCGGCGTCGATGACCATGATGGCGGCATCCACAGCGGTGAGCACGCGGTAGGTGTCCTCGGAGAAATCCTTGTGGCCCGGTGTGTCGAGTAGGTTCACGACGCAGTTTTTGTACTCAAACTGCAGCACGGTGGAGCTGACGGAAATGCCGCGCTGCTTTTCCAGCTCCATCCAGTCGGAGGTCGTGGCACGCTGGTTTTTGCGGGCGGTCACGGAGCCTGCAAGCGCGACGGCACCGCCGTAGAGCAGGAGCTTTTCGGTGAGCGTCGTTTTGCCGGCGTCAGGATGCGAAATGATCGCGAAGGAGCGACGGCGGGCGATTTGGGCTTCGTGGGGCATGGGAGGGGGCAGTTGTCATGCCGCATACGCAGGCCAGTTTCAAATGACGAAACCAGAATTCCGAATGACGAATGAAGTCAGGCCGGATATTTCACGCTGGCGAGATACAGACCGCAGGCGGGGGCGGTTTGGTTGCTTTGGGGGCCGGTGGTATCGGTGAGCAGGCGGGCAAACCATTCCTTCGGCTCTCGGCCCCGGGCGACGTGCATGAGGCTGCCGACGATGAGGCGCACCATTTTGTAGAGGAAGCCGTCGCCTTCGAATTCGAGGGTCAACACGTCGTCTTCCTCGCGCAAATCGACGCGGTGGATGGTGCGGGTGGTTTTGTCCGGGAGTAGGCGGCGTGCGGTTTCGGGCATGTCGCCGCGATTGGCGGAGAGACGTGCGAAATTGTGCGTGCCGACGAGTTTTTCGCAGCACCAGCGCAGTGATGCGAGGTCGAGCGGGCCATAGATATGCCAGGCGCGGTCGGCCTCGAAGGGCGAGAGCATGCGCTGACGCCAGAGGCGGTAGCGGTAGGTCTTGCCGATGGCATCATAGCGGGCGTGGAAGTCCGGCGCGCATTCCTCCACGCGCAAGACGCGGATGGTGAGCGGCAGGCAGGCGTTGAGAGCATGGGTCCACGACTCAGCGCTCATGCGCAGGGTTTCGGGCACGTCACAGTGCGCGGTTTGTGCAAGGGCATGCACGCCGGCATCGGTGCGACCGCTGCCATGTACGCGGGTTTCGCTGCGGGTGGCCTTGCGGATGGCGGCATGGATCTCGTCAGTCACCGTTCTGCCGTCCTCTTGGCTCTGCCAGCCACGCCACGGTGTGCCGCAGTAGGCGAGGGTGAGGCGCAGGCGTTTGCAGCCCGGCTCAGGACTGTGCCGCAGGCCAGCCTTACTTTCGACGTCGCTTCGGCTCATCGGTCCATGGGAGTTCGTAGGAGGCGTCGGGCAGCAGGAAGCCTTCCGGGCCGCGTTGCTGGTTCAAATACTCCTGCAGGATGACCACGGCGGCGAGCTGGTCCACGATCTCGTTGCGCTCGCGTTTGCCGGTGATGCCGGCACGCGCCATAGAGGCTTCGGCTTCGACGGAGGAGAGGCGTTCATCGACGAATTCGATGGGGGTCGCATGCTGGAGTTCCTTACCGAGGCTGGTGGCGAATTTTTCGACGCGCTCGGCGGCGCTGCCTTTCTCGCCGCTCATGCGATAGGGCATGCCGATGACGATGGTGCCGATGTGCTTCTCTTTCACGATGCGGGCGATGGTGCGCTCGGGTTCGTGATTAGTGTCGATGGTTTTGAAAGGACTGGCGACGATCGCGGTCTCGTCACTCAAGGCGAGACCGATGCGCACGGTGCCGTGGTCGATGGCGAGGATGCGCGGCATGGGGGTGAAGTCTCAGCGCAGCTCCGCAGGCAGGCTATCCACGATTTTTTTGATGTTCTCCGCCTTGCTGCGGTTGGCGACGAGCAGGCCGTCCTTCGAGGCGACGACGATGAGATCCTGCACACCGATCAGCGCCACGTGCTGGCCGGTCTGAGTGAAGACCAGATTGTTGGACGCCTCCTGCTGCGAGAGGGCGCAGTTGTGCTGGTTGCCCTCCGCGTCGGTTTCGAGATAACGCCCCACGCTGGTCCAATTGCCCACGTCATCCCAGTCGAAGGTGGACTCGACGTTGAGCACGCGGGAGGCACGCTCCATCAGGGCGTAGTCGATGGAGAGCTTGGGCAGCTTGCCGAACTGCTTGGCCACCGTGGCGCTGAAGTCTTTGGAGCCGCGCAGTTCGGAGATGAAATCGGCCAGCACGGGGCAGTGGCGGCTTAGCTCGCTGAAAATGGCGGGGATGGTCCAGATGAACATCCCGGCGTTCCAGAGGAAATTGCCCTGGCTGATGAAGTGCTCGGCGAGGTCGGGGTTCGGCTTCTCGCGGAAGCGGACGATCTCAAACACGGGCAAGTCATCGCAGCCGCTGATTGTAGCACGGCGGCCACGCTCGACGTAGCCGTAGCTGGGGCAGGCCCAGGTGGGCTTGATGCCCACGGTGACGAGACTGCCGCTGTTTTCGGCTGCCAGTGCGGCATTGTTCAGGACGCGCTGAAATTCGGCGTGGTCTTTGATCAAATGATCGGCGGGTAGCACGATCATGGTGGCGGTGGGTTCACGCGCGACGACCCAACCGACGGCCAAGGCGATGGCGGGGCCGGTATCGCGCTTTTCCGGTTCGGCGACGATGTTTTCTGCCGGCAGATTCTTGATGATGGCCCGTACGCTGGCCTCCTGCTGCGTGTTGGTGAGGATCAGGATGTTTTCCTTCGGCAGGAAGCCGCTGAGGCGCTCCACGGTGAGTTCTAGCAGCGTCTTTTCGCCAAACAGCTTGAGCAACTGCTTGGGACGAGTGTCACGGCTGATGGGCCAGAAGCGCTGGCCGCTGCCACCAGCGAGGATGAGGGCGTAACGTTTGTGGGGAGAGGCTGGGGTCATGGGGAATGGAAAGGGCGAAGGCTTTATTAGCCGGAAAGCAGGACGCGGGCAAATTCCTCTTTGGCGATTCTCTGTGAGCGGCTATGCTGCGGCATGCAAGAGAACAAGTTCGCCAATAGCTACGAATCCTATGCCTCGCTGATCGCCCCCGCCGCCGCTGGCTGCGCCTTGGGCATCTTGTTTGGCCGTGGAATGCGGCGTGGCTCGGCGAACGTGATCGCACTGACCCTACTGGCCGCAGGCGCGGCGATCGCTGCGCCGGTCATCACCGATCTGGTGCAGCGCACCGCGAACCGCCCTGGCAGCGAGCGCGGCAGCCGCCGTCGGCTGGAAGGCATCCGCAGCCACGGCATGCCGGACGGCGATGTGGGCGAGTTTTTCGCGGACATTCCCGAGCCTTTCTCCGCGACATCGCGGTAGGGCTGTCGGGAGCGAAAACTTGAGCGTGGGTGTGTGTTGATTGGGATGATTTGCATAGGTACATACCATGAATCGTGCCGTTCCATGCCACACATGGTCGTGGGTCTTCCCCGCCGCTGATGAGGTAACTTCCAGGGTCACTTCAGGGAGAGGAGAGGGTAAGGGGCGTTGCTGCTGCTGGCGAAAATTTTGTTCAACCCCTCACCCCGGCCCCACTGCCATTTAGTTAAGGTTCATGAAATAAATCTCTTCAAGGTTCGCTTTGTCTTCCGAATGCAGATACCTCCCTCCCCCGATCCTCCTGGCTTGTTCAATTCATCGAGACGATGCGTGACCTTTT
>Ga0209702_10004516_pt1 | contig 20071 bp, 23 predicted proteins | sample FRY01_FD_187210 | JGI IMG/M metagenome (GOLD analysis project Ga0209702, IMG submission 187210) | Freshwater microbial communities from Lake Fryxell liftoff mats and glacier meltwater in Antarctica - FRY-01 (SPAdes) (version 2) | ecosystem: Environmental > Aquatic > Freshwater > Ice > Glacier...
TACATGCCCAATCTTACCCACGAAAACATATGCCAGGTTTTTATTTTCTTAAGTAGTGAACCGTTTGTACATATTCCAATCTTCATGCCTTTATTATAAGCATACTCTACGACTTCATCTAAATTTGGATGAAGAGTCGGTTCACCACCGCCAGTAAATTCTAATCCCTCTGCACCAAGAGCGTGAAATTGGTCAATCGCAGACTTCATCTGGTCAACCGTAAGCATTTCTTTCATTGCTCGATTAGCAAAACAACAGAATGAACATGTGAGATTACAAGGATTACATGGCGACATATGAATCATTATTGGTTTTGGTTTCTTACCTTGTTGTAAGTCAACTAACCTATCCATATGTTTTAGTAATTTACTTGTATTACTAGAATAACTCCGCCCCTTAATCTGAGCATCAGTAGCTGTTTTTTTCTTTATAAAATTTATTGGTTGTGTCAAGTTATATCCTAATTGTCTTCCATTCTTAAACCATCAACTTCTCTAAGTGTAACTTCGTGTAATTTATATTCTGGTACAAAACTTTCAATATCTTCATCATAAACATCTTTCATAAATTTAGGATAAATGTCAGAGAATATATGTGCCATTTCTTTATTTGCATCTTCAACATCATAGGTTGTGTGTCTACCTGGATGATACATTGAAGCTGCATGTATTACACCACATTTCTCTTTAGTTATTGCAGATAATATCCAATCAAATCCATATCCACTTTTAACATCATGATATTCCATAAACTTTAATATTTTAGGTATCAGTGACGAATGAATAAACACTCCCATGCCTTCATTAAAATTGGTTAGACTATACTTCATTGTATTATCTTGATGAAGTATTCTATGACTCGATTCTGAACCATATAGTGTAGATAACTGGAAGATTTTAATATTTTCTTTTTTTGCAATCTCTAGACCACGATTTACATTTTTAATATCAGTAACTAAATCATCGTCCCAAAAACCAATATATTCATAGTCACGATAATCATAAGTCTCAAGAAAATGTTTTACCATTTCCCACTTAAATCCTTTATCTTTTTGTATTATATCATAAGTGTCTTCTTCAATGTGGTAATCATTAAAACTATAAGCTATAGTTGTATAGTTTCTTTCTGGTTTTGTTTTACGCCAATGATTATCTTTATCATAATTCTCATGATAGTTTAATGGTATTCCTATAGGACAAAAAATTACATTTGTAGCATTTATAAATGTTTCCATACCTGGTTTAGGCCTCGTCTGCTTGTTCATTGTTTTTTTCCGATAGTTTATCGTCTTCATTTTCTTTTTCCGATACGCCAGATGGTAATTCAGATAATCTATGCAATTCTTCTATATCATCTTCATATTTTTTCTCAATTATTTCTTTCCATTCTGGTACTCGGTCATATTGGTGTACTAATGCAAAAGGTTTTCCCTCTGAAGTACAAACCATTCCATCTTTCATAATAGGAGATTGTTCAAGAAGTTTATCACCATATTCTTTTGATATTTGTGGTCCTGTTGTGCCTAATTGTGCAGCCCAACCATCTTCACTATTTGCAAAATTGGTAACATCTTGATATGTCTTCATTTGTAATAATACATTTAATGCAGCTTGGTCTGGACCTCCACCACCTTCTATATTATGTGTAGTGCTATTTGATAACATGTATATGTTTAAAAACAAATCAACCATAGTGTCAAATTTACCAGAGATTGTACCTGCATTATAAATAGGACGATTGACACACTCTTCATGTACTAATGCACCAAAAGATTTCATTAGATTATTTGTTCCCCATGCTTCATCTTTATATAGAATAGATTCACAAGCAACATTAATTTCTTTATCACCAAGATTCTCATCTAACCAATCTGACGGATTAGTTTGAAAGATAACATCTTTAACATCAGTTGTAATGATTCGATTGTATTGACCTTTCATTCTTTTGAGTAGATACCATAGATGCAAGAATCGTTCTACAACAATAGAAAATTCTTCTTTTGGATATTTGAATGTTTGTGCTTTTTCGTCTTTGCCAAATGCGAGAATTGAATAATCTCTTTTGACTAGTTCGTCCACGGTTTCATAATCTATATTATAACATATCATAGCCTTTGTTCCTGTAAAACCGGAACGGTCTAAAGAATTGACCCAAGGTTTAATTTTCTCAAAATTGTATCCTGTGATACAACCAATCACCATATCTTTCATATAAATTTCCTTATTTAATAAATTTTAAAACGTCACGTTTAAAGACTGCCAGCTCCATCTGGATGGTGGCCTGAACCAGCGTCTTGAATTGCTCGTCCGTCTTTCCCTACTTTTATTTTCTTAGCAATCTTTTTCCAAGTTTTAACACTTGAGAAAGGAGTGTCTTTCATGTATTTATTCACCAACTCCGTAGTACCAAATTCTCCAGCGCCATACTCTTCTTTGATTGTTCTTACTGTACCATCTTTCTTAGCAAACCAAGCTTCAAATTTAATCTCTGGAAACATTCTTTGTAATTTTAGGAATTCACTTAGATTAGGTAAACTATCATCAAACAATCTTACACGACTAAACTCACCGGTCTTTAAGTAATTATGTATGATAATTGCTTTTGCTCTAGGTGTTGATACATCCTTTATTTTGCCAGCTCTTTCAACTCGAACCTTATCAATATCAAAACCATGTTTTCTGAAAGTATCTAAAAACACTTTCTTATTATTCATATCTTGTCGAGCTGTCACGATGATAACTTTACTTTTTGGTGTAGATAAAGCATTCTTAAGAATAATCTTAGCTTTTGCCATCATTCTTTTAATTGGTCTAGATTCTTTGTTAAACTTTTCCGAATCTTTCATTTCAGAGAAATCAAATGACTCGCCAGCTTTTAATCTATATTTAGAATAAGTGCCAGTCTCTAATCTTTTCACTAATTTCTTACCCTTGCGTACTATTATTTTAGCTGTAGTTTCAAACAGAGTATCGTCTATATCAAATATAGTCAGCCCGCCTAAAACGTCAGCTTTTTCTGCTAATAGATTTTCTGTTAAAAAGGCGTCAAATTTAAGCAACAAACTATCCTCGTGTCAACGTTAGTATTTTTTGTATTTGTTGTTCAACGGCTTCTTTACGATTCGGCCAATAGATATATTCCTTATCGGCAGTTTTAAGTAGTTTACTAAAGAATGGTAATGTTAATTTCTCTAGTTCTGATAACTTAACTTCATATTCCTCAACTGTTGAATTCTTTTCTCTTTGTGCCTGTGTACCTACATCTTCAATTACTTTTTTGTAATCTTTTTCTGATACAGTATCAAACACTGAACTGAAGCCGAAATCATCGTCTCCATATTCTGCTATAATTTTATTAATATCATATGCCATCTTTATTTCCCCTTTACTTCGACCAGTTTTTGGCAGAATTAAAATTATCTTGGCTGAAGACCATGCGGTCCACAAGCTTCACGGCGTTACCTTTTAGGTGGTCAACTGCAACGAAACCTTCTGGTGCAGTTATTCTATATCCCGAATCTGTTTTAATAAATGTTCTTGCTACTTGGTCTACTGATTGAAGTTTGTTAATTATCATTAGTTTAGCTTCAGTCACGCCATTTTGTATATCAAATATTCTTTTTAATTCACTTGCAGAGTTACGGAAGAAACGCATCACTTCAGATTTCTCTAACTGGCGGTTTCTTTTTGTTTCTGCTCGTTTAGCATCTAATATATTATCATTCATTTGTTTTTCAACATCTAAAATGAGTTGTCTAGTATGTTGTGTAGTATCTCGAATCGTTTCGCCTTCTCTAACTTTTTTATTATTGAATACTTTAATGTATTGTCTTATTACTGAATTATCTTTAATTCTATTCATTACTGATGGACTTGCCTGTCTAAACAATAGACCAACATCAGACAATATTCTAGTGATTGCTTTAGTTTCTTGTAATGTAAATGTAGCTGTACCAGATGTATCGGTGAAGTCTGCATCACGGAACCAAACATCTTTGGTTGTATTCAAATTTTTAATATCAATATTGAAACTTGCTTTCATTTGTTCCATTGTTTGGCCTGCATATGAAGTATGAAATACAATTCCTACATGAGCAGCTCTCATGCTATCGGCTAGTTTTGAATCAAAAGGCACAGCATATGTAATAGTATTCGGTGTAAATGTAATAAACTTCTCGCCTACAATTGATTCACTCTTTATATCACCTTTAGTAAACATCATATCACCTTGTAAGATGCCTTTGATACCAAGTTTTGGTAAATATCTTAATGATGTTTTTAGTTTCCTATTGAGGCCTTCAGCAGGATGATTTTTATCTATATCTGCATTTGTGTAATTTAGTTTAGCGTTCTTTGTAAAGACACTCTTTGTTCCAACAAAAAACCTTTTATTCTCTGGATTAATACCAACAAATATTGCAGGGGCACCGTCCCATTTTGTAGTAACATTAACTTTTGATGTAGAGTTACCTGCCAACATATCTCTTAATGATTGTAAGAAGTTAATAGCTTCACGAGTACCTGCTACTCCATTATCTAATACGATATCTTCAAGATGTTCAAGATGTAAATTCTTACCTGAACTAGCTTCAGTAAGAACTTCTCTTCTATTTTGTTCCATCTTATCTTTAAATTTAAACATATATTATCTTGTACTCTTTATAGTTGGTTCTATTTATCTTACTTATCGGTAGGTAAAATCACCCATTATTCTTGTAGGATATCCGTCAGTACCTTGTGTATCTCTCATGTTTATTTTAAACATATATTTCGGCGTTTGCACCTCAATATCAACTCTTTTGCCTTTACCAGTTTTGCCACCATAAAACACAGTACAACTTTGGGGTGTTGCAGCTGATTTCATATATGCTTGGTCTATTTTAAAAACTTTAGTTTCGCTGGCGTTTATCTTATGCACAACTGTAAAACCATAACCTATACCAGACTGTAGAAACTTATTCAGATGTTGAATGTTAATTTTATTAAAAGTATTTACTTTAATTCCTTGCTTTAATTCCCCATTGAACACTTCACTAAAAGTCGAATCATCAATACCAAACATAGCTAAAAGTTTTAATCCATCTCTATTTGTAATACTGCCTTTCTGAATCTCATTCTTTGTTAGTATTGTTTTAATACCTACATTAAAGAATGTTGTTGTACCACCTAGTTTTAAACTAAGATATGAAACAACTTTATTAGCTGCTTTTTTTGATGCATTAACCACTTCATATAATGTTAGGTCTGTAACTGCAGGTCCTATATCTAAAGAACCCGTAGGCGATGTTATGATTGGTCCTGGTTGAAACTTTAAGGGCCTTTTAGTATTCTGAGCACCTTCTTCAACTACTGTTAATGCTTTTAGTGATTTAAAGTTTTCTAGTTTAGCCAATGTATCAATTGCTTTATTCAGTGATAAGTCATTAGAACTATTTTCGCCATTCCAAAAGTTTTGAACTCCAGTTGCAAAAATAGATTCATAAAGGTTACCTCTATTTTTAACTCCTCTGTTGCCAGATGAACCGGAACCAAACTTTATTTTTACTTCACTTATTGATGTATCTTTAATGATATCTTTTATTTCAACTAGGCCTTGAAGTTCTCTACTTATATTTACAGTGCCTAGAACTTTAACATCTATATTAATAGGCGTCTCTACTTTACTAAACTTATTCTTAAGATATGTAAACAAACTTACTATATCCGCAGTTCGTTTAGGTTGCGTAGAACAATTCTTTATAATCTCTGTAGTATTCTTTGGGAATAAAGTATATGCCATTTTATCTCTTCTTTGTATTAGTCTATTTATGCTATAGCTTAACACACTTACCTGATGATGTCAATCTCTTTTTCGCCTGTCCATACTTCTATGTCAGTTCTTAATCTATCATCTTTCTTTAGATTATCATAACGATTACTAGCTTTCTTCTTCCACCATTCAATGATATTTTCTAGATTATGTTTTTCATAATTTTCTTTATCTTTGATTATCTTATCAGTTTTGCCTGTAACGATATCTATGAAGTTCTTGATACCATAATTTGAGACATAGTATCTTTTCTTTTCAGTTAGATTCAATGCGTTCTTAATAGTATTCTCGAAGCCTTCATATTCTGGTGTGCCTTTAAGTGCAACTTTCGTTAATGACATTATCTTATTTGATATCTTCAATTTACGAGATGTAGCATCAGCTGGCACCAAAGGTTCGCCAATGGCAGCTTCAACATATTTCTTTAAATCTTCATATATTGGTCCATGCATCATGGGAAGAAAAGCAGAATCAGTCAAACCTTTGAATCTTATTAATGGTTTCATACCATCATACTGTGAGGACGCCTTGGAACTGCCATACAAACTTGTTGTTTCAAACATACAGGTGTTCATTTTATATTTGGCGTTAAGCCTTTCACGAACCCAATGCGAACAACATATAGCGGCCAATAATTTGCCACCAAGATAATTAAAACCAAATGGTTGCGATGGCACAATCACAAAACCCATCATAGTGGTTTTATTAAATGCTGAAGCTCCTTCTGCAGTCTGCGAGAAGACCGACTCCAACATCTGGTTTCTTGGTTTCATATTAATTACTGGAGAACCAAGGCGTATAAACCCGACCCATTTCTGAGTATTTTTTTCTAATACAGCCAACCTTAAACATCTACCAGGAATACTGGTCATATTAGAATGAGACGAAATCATATTGAGATAGATGTCCCATTTGTCTTGTGGTAATTTCACAATTTCTAAATCCATATCTCTTGGATGAATACTAAAATCAGAAAACAAATCTTCTTCTGGTCCCATTCCTGGTAAAACAAAAGGTCTATCAGCTAAAGAGTTTAGTTTCTGGTCACGAATGTAATCATCGATTCTTTCAAATCGGTCAAAGTAATCTGAATAAACTTTTGCACAATGAATTGCCTGTTCTTTAGTTAAACTCATATTTTGAAATCGCCATACCCATTTTTACTTTCACGACTGCCAAATGTATTTAATGGTTTATCTGACTGAGTGCCAGTATCTAATAGTTCAAGTTGAGCTGATGGTTCTGCATCATATAATCTCATTTTAGCTCTGTCGATGCCTACAACGAATCTCTTATAATAAGACGGGTCGTTATATCTATTCTTCAATTGTTTAACCATAATTTGACCAAGGCCTTCAAGTTCTTCATTATTAATTAAAGCAAACATGAAGTCAGCTGTTGCTGGCAAACCAAATGATTCTGATGTGTCTTCTAGACCAGGGTCTGAACTAGTAAATCCACCTCTTGTGGTTTGTGTAGCAGACATTATTGGAACATTTGCCTCTACAGCCAACCCTCTTATTTCTTCTGCAATTGATTTAATATATGAATAACTATTCACATTAGAACCAGGTCTTATACGAGCAGATGTACATATATTTAAATAATCAATAAAGATAATTTCTGGTTTAAAACTCTTCTTCAAAGCAAGTTCATTGATAAGAGCTCTAAAGTGTAATGCAGAAGCAGCTGCAGTAGGATATTCTTTGATGATTAGTTTACCATGTGTTTTACTTTTTAAGTTCTCAAATTTAACATTAAAATCTTTCTTACTTAATGTATGCAATTCTGTCATTGTAACATCTAATAAATTAGCATCAATTCTTTCTGCAATCTTTTCTTCTGACATTTCTAAGGTAATATATAAAACATTTTGACCTTGTGATAAACAATTTGCAGCCATGTGACACATGAATAATGATTTACCAACACCAGTGCCAGCAAGAGCAATATTTAAAGTCTTAACTGGAAGTCCACCTTTAGTAATCTTATTGAATAAGTCTAAATCAAATTTAACTTTGTTTTCTACTTTATGCATCATCTCAAACCTAGCTTCTTGGTCTTCTGTATAATCGTGGCCGACATGGTTATCAAAAGATACACCAAGGGCATCTGATAGTAGTTTTGGTATTTCACCTTTTGATTTTTTGTGTTCTTTGTCATCAAGTATTTGAACGGAATCCATAATAGCATTATAGATTGCTTTGTCTTGGCAGAACTTTTCAGTCTCATTGATTAACCAGGCTGTATCGGTTGGTTCATTCTTTGTGAGATGAATTTGTTTTAGAAGTTCAATAGATTCAGAAACTTGAGTTTCATTCAAGTCCTTCTTCTCTGTAAAATTAATTACAAGAGCTTCATGTGTTGGTGGATTTTTGTACTGTTGAATAAAATCAAAGACCTCTTTGAAGACTATCTTTTCAGAATTGTCAGCAAAGTATTCAGGTCTTATGAATGGTAAAACTTTTCTTGCATATTCATCATTGTATATCAGGTTCTTCAGTATTGTCGATTCTAGTCTGTTCATGTTGTTTTTGTGCCATTATAATGTCGGATAGAATTTCTCCCATAATTTCTTGAAATTCTCCGTCTTTCTGTAGGTCATCTATATCATGTGTGCCTGGGGATAATATAGTAAAACCAAATTGTAGTCGGGCTCCTTCGCCTTCTTCGACTACCCTTGCTTTGTGGTAATGATATAGAACACCTTCATATTCTGGTATCATCAAACCAACTGCTGTCACAGGTGCATCTTCAAAATTGTAATCATCTGGATTGACATATTGCCAATCCTCATCCTGTTTATACTTTGATTGTTTCTGTTTTTTTGGAGTCATTGTTGTCCAAAACATCTGGAGATAATAAGCTATTCTCTCCCATAATGTTAGAATAGGCAATTTCATATTTTTTCTTCACATAGTCTGAGAACTCAGGATTATCTAAAATAGGTTTCATGAACTCATCTGTTTGAGTATCAGCCAATCTTACCTTATCTTGGATTTCACCAGTCGCTCGGTCAATTTTAGCATACCATCCTGGACTTGGTTTAGAAACAAACCCACCTTCTACTGCTAGAGGGATTATACCAGAATATTTTTGTATACCGCCTTCCCACGATACTGTTATAGGAATCTTACTCTTCTCTTTTACATATCGGGATTTTTCTACATTGATAATAAAGTTATATCCTGTAACTTCTTTTCCGTCCTTTTCTTGTTGACGCCCAACAATGTATATACTATCAGCTGAGTAATAAGAACCTGTACCACCACCAACAATATCTTTAGGGAACATACCAATTTCTTTGTAAGTATGATTAACTACAACCATAGGAATATCTTTAAGATTTAAATGTGGAGTAATCATTCTGAATAGAGACTTAACTTGTTTAGCACGAGACATATCTGCTACAGATTTGCCATCCATTGCATCATCAACTTCTTTCTTCGAAGCAAGATTACCAATAGAATCAATTAGAATAATGATTTTATCACCACGCTCAATCGCCTCTAGTTGTTTCATAATATCAAACTTGAGTTCTTCAATATTAGTTAAAGGAGTATGTAACACTCTTCCCATATCAATGTTAAATGTTTCAAAGTATTTCTTTGGTGTACCAAACTCTGAATCATAAAACAATAATACTGCATCAGGATATTTGTCCAAATATGATTTAGCCATCAATAAACTAAATGCAGTTTTAAAATGTTTAGATGGACCGGCCCACATTGTAAGACCCGGCGTTAATCCTCCATCTAGTCTACCAGAAAGTGCCACATTAACCATTGGTATTTCAGTAGGTATCATATCTTTTTCGGTAAAGAATTTAGACATAGAAAGAATAGAACTTTCTTTGATGGTCGAATTATTTTTTATTTTATCAAGTATATTCATTTGAACTCCTATTCAATATAAATCATATTATACATCATATTTGGTTGGTTGTCAAGCGGATTATAATTATTTGCCTATGGGTTACTCTTGTGATGGGGTACATCAAATACAAAAGTTATTCTAGTACAATCTCCAACATTATGTGTTCCATGTGGCAATTTATTATTAAACCAAAGAAGTGTTCCTGGCTCAACAACCACTTCTTCATCACCACAATGATACTTATATCGTCCTTGTATTGAAAGATGATATCTATCTTTGGTTAAATAATATGTGCCTTGGTCTATATGTGTTCCCACCACACCGGCAACAGGCAGTGATAGAAAACCACATCGGTTAAATTTACGAAAGTGCCTTTTAAGAAAACGAATAATCTCAGTGTGTCGTTCATACGCTGGAGTGTTAATGCACATTTCAGTATTATAAACAAATTCATCCGGATGACTAATCCCGCCCATTACTAATTGTAACACATCAGCTGTAATAATATACTCTTGTGAATCCAATTGTTTTATGTTTTCTAAATCTTTTTGGTTATTCCAATCATCAGAATATTGTTCTAATTGGGCTTTAATTTTTGATACATTAATGCCTGTTTTGATGATTCGTAAATTATTCAAAGAACGTCTCCAATGTTATTACATTTTCATAATTGATGATTTAGGAATAAGTTTATTGTTCTTATCAATGGTATATGGTACTACATTTTGGTGGTCTTTGTCAAGGCCTTCTTGGTTCTTTGCCTGTCTATATGACATATTTGATGCTACCAGTAATAGTACAGCCAAAGGGTCAAAAACAAAAATGATAATAAGAATAACAAGTCTTACCGCCTTATCAATGATGTCTTTATCAGAATATCCATAAACCAATTCTGCCACATATTTAATAGGACCAATTTCGGCAGATAGTTTATTTTCTTCAGATAATAGTGGAAGTCTTTCGTTAATAAGAACTTCGAGTTCTGATTGTGTTGATAATACAAGTGCGTTAGTTTTTCTACTGATTTTCTCGGGGTCATCACCTGCTTTTTTAAGCAAGTATTGAAGCTTATTATTTAGTAGATATTCTCTCTGGTCAAGCATCTGTATTTTAACTTGATTAGAACCTATCATTATATTAGTATCAATATGGGCCTTTGATAGAAAACCAAAAATGCCCATGGACGTGATTAACATAAGCAACACAATGGCTACTAAGAAATATGTCTTCATGAGCAATGCAGTTTCTTTCCAGTTATTATATACCCATGATGCAGTTACCAATTTAGCAATCTCTAATGCACCACCCATAATAACTATTGGCCAAAAAGCACCAGGAAAGATTTGGGCTAAACCAATAATAGAATAATAAGCAGCTATCGATGATAGGCCTATTGCTGTGAAAAATGGTATTAAATAATTTGTTTTCATTGGAGTTTTCTCTGGCAAACTCTTAAATATTTCTGGTATCTCTGGCACCGTATCTATGTTGCTAAACATTTTAGGCTCTTCTGTATGGGGTTCTTGAACTTTATCTTTTGGTTGTAGTATATTTTTAAATAACATCTATTATTTATACACTCAACCGAAGAACGATTCTAATGAGTTTGATTTCTCTACTTCCCATCCAATTGAGTCTAGAATAATCCTAAGTGGGTCGACAAATGATTTCTGAAATTGTAATTCATAATCCACATACTCTTCAATATTAAATTCTTTTGGACAACTATTAGTGAATGATATAACATCAGTATGAAAGTTGTTTGGTTGTTTGAGATATATGAATTTAATCTTCTCGCCTTCTTGGATTCTTTGATGTCTTTTCTTGAGTCCTAGTTTATCAAGTTGATGATTATATACTAATGCACCACGAACATGAATAGGTGTTCCTTTACCCCATATAGATTTATTACAACTATATTGTTTGAGGCCATTCATTGACCTTGGAAAAGCAATATCTTCTACGGGTAGTTTTTTGAATTCATCTTTGAACGCAGCTATATAATCTTGAACCCGTTCTTGTTCGCCAAGTACGAGAAGTTTTAATGCAGACTTAATCTTTTCACGACAAGCGCCAGGTGTAGATGATTTAATCGCTTCTAGACCTTGAATCTTCATTTGAGGTTCAGTGTATTGAACTCCTTCTGAATTATAAACATTAAGAATATATCTTTTCTTGGCAGTCCAAATTGCTTTATCAGCCAAGACTTCTCTTTTCATTACCATCTTTTGTGAATATGAATTAAGATAAGTTGCAAGTTCACTATAACTTTCATCGATAAAAGGTTGAAGTTTTTCTTCACAGAATTTATCCATGACTTCAATTGCTTTTTGTTTAGTGTATTCTTTTTCACCAAACACTTTATTGATAAGAAATTCAAGGTTGAGATATACTGAATCGGTATCTGATGCTATAACATAATCAAAGGAGGTTGTCTGTAATACTTTATTTAGATATTGATTTAGTTTCTTTTCAATCCATCGAATAGATAATTGTCCTGCCATTGTAATGCCTTCTGCTTGTCTCACATCAAAGAATCTAAAGTATTGATTACCTAAAGCACCATAAGCTGAGTTCAGACATTCCTTTTTAGTTAGTTGTAAGTTTGCAAATCGAGATACAAGAGCCGCATAATTACTCTTTTCCTCTGGCGTAGTTGCATCTTCAAACTTCTGTTGAGCATCAAGCATTTTCTTTTTATATACAGTTCTATCATTATACATCTTCTCAAGAATCTCTGGTAAGAAACCTTGTTTAGTTTTCTTGAAGAATTGTCCGTTTGGAGTAAATGCAACCTCTGTTACTTTAGTTAAGTCAACTTCTTTAGCAATTAACTTATCAATGGTTACTCCATTATTAAGAACATCACGCATATCTTTTGTATATTTGTCAGGTTCAACAATCGTATCTGGTGATATATTAAAACCCATCATCAAATGTGGATATAGTGAGTTTAAATCAAACGATGCTACCCAATTAAACATTCCAATTTGAGGACTTTTTACATAAGCGCCTTCATAGGCTGCAGTTTTACTTGAGAAACTTTTAGGTGGAATTGCAATCTTCTTTTGATACAAATAATTATGTACAATTGTGTCCCACATACGAACTTGTGTGAATATCTCATCATAGTTTACTTTTGAATCATAAGCAATTGTAATTGCCATTTCTAACAATCGACCTTTCTGATTCAACTTTTCTACAAGTTCTACATCTCGAATATTATACTCAATGAATAGTTGATGATTCTTTTTATATAAATCAAACAGGCCATCATATTCAGAATAGGCTATCTTTTTACCAACGCCTTCTGATTGAGCAATTGTATCTAATCGATAATTATCTTGTGAACGACTTGTTGAGAATCTTCTGAACAATCTCATATAATCTAGGGTTGCAACACCTGATATGTTACCAATTTGTATCGCACGACCATAGAATGTTTCATCTTGAATCGAAACATATCCCCAAGGAGATAGTTTCTTCATTGTATCTTCACCTGCTATTTTAGCGAATCTATTAATGATGTAAGGTATATCAAAACCATAAACATTCCAACCAGTGATTGCATCAGGATAATTATTTGTCCAGATTTGCATGAACATTTTAATTAAATGATACTCATCTTCACATTGAAACCATTCAACATCTTCTCTATGCTTTTTATAATCACCAATACCAAACACATAATACTTATCTTTGTTTGAGAATTTTATAGTGATTGCGGTGATAGGTTCAGCCGCGGCTCTTGGTTCTGGAAATCCATTCTCAGAACCAACTTCGATATCGATATTGGCAATGCATAAGTCTTTATAGTCCCATGCAATTACTTCTTCTGGATTGTTTTCTGCGATAAATGGATATTCGAATCTATCATTACCATAGACTTTGAAGTTACTGACATCTTTATATTTCTTAAGAAAGTCTTTAGCTTCTCGAATTGAATTAAACTTCATAGGGTCGAGTGACTCTCCATGAAATGTTTTCCATTCAGTTTGTTTATTTGATGGAACAAATAATGTTGGCGAGTATGTTATCTTTTCACGATGTCTTACACCGTTTTTAACACCTCGATAATATATATTGTTTCCTACAACTCTTACATCAGTATAATATTTTGACATGTACCTATTATACTATTTTTTATTTTTAAAAGAGGCAAGGTCCGTAACTGATGCTGTTTGAATGCCTGAACCAAAAGCTGTATTGTATTGGTTTAGAACTTCTTTAACAGGCGTTGTTAAACATAGAACTGTATCCATGTCAAATTCAAATCCTGTTCTAAACTCTTCTGCAAATTCTAAGAATGGAGCAAAACCCACATTAGAAGTTCCGTCCTTTTGCATTTCTGAATATAGTTGTACTGGTTTTTTCACATGATATTTTCCATCTTTCAATTCAATCTGTCCTATGATTGTTTGATTAGTTTTAAACGTCAATAATTTTATATCTGCCATGTTGTATTTCTCCGCTAATTAAGTGTTTATTATACTATATTTGGTGTTAAAATGTGGCAATTATTAAAACAAATCGCCGATGCCACCAGTTTGCCCAGGTTTTAATTCTGGCTCAACAGGCTGTGGTGCTGGTTTAGGTCCACTTCCCATAGAATAACCACTATCATCAGTTACCGGATATGAAGGTTGTGCTACTGGTTTGGCAGTAAATTCCCAGCCTTCTTTTACAAATTGTTGGAAGTTTGGTGGTGTCCAAGTTTCTGGTTTTAGAATCTTACCATCAGCTCTCTTTGTTACCAATCCAGTTTCTTTATCAATCTTAATCAAATTATTGGCTGCACCTTCTTTCCAGATGCCATCAACATCTAATCCTAACGAATTCATGTAACCAAGAATAACCCATATTGAATCAAAACAAGCATCAATGATTTCTGGTTTATCTCCAATATCCATACTTGTGTGTAATTCTGCAATCTCTTCTTTTATAAGATTATAATATAGGTCAGATTGAGGTTGGTTAACTTCTGTTGTTGTTTGTCCTGCAGCTTTCATAAAGGTCTTTACATCTTTATTAAAGTTTGTGATTGCTTTAGTCATATGTTTCTCCATGTTTTCTAATAATGTGATACGCTAAATTTGAAACGCCCATTGCTTTGTCACAATGTGGACACTTCTCTTTAACCTGTTTTTTCATAGTCTCTGAAATCTTAGACTTTGTATTACTGTCATGCCATACTTTGCCATTTGCCAATCTAGAGTCACGATTGTTTTTGGCATGTTCTGGCGTTCTTACTTTACCACTGGCAGATATAGACATCTTCTTTTTAGTCTCTTCTGATTGGGTTGTACCAAGGCGGTGTTCCCTTAGTTTTTGTTTAGTTTCTTCAGAGTGTTTTTTGCCTTTCATACCCATGCTTTGTTTTATCCTTAATATTTCTTCTTTGCCTATTCGTCCAGATAATGCCTTCCATGCACAATAATCTTGCCATCTATCATGTTCTTCATATAATTTCTTGTGAGCAAGTGCATGGTCTTTAACTGAAAGTTCAATTAAATTTGAGGCCTCATTTGTGCCACCTATATGTTTTGGTATAATGTGATGTATATGTTTCATACATTTATTTATGCCAAAAGTTATCTCAAACCCAAAGATTGCCGTCAACAAAAAACCCACAGTGAAGTGGGTCTATTGATTTTACTAATAATGCGTTAGTTTGTAACTAACAATATATATTAGGAATCTTAACGATTCATAACGTACATTGTCACTTCAACGATTGTTATTGATGTGGCTCTTTATCCTCACCTTCTCATAATCACTTATGAGTCCAGACTATATCATCAAGACTTGTTGTCTTGCCGGGCACTCGTGTCATCTTCATCACTGTTCTAGTGGTATGATGTTAGTCGTTGAACCTTCTCATAATCCCTTATGAGCTTGGATGCTGATTGTCTCGAAAGATGTCCCAGCAGTTCACCCGGTTTTAATTGGGCCTAAAGAATTAACCCAAAACGCATTTCAGTTGCTGATGGAGTTGTCCACATAGTATTGATTCCTTTTTAAAATGTTACATTAAAGAACCAGGTCAACAGAGAGTATTTCTACAAAGTCTGTTTTGAGATTTAACAAATGGGTATTGATTCCTATTTGTTAGTACTATTATATAATACTTATCAGCTAAAAGCAATAGAGAAAATCATTAATATTTTCTAATTTATTTAATTAATCCTACCTTGTATACCGTTTTGCCATTTTCTTTCATAGCAGTTAAAGCTTTATTACGATTGCTACCATCTGTTTTGTAACTCACATGAACCCAACCAGAATCATCAATACCTGGAGTATAAAACTCCAATATCACCTGGTCAAAGTCTAGGTTGTCTACAATGTATTGTGCTAGGTCGGCATTGGCGACACCAGGACACTCTATGTCGGCTGCTTCGCCGTTACAGTGTTGTGATTTAGATGAACCGCCTACTGCTTTGTTAAGTTCTGGACCACGATAACCTGAATTGATTGTTGTTACACCAAAATGGTCTCTAACCTTTTGCACAACATTTTCGAATAGGGCTTTTGCATTTTCTAGATGACCCTCATCTGGAGTATTATCAATATCCATTCGAATGGCTGTTTGACTTTTAGTGAATTCTTGTAGTGTGAAATTTTTAGATAATTTCAAAATTATTCTCCCATTGCCTTAACTTTACGGCTATTGGTACGAACACCGGTAGCAAGTGCATTAATAATTGCGTTTTTAAAGACGTGGCCATTTGTGCCGGCGCTACTAGCCATAGTTTTAAATTGTTTGTGTAGTTTGAAATTCGGACCAGTTTTCTTGTGTGCTTTCTTTCTGTAATCTATATCTGCCATCATGTATCTCCAATGTTAGGAAAGTGGGAGTTTAGGAACTCCCACCGTTCATTTACCTTCGTTCAGCAATTGAGGCTTAAATAGATTAAGCTCTTTATCACTGATTTCAATATTGCGTGGTTTCTTATGTTCAGGAATTACATTCTCTAAACCTATTCGTAAGATGCCATCTGTATATTCAGCACCACGGACTTCTACCGTATCGGCAATTTTGACTGTTTTTGTGAAAGAACGAAGACCAATACCTCGATGCAAATACGTCACATCTGCTAGTTCAGCATTTTTAGCTTTGTCTTCTTTGTTGCCCTTGATTATTAAATGTCCATCATCAACAGTGATATCAATCTCTTCTTTCGTATATCCAGCCACAGCGAGTTCTACCACATAATGGTATTCATCGACTTTAACGATGTTGTGTGGAGGGAAAGAGGTTTGAGAATTGTTACCAGGTGTTGCTTCTAGCATCCGTTCGACTTCACCGAATAGTTGTTCAAATCCGAGTGTAGAGTTATATAGTGGGCTAAATGAAAAGCGTTGACTTAATGTCATGTTATTTCTCCTTGTTAAGCGAGTTTCAAAAAGATGACCCCGAAGGCATCATCAAAGTGGCAGTTTTAAACTGGTCTACCAACCAGATTCTTATTTATATAACTATTGTACTACAATACTACAATAAATGCGGCAAAGTTATATATTATTTTTATTCGTGTTCCATAGGTTTTTTGCCTATATTATATTTTGCAATTAATTCCCAATCTTCTTTTTCTTTATATGAGATAATCTTTATTTGATGTAGAGGTGTCACGTTATCTTCTAACATTTTTGGATTTAGAATCTTAACTAAAGCCCATTCCTCTAATAATTTTGCTATTGCATTTCTTCTTTGTATATCATTTTCAGATATGTTGGATGGTTTTCCATCCAGTCCAAACAATTCCTTGAAATGTACAATATAATATCTACCTTGTTTATGTAATATATGACAAGATTGATATAGAATCTTTTCTTTACGAGAAGATACACCAATTCGTGTGAGTGTCTCACGAACTTTTAAAAAGTCGTCTTGATGTTTAAGAGTGACCTCAATGAAGTCATTTAAGTCTACCATACATTTATCCCTTCTTACCTAAACCGCCAGTGTTGGCAGAATTAGTTAATTCTTCTAGTTGTGTTTTCGTGAGGGTTGAGAGGACTTCTCTTGCTTTTGAATTTGAGATATTATAGACCTGTTTGATACATTCTATATTTGCAATCTTCTCAGTTTTCACCCACTTAGCAAACGGCCTTTTGCTTTTCCTTATGATATTTAGTAAAAAGTCATTCTGCAATCTAGAGTCTAGGTGATGATGTTGATTCATCTCATTGGCATAAAATATACAGTCTTTATGGTAGGATAAAGTCCGATTAATTAAGAATGGTTTATATCCTTTTTCGGTTATATCATCAACAATTAATTGTTTGCCACCGTATAATATTTGAGTTGAGTAATCGAATGGGTTGCTCATTATTTAAAATCACAGTTAGACATCAATTCAGTTAAACATGCAACTAAATTAATTTCTGAATCAGCTACAAAAGCGTTCTTGTATTGATAGTCTGCAATAAGTAATACTGCTTGAGGTATCGATTCTTTCTTCATCATATCATAAAGAGCTTCATAAACTTGTCTAAACACCGTATTAGAATCGATATCTGTTGTTGCAACCCATTTACGAATTGAATTAAAATCTTTATCTTTTAGATATTTTGTAATCTGCTGAATTTGAACATTACCAATATGTGCCAAAATGCCCGTATCGATATTACCAAATTGTGAGTATCTTTGTAACTCATTAATTACTCTTCTGAAATCAGGGAAATGTTTCTTAATCAATTCAGCAATTACAGCTTTCTCGAATTCAACCTTTTCTGATACTAGAATTGATTCGATTCTCCTCATAAACTGAGATGCCATTTCAGGTTTCTCATTTCCTTTGAGAGAAAATTCAATACCAGCACATCTAGAATGTAATGGTTCGATGATGCGGTTTTTATAATTACAAGTGAAGATGAATGAACAGTTTCCTGAGAATTCTTCTATCGCACCACGAAGAGCCGGTTGTGTTGATTGTGGATTTAAATAATCAGCTTCATCTAGAATTATAACTTTTCTGCCACCAACAAATGACATAGAAGAAGCATAGTTCTTAATTTTAACTCTGAATGTATCAATATTACTTTCATCAGAACCATTAATGACTAGATAGTCACATCCAACTTCTTCACACATAGCCTTTGCAACAGTTGTCTTACCAACACCTGCTCCGCCAGATAAAAGAAGATTGGGAATACTTTTTTGATTGACATACTCTTGAAATGGTTTCTTTAACCTTTCAGGTAATATACAATCCGCTATTGATACCGGACGGTATTTTTCCGTCCATAATAAATGTTCCATCGTTCACACACCTCATAATATAATATAATAAATTAAGATTCAAACTTAGAACCTTGTTCAGTAGTCACCCAATATTGTAAATCAATATCTTTGTTTTTGAAATGCGAAATACCTTTTGATGATATATTCACATCATAGTTACCTGGTAATAGTTTAGATAAGTTTTCTGTTTTGAAAATCATTTTATAAACTTTGCCATCACCTTCAGCAATTTCAAGAGTGTTTGTGTGTGAAGAATCGTTAGAAGTATCTAGGGTAGCAAGATTGATTTTTGTACCATTAGATTCAACTGCGATTTGTGGAGAAGATAGAACTGCAGCTGTTCTCATGATATCACTAAAATCATCAGCTGTCAATGATATAGAAATCTCTGGTTCAGGCATTACAATTTCTTTTTCTGGAGGAGTAACAATCATTGTTGGTTCACAAAAACGATATTTTGTTTTTGAGCGACCTTTGTTGCTAACAATTATTACATTTTTATCTTCAAATTCAAATGTTGGGTCAGTGCCTAACGAGATGACGGATAAAAAGTTGTTGAGGTCATAAACGCCAAAGTCTGCAGGAACTTCTTCAGTAATATTCACTTGTGCTAGAATATTCTTATGAGAAGATACAGTCTTTAATGTCTTGCCTGCTTTAAATAAAATACCTTGGTTAATTGCACCAAAGTTTTTCAATATCGATAATGTTTCATTCGAAAGTTTCATAATATAGTTTCACCTTATAATAATAAATTTTGTTTCTTTTACTTACTTTAACATCCTACTACAAATATTGATATAAAAGAGGTAAACTTGAATTAAAATTCAAACTTAAGTCCAATACCAAATCCATTTGAATCACTGTCGCCTCTTTTCCAATCATACCCAGCGCTTAGTGATGTATCTTCGACAATCTTATAACTTAATCCTAACTTGATTGTTTGGTCATTTTGTTTGCGTTCAGTTTCAAACGCATCACGAAGACGGTAACCAATTTTAGTTGACAACTTATCGTTGATTTTATATTTTATTGTAGGAGTTATTGACCAATAACCAAAGTCATCAGTGCGTGTGTACTTGTTACCAGCGCCAACTCTAAGACTAGTTGACCAATCATCTGTTAGTTTGTACTTGCCAA